>Ga0209711_10002436_pt1 | contig 16696 bp, 14 predicted proteins | sample ArcticOcean_MG_C_7_FD_187441 | JGI IMG/M metagenome (GOLD analysis project Ga0209711, IMG submission 187441) | Marine microbial communities from western Arctic Ocean - ArcticOcean_MG_CB11_88 (SPAdes) (version 2) | ecosystem: Environmental > Aquatic > Marine > Oceanic | place: Arctic Ocean... | reverse complement strand
TATCTCAAGCAAGTAAGAATGACATGAAGATACCTATAGCATATTGTTTGGGGTGGCCATATAGAATAAGTTCAGGTACAGAGCTAATAGATTTAACTCAGCAACCCCCACTTACTTTTCATGAGATATCCAAAGAAAAATTTCCATGTTTTTATTTAGCAAAGGAAGTCGCATTTGAGGGAGACTCACTTCCAACAGCAATGAATGCTGCAAATGAGATAGCTGTCCATGCTTTTTTAGATGGCTATATAAAGTTTACTGATATATACAAAGTTATAAGAGAAATTACAGAAGGCCATAAGAAGAAAAAATTATCCTCAGTTGAAGAAGTTATAGAGATAGACAGCGAGAGTAGAGTTAGTGCAATCGAGGTAGTTAAAAAATATAATTAATCATGAGTATAATTTATACAATATTTGTTTTTATTTTAACAGTTAGCATTATAGTGACATTCCATGAATTTGGTCACTATATAGCCGCAAGACTATGTGGCGTAAAAGTTCTAGAATTTTCTCTTGGATTCGGTAAAAAATTATTTGGAATCAGGATAGGTAAAGATGAAACTGAGTATAAAGTCTCTGCTCTACCATTAGGTGGGTATGTGAAAATGCTAGATGAAAGGGAGGGCCAGGTAAAAGATTTTGAAAAAAATAGAGCTTTCAATAATCAAAGTTTAGCAAAAAGATTTATTATAGTATTTGCAGGTCCATTCTTTAATTTTATATTAGCTGTTTTTTTTTATTTCTTAATATTTATTGGCGGTTATAGTGGGTTTAAACCATCAGTTAGTTTTGTTGCTACTAATAGTATCGTTGAAGATATTGGTATGGAACAAGACGACATTATTTATTCTGTAAATTCGATTAAAGTAAAAACATGGTCCGAAGTAACATTGCAAACAGTAAAATTTATCACTGATGAAAAAAATATAAATTTTGTAGTCTTAAGGGATAATAATTTTTTTCCATTAAAAGAAATTGACTATAAGAAAATTTCGTTCGAAGAAACTAATATTTTACAATACTTAGGTATATTAAATTTTGCTAATAAATCTTTAAAAATAGGGCATGTTGAAAAAAATAGTCCTGCCGATCTCTCTGGTCTTGCGGTAGGTGATAAAATTCTTTCCATAAATAACTCTGTAGTCATTAACTGGAACGATATAGTTAATATTATTAAAGCTAACCCAAGCCAAATTTTAAAATTAAATATTCTTAGAGAAAACATCAAGAAAAATATTAATGTTATCCCGTCACTAATTACACATAATGGCTCAGAAATTGGTAGGCTTGGTATAAGCCCCTTAATTGAGAATGATGAAATTCTTAAAAATAAAGTGTATGTTAGATATAGTTTCTCAGATAGCTTGAAATTTGCCGTACTCAAGACATATGATTTCACCTTGCTAACCTTTAACTTTATTATAAAATTGATCAAAGGGGACGCTTCCTCAGATAGTATATCTGGCCCTGTAGGGATTGCTGGTTATGCAGCTGATTCTTTTAGTAGTGGGTACACAAGCTTTTTAAGTTTGCTAGCAATGCTGAGTATTAGCATAGGTATTTTAAATTTATTACCAATTCCTATGTTAGATGGAGGCCATTTAATGTATTATTTAGTAGAATTCATAACAAGAAAGCCAGTACCTGAAAGAGTTCAATTAGTACTGCAGCAGGTAGGAATAACTTTTTTAATATTGCTTTCTTTTTTTGCTCTTTATAACGATCTAATGAGAATTATGTGATGATTTTTTTAAAAAAAATATTTTTAGTTTTTTGCATTATTGCTGTATTTCAGAACTCATATGCTGAAGAGAGTTTTGTAGTAGAGGATATAGTGTTGAAAGGTCTCCAGAGAGTAGATGCCGGCTCTATGTATGCATATCTGCCTTTTGAAGTTGGTGATATTTTTGATACTTCAATGACACCGCAGATTATTAAAACATTATTTAAATCTAAATTCTTTAACGACATTATAATCGAGAGAAAGGGTAATACTATTATTATTACTTTTGATGAGAGACCAACTATAGTAGATATAGAGTTTGAAGGCGTTGAAGGTATTGAGCCTGATCAATTAGATAAAATTTTAGATGCGGCAAATATAGCGTCAGGACGAATATATGATACTTCTGTATTAGAAAGAATTAAGTCGGAAATGAGAGAGCAGAATTTTGCGAGAGGAATGTATAGCTCTGATATTCAGATTAAAGAAACAAAGCTTCCAGATAATAGAATTTATTTAAAAGTTGTAGTTAGAGAAGGTGTAAGGGCAAAGATAAAGCAAATAAAGATCACAGGAAATCAAGAGTATTCTGATAAAAAATTAATAAAAGATTTTCAGACAGCCCTACCGAAGTGGTATATGTTTTGGTCTGATAGTGGTGTGTATTCATCCCCAATGTTAACAGGTGATATTGAGGCTCTGATTAGTTTATATCAAAACAAAGGATTTATGGATTTTATAATAGAATCTACCCAGGTTGCATTAAGTAAGAATAAAGAAGAAGTTTATATAACCATAAATATTAAGGAAGGCGAGCAATATATTGTTAGCAAGATAAATGTAGCAGGGAAATTAATAGTTCCAATAGAAGAAATTGCTGATCTAATGGTCGTTACGACTGGCGAGCACCTATCAAGAGAAAAAATTCTGCAAACAACAGATGGGATCAAACAAAGATTGAGTGAAGAAGGCTATGCTTTTGCAAGAATTAATGCAATACCTGAAAAACAGAAAGACACTAATAAGGTGGAGATCAGTTTTTATATTGATCCAGGAACTAGGGCTTACGTAAGAAGAGTAAATATTACAGGTAATGCAACAACTACTGATGAAGTATATAGAAGAGAGATTAGGCAAATGGAAGGCGGATGGTATTCAGCAAACGCAATTAAAATATCACAAGCAAGGTTGCAAAGATTAGCCTATGTTGAAGATGTGAGGTTTGAAGAAGTGCCAGTGCCAGGTACGAGTAACCAAGTTGATTTAAATATACTAATTCAAGAAAAGCAATCTGGAAGCTTTAATATAGGAGCTGGAATTGGAGGGGATGGTGTATCACTAGATCTTGGGATATCGCAAGATAATTTTTTAGGTTTTGGAAGCAAGGTGTCCTTCAACATAAATACAGCTAAAACCACGACAGCGTACGGATTTAGTTTTTATAATCCGTATCATAATCTAGATAATGTTAGCAGAAGTTTTGGTTTTGATTTACAAGAAACTAAAACTGATAATTCAGATAAGCAGTCTGACTATGAGTCAGATAGGACACAATTACAATACAGCTACGGTATTCCTATGACTGAAAACAATCGTTTTAATTTAACTCTGAAATACTTTCATTGGGATATCAGGACAACCACAGGGAGTTCAACTGAAATCATTAATTTTTTAGCAGACAACGGAAGTACTTTTGATAACTTCTCACTTAATATTAATTACGCTATAGATACAAGAGACAGAGTAACTTTTACAAGATCTGGTTTTCTGACTAGTTTGGGCACAGAGATAAATATTCCAGGAAGTGACTTAGAATACTATAAAATCTCTTTTAGAACAGATGCGTACTATGAAATTAATAGAGACAGAGATATAGTTTTAAGATTGAAGGGTGCTGTAAAATATGGACAGGGATATGGTGGCACTAAAGGGCTTCCGTTTTATGATAAATATAGAGCAGGTGGTAAGAAGACAGTTAGGGGGTATGAGAGAAATAGTTTATCTCCACTAGATTCAGAAGGAAAAGCAATCGGGGGAGATTTTATGGTTGCAGGAACAGCGGAGGTAATTTTTAGGCCGCCAGTAGAAATTAATGGATTAAGAACAGCTTTTTTCGCAGATTTCGGAAGAGCTTATAAAGACTATGATAGCTTTGAATTTGGCGAACTAAAAGGCTCGGCAGGACTATCTGTTAGATGGATGTCACCTTTTGGAGGTATAAGCTTAAGCTGGAGTGTGCCATTAAATGATGAACTAACTGATAAAACAGAGGGGTTTCAGTTCAACCTAGGGACTAATTAGTTTATAATTAACTATAGTGAAAATAATATCATAAGGGGAAAGTAATGAAAAAGTTAAAGAATTTTGCAATTTTCATATTTGCGATAATGTTAGCAAGTCCAATATATGCAGCAGATTATAAAATTGGTTACGTTGACCTATCAAAAATTTTAAATGAATCACCGGCTGCTAAAGCCGCACAAAAAAAACTTGAACAAGAGTTTACTCCTAGAAATAAACAGTTAGAAGCTCAAGCTAAAAAACTAAATGCAAAAAAAGAAAAGTTGCAAAAAGACTCAGAGATAATGTCTGGCGATCAAATAGAGTCACTTAAAAGAAAAATTATAAAATCAGAAAGAGATCTTCAGAGAGATGCAAAAGAAGCTCAAGAAGACTTCAAATTAAGAAGAAGAGATGAGTTAGGAAAAATAGAAAATAGACTTAAGGAAGTAATACTTTCTATAGCTGAAAACGGTGCCTACGACATGATCTTTACTAACGCTGATGTAACTTATGCTAGTGATAAGTCGAGTATAAATATCACAGCGAAAGTTTTAAAGAAATTTAATACAAAATAAAATTTTGTGAATTATACTGTAAAACAAGTATCAGAATTATTTAACGTAGAATATATTGGTGATGGTGATTACTGTTTCAATAGTGTTTCTAGTCTTATAAACGCAAATAAAAATAGTGTTACATTTCTTGGAAAAAAAATTTTTTTAGAATTATTAAATACAACTGAATCCCGTGTTACGGTGACATCAAAAAAATTTTCAATTTCATGCAAGCATAATGTAATTATAAGCGAAAATCCTTATTTGCTATTTGCTAAAATATCTCAATTATTGAATAAGAAAAAAAGTTTAAATTATACTATTCATGATTCAGTAGTATGTCAGACTAAGAATTTAGGTGGTAAATTATATATTGGTCCTAATGTTGTCATTGGTAAGAATGTTATATTGGGGGATAACTCATTTATTGGCGCAAACTCATTTATTGGTGATAATGTAACAATAGGCTTAAACGCATATATTAATCCAAACGTAACATTATATGACAATATAAAAATAGGAGATAATGCCATTCTCCATTCTGGAGTCGTGATTGGGGCTGATGGTTTTGGATACGCTAGTGAAGAGAAATCCTGGGTTAAGATACCCCAAGTTGGGAGTGTTGAAATCGGTGATAATGTTGAGATTGGTGCGAATACATCCATAGACAGAGGTGCCTTAGACAACACTATAATTGGTAATGGGGTTAAAATAGACAATCAAGTACTGATTGCACATAATGTACGTATTGGCAATAATACAGGAATTGCAGGGTGTGTTGGCATAGCTGGCAGCGCAATAATAGGAGAAAATTGTACCATAGGTGGTGGGGCTGGAATACAAGGACATATTGAGATTTGTGACAACACTTATATAACTGGCATGGCCAAAGTTTCCTGCAACATAAAAGAAGCAGGAGTATATTCGTCTGGCACTCCGCTAATGTTGAATAAATTATGGTTAAAAAATGCTGTAAGATTTAAAAAATTAAACGAATTTTTTTTAAAAATCAATAATAAAGATAAATAAGAAGGGGTGGGTAAATTGAAAACACATGGTGATATTTTAGAGATAATGAATCTCCTCCCGCACAGATATCCTTTTCTGCTGGTTGATAAAATTTTAAAATTTGAAGACGGAAAATCTATAGAGGCTATTAAAAATGTTAGTTTTAATGAGCCTTTTTTTAACGGTCATTTCCCTGGTTACCCGGTCATGCCAGGAGTTCTAATTTTAGAAGCGCTAGCTCAAGCATCTGGATTATTAGCTTTTAAGACACCAAGCTTGTGCCCTCCTAATGAAAGCTTGTATTTATTTGTTGGTATAGATAAAGCAAGATTTAAAAAACCTGTAGTGCCAGGTGACCAACTTGTACTAAAAGTAGAAATGAAAAAACACAAAGGCGGTTTTGCTGTTTTTGAAGCGTCAGCAACTGTAGATAAAGAAGTTGCAGCTTATGCTGAAATAATGTGTGGCTTTAAAGAGTTGCCAGAAAAACTATAAGGTGAGCAAGTTGTCTAAAATACATTCTACAGCACTAATACACCAGTCATGCAATATAGACCCATCCGTAGAGATAGGCGCATATTCAATAATTGGAAAAAATGTTTCAATAGATAAAAATACTGTAATTGGACCTCATGTAGTCATAGCAAGTGATTGTGAAATTGGTAAAGATAATAAAATATATCAATTTTCTTCTATAGCAGAAATACCGCAAGATAAAAAATATAACGGAGAAGAATGCAAGCTAATTATAGGTTCTGGAAACACAATAAGAGAATACTGCACTATTAATCGTGGGACAGAAGCTGGTGGAAACTCAATTACACAAGTAGGTGATAATAATTGGATAATGGCATATGTGCATATAGCTCATGATTGCGTAATAGGAAATAATAATATTCTGTCAAATGCCACTTCTTTAGCAGGACATGTAGAAATGGGAAATAATATTGTTTTAGCAGGGTATGTATTGGTCCATCAATTCTGCAGGATAGGAGATTACTCATTTGCAGGAATGGGAGCAGCATTAAATCAAGACTTGCCACCATATCTCTTAGCTACAGGAAGTTTTGCCAAAACACACGGATTAAATAGAGAGGGCCTCAAAAGAAATGATTTTAATCAAAAAATAATTAATTCACTTCATAGAGCTTATAAATTAATATTTCGCACAAGCAATAACCCAACAAATACAAAGGAATTAGAAAATTTAAGTAAAGAGTATAAAGAGGTATTTAATTTACTAAATTTTATAGAAAAGAGTGAAAGAGGAGTCATACAGTCATCAAAACAAGATTAGCTAAATTTATAGTAAATTTAAAATCAAATCATTGATATTAATTTTTGCACTATCATCTAATAATTTTTTTTCTATAAGATTTTCATTTTCTATTAAATTATTTTTATAACTTTCGTTATTGATAATTTTCTCTATCTCTGCTGATATTTTTTCAGAAGTAGCATCTTTTTGAATAAATTCCTCAATAGCTTTTTTATTTAGAACAATATTAACAAGCGATATAAATTTTGTTTTAACTAAACGTCTTATTAGAAAATATGTAATATTAGATAGCTTGTAAAATACACACATTGGAACTTTTTTAAGTGCAATTTGTAAAGTAATAGTTCCTGATGCAGCAGCCGCAACTTTGCACATATCAATCGTTTTATAAATATCTTCATTTGTAATAACTGAAACATAATTTTTATCAGAAAAATACTTTTGAAATATTTTATTATCAATATTGCTTGATCTAGAGACCAGGAACTTTTCTTCAGGGTATTTCTTATGGATACTTTCAATCACCTGGTTAATTATAGGAATATGTTTTTTAACTTCGTTCATTCTGCTTCCTGGAAAAAATCCAATATAGTTTTTATCAGAAGCGTAGTCTTTTGAGTAATTATTATCTTCTACCAGTGGGTGACCTACGTAGTGGGAATTGATTCCTAGATTTTCATAATATTTATTTTCAAAAGGAAATATTACAGCCATTTCATCAATATAATTTTTAATATTTTTAATTCTTTTTTCCCTCCAAGCCCAAACTTGAGGGCTAATATAAAACAAAACTTTTATGCCATTTGATTTTGCGTACTTGGCAAGCTTCATGTTAAATTCTTGATAATCAATTAATACTAATAAATCTGGCTTTATAGTAGTTATAGAGTTTTTCATAATATTTAGAGATTTTAATAATCTTGGGTATACTTTTAAAATTTCATAAAAACCCATTACTGATAAATCAGATGAATCTAATATCATCGTAGCTTTTGTATTTTTCATGCGACTTGAGCCCATACCGTAGAAATGCAAATTTGTCTTATGGGAGAGTTTACTGATTATATTTGATGCGTACATATCTCCAGATTCTTCTCCAGCTACAATTATGATTTTTTTTGCCACTGTCATGAGATATTATGAATTACATTACACACCTTTAAGGCATCTTTTTCTGAAAGAAAAGGGTGTATTGGAAGGGATAGGCAAGTATTAGATAAATAATCTGAATTCTTAAAAACCTCATACTCTTTATATATATTCTTATAAGCATTTTGTTTTTCTAGAGAAACCGGGTAATAAATAGCTGACCCTATATTATTTTTATCTAGTTCAATTTTAATTTTATCTCTAATCATAGAATTAATAGTATATTGATGGTAAACATGATTACCGTTTTTCACTACTTGAGGAATAGTAAGGAAATCTAAGCTTGATAAATTATCATTGTAGACACTAGCAATTTTTTGTCTTACTAAATTAAAACGATCAATATATTTCATCTTAACATTTAGTATAGCTGCTTGAATTTCATCTAATCTACTATTATAACCTATAATGTCGTGGTGATATCTCTTCGAGCTTCCATGGTTCCTTAATTTCATGATCACGTTAAATAACTCTTCTGAATTTGTAGTGACCATTCCTCCATCGCCATAGCAACCTAAGTTTTTTGTAGGGTAGAAGCTAAAACAACCCACGTCACCTATACTTCCAACTCTTTGGTGATTAATTCCAGACCCAAAACTTTGGGCGCAATCTTCTATTATCTTAATCGCATTATTATTAATGCTTTTTTTTAAACTTGTGATATTAACTGGATTTCCAAAAATATGTACGGGCAAGATAGCTTTTGTATTCTTTGTAATTTTTTTTACAATTTGTTCTTCACTAATATTGTAGGTATTCAAATCAATATCAGCAAATACTGGCTTTGCACCAACATACATTATAGCTTCTAGAGTTGATATGAAGGTAAACGGAGTAGTAATAACTTCATCGCCTTTTCCAATATCCAAAGCTCTTAGCGCAAAATGTAAAGCGTCAGTACCTGAATTACATGATATGGCATATTTTACACCAATATAACTTGCGATGTTATTTTCAATTAATTTAACATTTTCACCGCCTATAAAGTTAGCCTTTGTGAACACGGATCTTAGCTTACTTTGAATTTCATTTTCAAGAAAAGCATATTCTTTTTTCAAGTCAAATTGCTGTATCATTTTTTTATTAATTTAGAGATTTTAATTGCATATTGTAATGCATTTATCCCATCTAATGCAGTAACTATTGGTTTTTTATTGTTTTTTATGCACTCTACAAAGCTCATAATCTCGTCATTTAGGGGGTCATTTTCCAGAAAATTATCTTGGCTTTTTTTAATAGTTTTAGTTTTATCAGTTTTTATAGTTTTATAAGAATCTAGTGTACAACTCTGAAAGTCGAGTGAAAAATAGGCATTGTTTTGAAATAATCTCATTTTTCTTTCAATTTTATCACTAATCCTGCTAGCGGTAAGATTACATACGCAGTTATTTTCAAAAGTTATTCTTGCGTGTGCTATATCAATAGTCTTAGTTAAAACACTGATGCCATTAGCCTGAATGCTCTTCACTTTAGATTTATTTAATGAGAGAATAATATCTAAATCATGAATCATTAAATCCATAATTACATCTACTTCAGTACCCCTGATTTTAAATGGAGATATTCTATTGCATTCAATAAATAGAGGTCTTTTAACTTTATTCTTGAGCGTTATAAAAGCCTTATTAAATCTTTCTAAGTGACCAATCTGAAGAATAATTTTTTTATTTTTAGATAGCTTTTCAAGTTTTTTGGCCTCTAACGTATTGCTAGCAAAAGGTTTTTCAATTAAAACATGCTTGCCATTTTCAATAAAATACTTTGCTATCTTATAATGTAGGTTGGTAGGAACAACTATGCTTACAGCGTCAACGTTATCTATGATACTTGTATAATCAGAGTAAAAATTAACACCAATTTTTTTTGCTATCTCAACGCCTCTAGGGGCATTAATGTCAACTATACCTATTAAATCAACATGCTTATTGGCTTTATATTTTTGTGCATGGAATTCACCAAGATAACCAATTCCTATGACGGCAATTTTTAACTTACTCATAATAAAATATATTTTTCTATCTGGGTTACTGATGTATGATAATTAATTATTATTATAATCTAGTTTATGGAAAAAAAATATACAATAGTTGGTATTGATGAAGCTGGAAGGGGTCCTTTAGCTGGCCCTGTGGTTGCTGCGTCAGTAATTATAGATGAAAAACTTCTTCCAGAAGGAATAAATGATTCTAAAAAAGTTAGTGAAAAAAATAGAAATATTTTTTATCAAATAATATTAAAAAATGCATCTCAATACGGTGTTGGTATTGTAAGCCCATTAGAAATTGACGAGATCAATATTCATAATGCAACTTTAAAAGCCATGAAGGTTTCTTTTGACAATATTGGTATCAAGAACTGCAAAGCTTATATTGACGGGTTATTTTCACCATTTATTTCTGGTGAGTGTGTTGCCATTAAACATGGCGATAGATTGGTTCCAATAATAAGTGCCGCATCCATAATCGCCAAGGTTACTAGAGATAAAATTATGCTGAAAATAGATAAAGAGTACCCAATGTACAATTTTAAGCAACATAAGGGGTATGGAACAAAATACCATATAGAGATGATTAAAAAACATGGTATCTGTAAGTACCATAGAAAAACTTTTAGACCTATATCACAAATATGAAAAATAATTTTATACATTTACATTTGCATAGCGAGTATTCTATATCTGATAGCCTAATTAGAATTAAAGACCTAATAAATAAAGCTTCTGAAGAAAGGTTCCCAGCTATTGCGGTTACAGACTTAAATAATATATTCTCCTTGGTGAAATTTTACAAATCAGCTATAAAAAATGGTGTTCAACCTATTATTGGAATTGAGATTAACTTAAAAGATGACGAAGATTCAGCCTTACAATCTAAAGTAATACTGCTCTGCAAAAATATGGCTGGATTTAATAATTTAAGTAATTTAATCACAGATTCATATGTAGGTCTAAAAGAAGGAAGTAATTTTTTCATTTCAAAACACCAATTAGAAAAAAGGTCTGATGGATTAATTGCCCTCTCGGGAGGTATATATGGTGATTTAGCCAACGCAATTAGGTCGGAAAAACAAGATTTAATAGAAGATTCAATCAATTATTGGAAGAAGAATTTTCCTAATAGTTTTTATATAGAGATAACGAGAACAGGAAAAGATTTCGAAGATGAATATCTTGCCCAGGCTTTAGAGTTATCTCAGAAATATCAAATACCACTTGTAGCTTCAAATGATGTAAGATTTATTTATAAAAAAGACTTCCAGGCTCACGAAGTCAGAGTATGTATTAATAATGGAACTTATTTAAAAGATGAAAAAAGGAAAACTGAATTTAATGAGAATCAGTATTTAAAATCAAGTAAGGAAATGGAAGAACTTTTCTCTGATATACCTTCAGCTATTGCAAACTCTCTTGAAATTGCTAAAAGATGTAATATTCAGCTTCCATTAGGTAAAATTGCCATGCCAATTTTCCCGCTAGATGAAGGGCAAAATGAAAAAGAATATTTTAAATCTTTAGTATCGCAAAGTCTTGGTAAAAAAATTTCTGATAAAAATATCTTAAATAAAGAACCATATCAAAAACGTATTAAAATTGAATTAGATGTAATTCTAGCAATGGGTTACGCGGGTTATTTTTTAATAGTTTCTGATTTTGTAATGTGGGCTAAAAATAATAATATTCCAGTGGGGCCAGGACGTGGTTCTGGTGCTGGGTCATTAGTAGCATACGTATTAAATATAACCGATATAGACCCCATTAAATATGACTTGCTGTTTGAAAGATTTTTAAATCCTGAAAGAGTCTCTTTGCCTGATTTTGATATTGATTTTTGTATGGACAAAAGAGATAGTGTAATTGATTATGTCGCAACAAAATATGGTAGAGATAAAGTTAGTCAGATTATTACTTATGGAACAATGGCGGCCAAAGCGGTCGTTCGAGATGTTGGAAGAGTTCTTCAGTTTCCTTACCCATTTGTTGATCAAATTGCGAAACTCATTCCATTTGAAATAGGCATCACATTAAGCAAAGCTTTGGAAGATCAGGAATTAAAAAAATTATATGATTCAGATGATGATGTGAAAGAAATCATTGATATGGCTATTATACTTGAAGGGTTAGCAAGAAATGCTGGAACACATGCTGGTGGAATAGTTATATCTCCTACAAAACTTATAAACTATACCCCTTTATATAGGGATACTTCTGATAGCTCATTATTAACACAACTCGATAAAGATGATGTTGAAGAGATTGGGTTGATAAAATTTGATTTCTTGGGTTTAAGAACATTGACAGTGATTGATAATACTATAAAAGTTATCAATAAAAATATAAGTAGTGATCAAAAATTTGTATTAGAAAGCATCCCTCTTAATGACGATTTAACTTTTAAATTACTAAGAAATCAAAAAACAAATGGAGTATTTCAATTAGAGTCAAATGGGTTGAAAGATATAATTAAGAGATTAAAGCCTGATAAGTTTGATGATCTAGTAGCATTGGTAGCTCTTTATAGGCCAGGACCTCTGCAATCAGGAATGGTGGATGATTTTATAGATAGAAAAAATGGGGCTAATGTCGAATATTTACATCCTATGATTGAAGATGTTTTAAGGCCAACTTATGGAGTAATACTTTATCAAGAGCAGGTTATGAAAATAGCCCAAGTTCTTGCAGGCTATAGTTTGGGGTCAGCTGATATCTTAAGAAGAGCTATGGGTAAGAAAAAATTTGAAGAAATGAAGCAACAAAGAGAAATTTTTGTAAATGGATGTATAAATAATAATATTGAAAAAAAACAAGCTGAATACATTTTTGATTTAATGGAAAAATTTGCAGGCTATGGTTTTAATAAATCACATTCAGTGGCTTATGCATTAATTGCTTATCAAACAGCATATTTGAAAACGCACTACAAGGAGCCATTTCTGGCAGCTGTTTTATCAAGCGATATGGATAATACAGATAAAGTTGTAAAGTTTGTAAAAGAGTGTGAATACATGGGCATAACTTTAAATCCACCAAGTATAAACACGTCAAAATATTATTTTAGCGTAACAGAGAATAAAGAAATATTTTATGGATTAGGTGCTATAAAAGGTGTTGGTGGAGCTATCATTGAAATAATTATCGCTGAGAGAAATTTACATGGGGATTTCGCTAACTTAGATAATCTTTTAAAAAGGTGTGGCACAAATAAAATTAACAAAAGAGTTATTGAGGCTTTAATAAAATCGGGTTCTTTTGATATTTTTGGAGAATCAAGATCCTCGTTATTTTCTTCTTACCCAGAATCTATGAAAATGGCAGATCAAAACTCAAAAAATATTCAGCAAGGTCAAATTGATATTTTTGGTTTTTCGGAAGAGGTCTTTGAAAATACAAGTAAAAGTAAAGATGCAAAAAAAGGGGAAGAATGGGAGACAATTAAAAAATTATCTTTTGAGCGAGATGTTCTAGGATTCTATTTAACTGGCCATCCAATTTTAGAGTATAAAAATGAGCTAAAAAATATAATCAGCGGTGACATGAAATCAGTGAAATCTAACTACAAAGGAAGACCTGGCAAAGGAAATTTATTTAAAATTGCAGGAGTTATTAATAGTATAAGAATTAGAACAACTAGCACAAAAGATAAGCTTGCTCAAATTAATTTAGGCGATGACACTGACAATATAGATGTTATAGCAAATAATAATCTTTTAGATGCTTCTATTACAAGAGATGAGATTGTAATAATTCAAGGCACATTAAGATTGGATCAGTTTACCAATAGATTAAGTTTCAGAGCAAAATCTATTCACTCTTTAGAAAACGCTAGAATTTTATTTGCTACAGGCATCAAGTTCAAAGTCGTGAATGAAGTAGATTTGTCTACACTGGTAGCCAAGCTAGAGTCACTTTTCTCTAATAAAGAAAACACTGGAAAATGCTTGGTGAGAATAGACTATATATCCTCTGGATTGACCAAATCATTGGTTCTGGGTGAAAATTATAAGATTTCCCCAACTAATGATATAATTCAAGAATTGAAAATACTAGATTGCGTTGAGGCTGTTGATTTAATATATTCCTCATTGTAAGACTAATAAGGATAATAATATGCTTGAGTTTGAAAAACCTATAAAAAACTTAGAAGATAAAATAGAAGAGCTAAGAAGCATTGGGTCTGATGGACAAGTTAATATTGTCGACGAGATAAATATTCTTCAGAAAAAATGTAATATTCTGATAAAGGATATCTACAGCAATTTAACCCCATGGCAAGTTACCCAGATAGCTAGACACCCAGATAGACCCTATACAATAGATTATATAAATACTGTTTTTAAAGACTTTCATGAGCTGCATGGTGATAGAGCCTATGCAGACGATAATGCTATTATTTCCGGTGTTGCGCAATTTCAGGATATTTCGGTTGCAGTAATAGGACACCAAAAAGGAAGAGGAACTAACGATAAGATTAAAAGGAATTTTGGTATGGCAAAACCAGAAGGATTTAGGAAGGCTCTGAGAGTGATGAAGCTTGCAGAAAGATTTAATATGCCAATTATTACTTTTATAGATACACCGGGTGCGTATCCTGGAATTGATGCCGAGGAAAGAGGTCAAAGTGAAGCTATAGCTAATAATCTGCTTGAGATGTCTAGCCTTAAGGTTCCTATACTATCTTATGTTATAGGAGAAGGTGGTTCTGGCGGAGCGCTTGCAATTGGAGTTTGCGATCACTTATCAATGTTAGAATATAGTATTTACTCTGTTATATCTCCAGAAGGCTGCGCTTCCATATTATGGAAGTCTCCAGAAAATGCACATTTAGCAGCAGAAGCGATGTGTATAACAGCAGATAATTTAATAAAATTAAAACTAGTTGATGAATTAATTCCTGAGCCCTTAGGTGGCGCTCACAGGAATTTAGCACAAGTAAGCAATGATATAATCTTGTCAATATCAAAAAATCTAGGTATATATTTTAAAATGGATCCACGAACACTAATCAATAATAGAAAAGATAAATTAGGTTCTGTAGGATATTACCAAGAATAAAATGGAAACATCAGATTTTGATTTTGAAAACTTATTCTCAATTTTTGAATCTTCTATCACAAGTAGCATAGAAAAAAAAAGTTACGATGAGTTTTTAATTGCATATAGCGGAGGTTGCGATTCTACAGCTTTACTATATTTTGCCAACCAAATTGCCAAAAAAAATAACATCAATATACGCGCGATACACGTAAATCATAATTTAAACAAAGAATCAAAAAAATGGGAAAATCATTGCAAAGAATTCTGTAAAGAAATTAATGTAGAGCTTTATATAGAAAATGTAAGTATTATCTTAAATTCAGGAGATAGTGTAGAAGAAAAAGCAAGAGAAGAGCGTTATTCATCAATCTACTCAAAAATGCAGGAAAAAACACTTATGATGACTGCTCATCATAGTGATGATCAGGCAGAGACTTTTTTATACCAGCTTTTTAGAGGATCAGGGGCCAAAGGTCTATCCTCAATGCCAAGAATAAAAAAAATTAAAAAAGGATTTCATTTGAGGCCATTTTTAGTATTTAGTAAAAAAAACCTCGAAGATTTTGTCGAGCTTAAGGCTCTAAGTTATGTTGAAGATTCATCTAACAATAACACTAATTTTTCAAGAAACTTTATTAGAAAAGAAATACTCCCTAATATAAAAAGTAAGTGGCCAAGTTGCGTCTCAACAATTTCAAGATCAGCACAAAACTTATCAGATTTATTCAAACTAAATGAAGATCTGGCAATAATAGATATTCAGAATTTTTTAATGAATGATATTTGCAAGTTAAATATAAGCGTGAAAAGCCTAGATAAATATCGGTGTAATAATGTTATTCGTTATTGGATTAGTAAAAATAACTACCGCATGCCATCTTCAGAACAAATACACTCGATTTATTCTAACGTGCTAAATGCAGGAAATGATAAAGCACCATTTTTTTTATGTTCAGAGTATGAAATCAGAAGGCATAAAGATTACATAGAAATTATGCAGCCACTAAACAAGCACGATTCATCTTCTATTTATACATGGAAATTTATGGAAAATTTAATTATTACTAATCTATCTTTAAATTTAAGCTGGAATGATTTAGAAAAAAGGTTTGGTCGCAAGATAACTCATGATGTTGAGGTAAAATTTAGGAAAAGCGGAGCAAGTATTAAGCTCTATAACTCAAAAAAATCCTTAAAGGATTATATGAGAGAAAAAAATATGCCTCCGTGGATAAGAGAAAGAACCCCATTAATTTATATTGAAAAAGAGTTAAGGGTTATTTGGGATTAATTTTTTTTGTTACTTGTTGGTGTTAATTTTAAAAGGTAAGTATAGAGGACACCATCCTAATATTCCTGTTATGACAGGTATTAACCCTATATAGCCCCATAATTTTGGGTCTAATGGAGATATCACGCCTATATAAAATATCGTGCAACCTGCGAATACTCTAACTAATCTTTCAATTCTACCTACGTTTATACAAAACATTAAAATTACCTATTTATTTAATTCAATATTAATATTACATGAATATTGTTTTTTTGGAATTATTAATTTTTTATAAAATTGTAGAATTTTATATTTTTTGTTAAACTATATTCCCGTCTTATATTACTTTTATTTTAATGTGACAAAATACATATTTATTACTGGTGGAGTCGTTT
>Ga0209711_10002412_pt1 | contig 16815 bp, 16 predicted proteins | sample ArcticOcean_MG_C_7_FD_187441 | JGI IMG/M metagenome (GOLD analysis project Ga0209711, IMG submission 187441) | Marine microbial communities from western Arctic Ocean - ArcticOcean_MG_CB11_88 (SPAdes) (version 2) | ecosystem: Environmental > Aquatic > Marine > Oceanic | place: Arctic Ocean... | reverse complement strand
AGAGTATCAGATGATTCCAATCACAGAAGAAATCCTATAGATTTAGTGAAACTTTTTTACGAAGAAAAAATTGATTTCAAAGAATTATTAAGTCAAAGGCAAAGTAGTAGAAAAAGAACCCATAAACAGGAGGTTTATTCCACATATAAGGAGTTGGCATTCATTTATAATAATAGGGAGAGGTGTTTCAATAAAAAATTAAAAAGTGTTCAATAGTAAAAATTAGAATATAATAAATCTTTAAGCATGAAAGGATTGATAATGGATTACCCACTGACAACAAATACTATTCTTGAGTATGGTAACAGCGTGTATCATCATAAAAAAATAATAAGCCATTTACCAGATGGAACCAGACATGAATATCGTTTTGGTGATATGTATAAGCGTTGCAAAAAGCTAGCCAATGCATTAACTCAAAAATTAGGAATCACAAAAGACGATATAGTGGGCACTTTTGCTTGGAATCATAACTCTCATGTAGAATTATACTATGGAATATCTGGTATAGGTGCTATTTGTCACCCTATAAATATTCGATTGTCAAGTCAACAAACAGAATATATTATCAATAACTCGGAAGATAAAGTAATATTTGTAGATGCTACATTAGTTCCACATTTAGAAAAAATTGCTCCATTACTCAAAACTGTAGAACATTACGTCTTAATAAATGCCGCTAAAGATTTTACAACAACTTTACAAAACACATTACATTATGAAGATTTATTAGCGTGCCAATCAGAAGAGTTTAAATGGCCTACTATAAATGAAAATGATGCTAGCAGCTTGTCTTATACCAGTGGCACAACAGGTTTTCCAAAAGGAGCTTTGTCTTCTCATCGATCCACTTTTTTACATGCAATAACTATTATGTCACCGAATGCTGGAAATTTCAACAATAACGACACTGTTTTATTAATTGTACCCCAGTTTCATGTAATGGCATGGGGCTATCCATACTTATGTCTAATGTCTGGATCTAATATGGTACTTCCTTCTTCACATTTACAACCTGAAGCCATTATTAAAATTCTTAAAGAAGAAAAAGTAACTAAGTCCAACGGTGTTCCTACCATATGGCTCGGAGTTTATGAAGCCTTGAAAAAAAATCCCCCAAAAGAAAAACTAGCACTCCAAGAATATCTCATAGGTGGTTCTACCCTACCTAAAAGTCTTATTGAAAATTTTGAAAAAGATTTCGGAATAAAAAGTATTCATGCTTGGGGAATGACTGAAATATCACCTTTAGGAACAGTAAGTAGAGAACAGCCTAAACATGCGAGTTTAACTGAAAATGAAAAATTAAATATTCGTGCAAAACAAGGCATTACATTTCCTGGTATGGAATTAAGAGTTGTTTTAGATGATGGCACTGTTGCCTCGAGAGATGGTAAAACAATGGGAGAATTACAAGTAAAAGGAGCGTGGTCTATAAGCTCTTATTTCAAAACGAATACTCAAGAAAAATTTACAGAAGACGGCTGGTTTAAAACTGGTGATGTGAGTACAATTGATGAAGATGGTTATATGGAAATTAAGGATAGAACCAAAGACCTAATAAAAAGTGGTGGTGAATGGATATCAAGTGTAGAACTAGAATCCGCTTTAATGGCCCATCCAAAAATTAAAGAAGCAGCTGTGATTGCAATACCAGATGAAAAATGGGTAGAAAGACCTTTAGCTTCCATAGTCATGGCAAATAATGTGAATGAAATTTTTGATAAAGAATTAATTGAATTTTTATCCAAAGACTTTGTAAAATATCAAATCCCCAAAGACTATGTTTATTTAAATGAAGTTCCCAAAACTAGCGTTGGTAAGTTTGATAAAAAAGAGATAAGAAGACTTTTTTCGGAAGGAAAACTTAAATAAATATCTACTGAATAGAATATAAAGGAAAAACTACTTCACAAGAAATATAACTACATCAGATTTATTTGATGTTGATGAAGATGGAAAAATTGATTTGTTATTACACGGAAATGGATCAAAAGATAATTCAGATTCTTTTCCTTGGCTTACTCAGGATGAAATTGATAATATTCCTTTTATTGCTTCATCAGGGAAAATAATGTTTGCGAATTCTCAAGGAGAATATACCCTATCTGAAATGAAATATATTCCATCTATTCCCGGATATAACTTAGGATTGGATTTTAACATCTATGATTTAGACGGAGATGGTCAAAAGGAAATAATAATTCTTTTAACTGGAGACGGTTCTGCCGGGGAATGGAGTGATAGTGGGAATGATAATAATAATCAAAATACAACAAATTTTTATCAAGGTTACAAAATTCAAATTTGTCAATTAGATGAAAACAGAAATATAATTGATGTTACTAATCAATTTATGGATGGTAATGGTCAATCTGGAGTTGGATTAGGGTGTGATAACTGGACTTTTATGTTTTTACAAATTGGTGATTATGATGATAACGGGTTGTTAGATATGTATAGTGAAGATAGTAGAATAGGTCCAAATTTTGTTCGTTGGGAATGGAATGGATCAAGGTTTACCAAGATGACAGAGAATTAACTAAACCTCTTTAAATCATACCCTACAAAACGTCTTACCAACTTATCACAAACTCTCCCTGTTGTTCCACTACCCATAAAAGGGTCTAATACTAATTCAACTTCTGTTAGATTTAACATAAGTTATATTCAAAGATGAGGTTTCTTGTAACTGAGAGTGGACTTTTCCCTAAAATGGGTATCGGAGTGGTTTTTATATCGGAGTCAATTTTTCTCCGTAAGAAAATTGATAGAGTAACTTATGTTAGATTTAACAGAAGTTAAAATTTAAAATAATTTTAGAGGGTATCTTAACTTAGATTATAGTTTTATCGTATTGTAGGATATAAAGGGATTTAATTTTTTTAATTATCTTAGAATTATAAAAATTATTCTATGAGATTTATTTTAAGTTCACTTATTCTGTTATCGATCCTTTCTTGTGGGAAAGAAAGTCCAAATGAGTCTAAAAATGTGACTGAAACATCCAACAATGTGATAGTTCCGTCTGAGATTTCAAATCCACAACTTTTCTCAAATAAAAATATTCAAATTGATCAAATGTTAGTTTCACAACCGAGTATTTTGGGTTTTGGTGATAATACTGATTACCAAGAAACTGATCAGTTCGTTGTAAACAAAAAAGGATGGTTAGGTATTACTGTTCAAGAAACTCACAACGGGGGTTTTTATGGACTAGATCCTATTCCTCCTGGACCTTTTGAAGTGACCTTAGAACTTCTTTTTAATCCAGATTTGAATGGTGATGGATTAGAGGATATGATTTTTTCATTTAATGGTTATCCACATACAATACAATCTCAACAATCAGGAATTCCTTTCTTTGCTTTAATCAATTTAGGAGATGGTACTTTTGATTTTACTCAAGAGTATTTTTCTCAAGACTTTAAAAGAAGTCCTATGAGTACATATAGAAATTTGATCGCAGATTTTAATGGAGATGGAAAAAAGGATTTTATATTAGGAATGAGGAAAGGACCAGTTATTTCTCAAATTGATGGAGGTACAAATGGATCCTCTGCAACTCCAATACTAGCTCTTTCTAATGGAAGTGGTTTCTATGATAATTCAGAAAACTTAAATGGTATTTATCCAGGTACAATTGCAAGTGAAGATGATTTAAATTCAGATGGAATAGCTGATTTTCTCGGACAACGGGCTATATCTGGTGGTGATTTCGATAACGATGGAGATATTGATTTCTTTATGAGACGAAAGATTCTATTAAATGATGGTGATGGAAATTTCTCAGTTAGTTCAGAACAATTAACGGATGATTTTATTCCAGTAAAACTTGATCCTCCATATTCTAACACTTATGAATCTCATTCAAATGATTTTAATAATGATGGATATTCTGATATAGTTATTGTTCCGGATTCAGGTTTTATGAAAAGAAATGGAGGTTCAGCGTGGGTAGCGATGAGTAATGGTACACCAAACTTTTCAGAGTGGATAAAAGTACCTCTTCCAAACCCACGATATATAAACAACAGTAAATTAAATGATTTTGAATCTACTGATGTTGATAATGATGGGTATGTAGACTTGATTATAGGAACAACAAGAGATACCCCTTATTACACAGGAGCTGGTATACAGATTTTAAGAAATAATTCTGGAAATGGTTTTATTGATATTACAGATACAAATATAGATGATCAATCTATGTTTGATCAATGGCGTGGGGAGGGAGATCTTATTTTAAAGGATTTTAATAACGATTCTGTTCTAGATATTATTCATCTAACAACCAATATCTCTGACGGTCCTCCGAATCAACACCACGGAACCAATATTTATATAAACAATAATGGATATTTTGAGATATATGACACTGAAAACAAGATTCCTTATGTAAGTTGGACTCAACTGGAAGGTTATGAGAATGACCATAATGATTCGAATAATTTTGATGTTCCTACTTTAGACAATGCCTATCCAGTAAACATCAACAATGATGGGATAACTGACTTTATATCTGTTAAGTTAGAAATAGGTAGTGATGAATTTTTAAAAATTCCAACACTTGTTTTTTATTCAATTTTATCAAAATAGAATTGAGATATCAAAAACTGTTTAAGTAGGTTATGATAACAATAATTTTCAAAAAATTAATCAAATATTCCTTGAGGTAAAGTAGGATTAAAATCTTTTCAAATCATACCCCACAAAATCCCTTTCTAACTTATCACAAACCCTACCTGTAGTTCCACTACCCATAAAGGGGTCTAATACTAATTCAACTTCTGTTAGATTTAACAGAAGTTATATTCAAAGTTGAGGTTTCTTGTAACTGAGAGTGGACTTTATCCCAAAATGGGTATCGGAGTGGTTTTTATATCGAGGTTAGTTATTTCTCCGTAAGGAGATTTGATAGGGTAACTTCTGTTAGATTTAACATAAGTTGAAATTTAAAATAATTTTAGAGGGTATCTTAACTTAGATTATAGTTACATCGTATTGTACGATATAAAATTGTAAATTCATTTTTTTTATATAATTCCTTCATGAAACATTTCTTAAATCCTCTTTTTTTTCTACTGTTAGTCATATCCTGTGGGAAAGATTCCCCTGAAACTGTTGAATCTGTCATAACATTTAACTTAACTGTTACATCCTCAACAGGAGGAAAGGTTTCTAGTTCTGGAGGATCTTTTGAATCAGGATCTAATGTTTCAATTACTGCAACACCTGATTCAGAATATGTTTTTGTCAATTGGTCAAATGGTTCAACTGATAACCCACTTTCAGTAACCGTAAATTCCAATCAAACCATCACATCAAATTTTGAAAAGAGAAAATATCCATTAACGGTAACTATTCTTGGAGAAGGATCTGTATCAGAGAAAATTATATCTGCTGGTAAAACCACCACTGAATATACCTTAGGATCGATTATAGAACTTACATCTAATCCAACTACAGGATGGGTTTTTTCTGGTTGGAGTGGAACGATCTCCAGCACCGAAAACCCAATACAATTAACTGTTGATGAAGATAAATCAATTACTTCTACTTTTTTAGAACTCCCAGTCCCTGTAATGACACTCGTTTCTTCACAAACAAAAATGTTTACTAAAGGAGTAGCTGATACTTTACTTATATCAATTAATTCTGGAGGAGGATTTAAAAGTATAGAACTATCTTCTGATTGGGGAGATGTATCTACGGTATCTTCTCCTGAAGAAGGATCATTAGAAGGAAATCTAGTTGTTCAATATCAATCCTCAAAGGTTAAGAATGTTGACTATACTAGAACTATTGCAGGTTCTGATAATTTATTAATAACATTGACAGATCAGAACGATTTAACTCTTACTGTTAGTTATACTCTTAGAACACAACCTGAACCTTTATTAGATAGAAATTACAACATACCTAATCATGATCTTGAATCTTCAAGAGTTAAGGTTAATCCTTATTTAATTAGATTTTTGAATGAAAAGGACAATTTTTCCCAGGGATGTTACAATGGAAATAATTTTGGGGATACTACAAACTATAATCAAAATCAAAATAATTTTGATATTGTTAGAGATATTGCTTACATAGATTTAAACCTAGATGGTTATGATGACGTTGTTGTTCATCCTGTTTATTTTGACGGAGATACGGGTACCTTTACTTCAATTCAACAACCTATTGAAACTTATTTTTATGAGGACGGAAATTATATTTTCAAGGAGATTTTAAATCAAAATGGTCAACAAATTATGGCTAATCTTGTTACTCAGTTCCTTGTGGGAGATTTTGATAATGATGGATATCCTGATTTATATTGTGCTAATTTTGGTAGGGATTCCCCACCCTACAATATGGAGGATAGTTTTTTTATGTATAATGATTATAATTCGAGTGGATATTATACACAAATAACAAACCCTCATGTAAACTTTGGTCATAATGCCTCATCTGGAGATATAGATAAAGATGGAGATTTGGATATTTTTCAAAACGGTAGAACTCCAGAAGAAGATGGATTGTTTGATTTTGTAATAAATAATGGAAATAGAACTTTTTCAAAAGGTTCCTTAATGGAAAATTTTAGAGTGGTTGTTGATAATAATTCTAATGGATATAAGTCTCTCTTTTTTAGAGGGATTTATGCTTCAGAGTTATTTGATGTAGATGGTGATGGAAACTTAGATTTATTTTTGATTGGTCATGAATATGAAGATAATACAACTCTTTTTTCAAATTGGCTTAGTGAATCCGTTATAGAATCATTACCCTTTAGAAGTTCAGCAGGAAAAATATTATTTGGAAATTCCGAAGAAGGTTTTACTCTAGATAATATGAAATATATTCCAACCGTAGAACACAGAGGACTTGGTTTAGATATAGATATTTATGATTTGGATGGAGACGGACAAAAAGAAATAGTTGTTTTAAGAACCGGTGATAGTACTCTCGGAAATTTTGATACTGACGCTGAAGACTATAATGCAAATCAGGCTGTAACTAATTTCTATGGTGGTTATTACATCCAAATTTGTCAATTAGATGAAAACAGAAATGTTATTGATGTTACAGATTCGTTTATGGATGGTAATGGTCAGAGTGGTATAGGACTTGGTTGTGATAATACTAACTTTATGTTCTTACAAATTGGTGATTATGATGATAACGGGTTATTGGATATGTATTGTGAAGAGAGTCGTAATGGTCCAAAATTTGTTCGTTGGGAATGGAATGGATCAAGGTTTACCAAGATGACAGAGAATTAACTAAACTTCTTCAAATCATACCCAATAAACCTCCTATTCAACTTATCACAAACTCTCCCTGTTGTTCCACTACCCATAAAAGGATCTAATACTAATTCAAACTCTTTGGATGTTTGAAGAATTGGTAGAGTTATAATTTCTTCTGGAAATGGAGCAGGGTGTTCTCCTTCAATATTTAGTTTTTGATTAGCAACTGAGGTTCTCACTATATCCTCATTCCAATAATCCCCCATATTCTTCCCATTTACATTTGGAAGATATGGAGAAACTGATTTTGAGTACTCTCCACTAACACTTCTGTGTCGAGGTGGAAGAGAAGGTTTTGTTTTATCTGAGAGTTTGGTTAGAGTAGGGTAATAATCATACTCCATTGATTTGGTAAGATGAAAGATAAACTCATAAGAAGGTGTAAGATTAGATTTTGAAGATGAAGGTTTGGGATTAGTTTTAGACCAGATGATTGTATTTCGAAGTATCCAACCTTGTTCTTGAAGTTTTAGTATTACTCTATGAGGAACGTTTTGAAGGTTTCCATTATAAAAAGTATCCCCTAAGTTTAAAAAGAAACTTCCTCTATTATTCAAAACTCTTTTACAATCTATAAGATGTTCTGATAGGTTTATTACAAACTCTTCAGAGGTTTTCTCATTTCCTAATCCTTCTTCTTCTGAATACTTTCTTTTATTCCAATAAGGAGGAGAGGTAAAGATGGTTTGAACTTCACCATCATTTAACTCGCTCATATCATTGGAGGATTTCTGATAGAATCTCCATTCTGAGTTTTCTTTTGAATGATTGATATTGGGATTAGATTCCCTACTTTCTTTTTCTTTCACCTCCCTTTGAATCTGAAGATAAGATTGATTAACGGTAAGAATACCTTTATCAAGTAACTCAATGTATTCAGGTTTATTTTTATAAATATACACCAGCCTTCTTAGTTGAGAAGAGGAGATACCCATTTCTTTGGAAACAATATCTCTTGTGGAACTTATGTTAGATTTAACAGAAGTTAAATCAGTTCGTTTACCCTGTCCTTTTCTGTAAAGATTATCAAGTGTTAGATATTCATTTATAAGTTCCTTAAAACTCTTTATTCTCTGTTTATTGTAGTGTATTAGGAGTAATTCTTCTTCTCCTTTCTTAACCTCTTTAACCTCAACCTCAACTTCGTTCCATCCTAATCTTTTAATAGATTCAAATCTTCTATTTCCACTGATTACTTGATTACGAGAATCAATGATAAGGGGTTGTAATAATCCAACCTCTGAGATACTCTCCATCAGTTCATCTATGGAAGATAAATCATAGATTTCTTTGTTCTTGGGGTGGTGAGTAAGAGAGGAAACTTTGACTTTCATAAATTAAAAGTAGCAAAGATTTTTGTGGTAAGCAAATTAAAATTCAACTCTGTAATACTTATAGAAAGAGGAACGAACCTCTGAGAATTTATAAGAACGAGTATTATGGAAGAAATAAAAGAACACGAAATAGATGGTTTAATCCAAACCATGAAAGAAACTGGTATCAAAGGTTTAATGAAATACACAGATGTATTGGTGTGGAATCACATCTGTGAGAGAAATTGGTGTAATGAATCCAATAGGGAAGGACAGATTAAGTTTCTTAAACAAGAAACTGATATGGAATACAACGAAATAATGAATCTCCTTAACAGATATGATGAATGGAGGAAATATTTACCTTCTTACTCGTTGAGGTTAAATCAGAACCTTGATTCAATAAATAAAAAAATAAACTCTGTGATTCCATTCAAATACATTGGGAACTCACCCAATAAAAGACTCATAGGATTTGTAGATGAAGGGAACGATATTAATATTTATGATGGAATAGGAAAACACCTTATGAAATTGGGTTCAGTAGATAAGAAAAGTTGGAGTATCAATTGGGGAACTCACTCAGTTCTTCAACAAGAACATTCATCTTATATAACCTCATCAGTTAGAGAACTAAAAAATAGAAATTGGTTATAATGGAAAATCTATTTGAACAAAAATTGGAAGGTCTTGAAACCTATAAATGGATATCTGTAGATGATTGTTCCGAAGAACTCGGAGTGAGTAGGAGAACCATCTTTCAGTACCTCCACGATAATAAGATTAAAGGTATCAAGTGGAAGAATAAGAGATTGATTGATTCAGTATCTGTTGTAGGGTTTCTACTGAATAAAAAGGTGATAGAGGTAACCAACTTAAAAAACAAAGAGATGGTTCGGGAAATCGAATTAAAACAATATAAAGAACTCTAAATTGAGATTGTGTTTCCTTAAATAACATTTGGGAGTGTATTTGATGTTGGGAGGGTTTTGTGTTATGTAAATTTATACCCAAATTATTATTTTTTCATTTCCCTCCTTCATCATTTATTTGATAAGGATTCTGTCATTCCAAATACAATTTTTTTGTGTTCATCACTCAACTTTTTAAACATTTTTAAGAGTTTATTATCTATATTTTCTGATGTTGGATCTAAACTATATAAACTTCTACTTTTTAACACATCTTTTTGAGTAACTGAAATGTATTTAGAGAACTCAGAGAAGGTTTTATGACCACTAAGTTTCATAATGGTTGAGTAATCCATATTACCCATATCAATTGAGTTTTTGATGAACCCTCTACGACCACTATGAGATGATATCATATGGTGTAATCGTTGAGGTATGTCATTAATAACTTCTGAACCTTTCAACATCGGTTTTGAAACCATTCTATTGAATCTTAAATCCTTTAGAAGGTTCTTTAGTTGTTTATTGAATTTCTGTTGGGAAACCTTCGGAAAAAGGTGTTGGTCTAATGATTTACCTCTACTATACTTAGTGTATATAAAACCACTAATATCATTCAATGGAACACTTACTGATTTCTTAGTTTTTGTTTGAGTCCAATTAATTAATTGAGTTTTTCTATCAAAGTTCATATCACTAACTCTAATTACCCTAACATCACCAATTCTCATACCTGTTGAGTTCAACCAACAAAAGATATCTTTTACCAATTCCCAATTAGTAATCTTCAGAACTCCTCCGTATTTTTTCTTATTCTTCCCCTTGAGTTCATCTTCTACAATTCTTATGTTTAGTTTCTCTAATAACTTACTCTCATTTTTTTCAGAATAATTCCACTTCTCTGAGTTAAATAATTTAATAACCTCATCAGTTTGTAAATAAACTTTTTCATCAACCTCATAGGTTTGTTCCAACTTTAATTTTGGTTTTACTTTGATGTATCCATTCTGATGAGAGTAGTATAAGAACCCACTTAAATTATCGTAGATTTTATTTACATATGAGTTTGATAAACTTTTAGTGTTCCATAGGTAATCATTGAACTCAGTTTGGAAAAGAAGAGTTTTTTTGACTATCCATTCGTATGTGATTCTTCGTTTCTTCAGAATTTCAAAGTTTCTAAGATGATTTTCTAATGTTTTGAGGGTTTTAAGATATCCATATGATTTTAACTTCTTTATTTCTAAATACTCTTCGTAACCATTCCAAAAATCTAATAATTCAGTAATATCATCATCTCTATCTTCAACGAGTTCCTCATATCTTAGTTTAACTCTCTTAGGTGTAACAACATCATCCTCTTCATTTAAATCAGTGATGATGTTATCTAAATCTTTACGGATTCTATTAAGAGATTTGTTAAGAAAATTATATCTAGGATGAGATACTTTGATACTACCATTTTTAAAATCTTTTGGTTTAACAAAGACATCGGTTGAAATCTTTATATCACCAACCTTACTTCTTATACGATAATATATCTCACATTCACCACTTTTATTAGGTTGTTGTTCTTTGAGGTATAATGAGAGTTTCATAATACCAATTTAAAGAAAATCTATGAATTTGGGTACTTATATGGGTACTAAAAGAAAAAACTCTTTATAAAACACTGAAAATCAGTTAGTTATAAAGAGTTTTGTCGGGGTGGCAGGATTCGAACCTGCGACCTCCGCGTCCCAAACGCGGCGCGATAACCGGGCTACGCTACACCCCGAAGAAAAAAAACACATGTTTCTCTTTGTAATATCTTCAGTTTTAGGTTTTCCCTTAAACTCCGGTTTTGTATTTAAAAATATATTTTTCAATATTTCAATCGCGTATTTGTATGTTTTAATTTAAGCACTGGACTACGCTACGTCCATTCAAGGGGGCAAATATAATATTTTTAATATATAAATTTAACTGTTTTAAGATTAATTTATCCTTTACTCCGAATGGCTTTTATTTAGCAATCACATTCGTCAATACAGCGATTAATAAGTTCCTTTTTTTAAGTAAAATGTGTTTGATGAATATTTCTTAATCGTATACTCTAATTGAGTTTTCGATGTAAATAATTGAGATTTAGCTTTAGCGAAACCTAAAAATAAAATCGCAAAGATACTAACCAGCCAGATGCCCAATAAAATTAATTTCCCCAGCATACTAATGGATTTTGATTTAGGCCTTAATAATTTCACACCTAAAAGGAACAAAAATAACATGGGGATTAACAAGGAAACGAACACTAAGAAGCTAATTAGCGAAAAAGGCGCGTCGGATCCAATACTGAAATTCGCAAAAAACTCTGGATATTCATAAAAATCCATTAATTCAATTGAGAAAATCGAAATAATCAATGCTGTAAATAATACAGAGGAGATGATCAGGAATAGTATACCAATCATAACTCCAATTAGTTTAAAAACTTTACCCAAAAAATTTATTAATACGAAAAAAAAAGTTTTGGATTTATTTTTTATGGTATTAGTCATGCTGTTGTAATCAGTATTTTTTATTTTTTCTGAAACCTCACCAAACTTTTCTTTTATCTTTCTTTCGATGGTAGAGATATTTACTGGTTCCCCTTTCATTTGGAGTTTTTCAGCAGTAGTTTTCGCCTCTGAGATGAATGCCCACATGATGATATACACAATTACAGGCGCCCCTGCAGAGAAAACAGCTAGGATTAACCAGATAATCCTCATCCTAAGGGTTTCAACACCAAAATAGCTACCAAGTCCTGAAATAACACCACCAATATACCGGTCCTCTGGGTTTCGAAATAACTTTTTTTCAGGGTGAATTAATCTTTGATCATCATCTTCACTGATAAAGTCTTCAGGTTGACCCAAGGTGTCAATTACAGAATTGATATTTGAAAGTACAATCACTTGATCACCATGTTTTTTCATTTCTCGCAACAACTCAGCGATTCTATTTTCTATATCTTCTATAATTTCCTCTTTTCCTTGAGTGTTATAAAATGTGATTTTTAGTTTTTCGAGATATTGTTGCAATAGATTAAAGGCAGATTCATCCATATGAAAGAAAATTCCACCGAGGTTAATGTTTATGGTCTTATTCATTTTATTTGTACTTAGATTTAGAAATAGTTTTTACGGCTTTAAAAAGTTTTTCCCAAGTAACAGTGAGTTCTGATAGAAATAGCTTGCCTTCTTTTGTTATTTTATAATATTTTCTTGGGGGGCCAGAGGTAGATTCTTCCCAGCGATAATCCAATAAACCACTATTTTTTAATCGATTCAAGAGGGGGTAGACGGTTCCCTCCACTACTAACATTTTGGAAGACTTAAGGCTGCTTAGTATTTCGGAAGTATACTTGTCTTTGTCCGCGAGTATTGTTAAAATACAAAATTCAAGTACGCCTTTTCGCATTTGAGCTTTTGTGTTATCGATATTCATTGTGATTTGTTTATAATAAATATATGCAAAAAGGTAGTATGCAATGAATAGTACTGTTTATTCAAATTTTAACATTTTGACAACACTACTTGATTGAAAAATGAAATATATTTATTTAATCTTAAATATCATGCAAATATCTGAGGCTTATTTTTTTTACAAAAGCGTTTTAAGAAAAGTGAGTTTTCATCCTGATCTTTTCAAGAAAGAACTTAATAAAGCGATTTCTTCTCTTCCTTCAGAGGAAGGATTGAGGCTCTACAGATGGTCACTTAGCTATATTAATTCACATCCGAAACTTTTTCAAAGTTTGTCTTTCATCTATTAATTTTTTTTGGGGGAATGACTTTAATGTTATCAAACTTTATGGCCCCTCTGATTATGCTGCTTATTGTTGCTCTTAGCGCAGAAATAATAGGCATCTTCAATTGACTTTTTGAGTGGATTAAACTGACCTCTCTTGCCGGGGCAGGATCTGGAAATAGCCTTATGTTTTTTCGCTTTTCTTTAGATAATTCAATACCGTGTAGATAGGGGAGTAGTGTCATTCCCAAACCTTCGTCTGCCAATTTGATTAAGGTTTCAAAGCTTCCGCTTTTAATTTCAAACCTGTTGTTGTTTTGTTGTTTAACCTGACAAAGGTTTAAAACATGATTCCTAAAACAGTGCCCATCCTCAAGGACTAAAATTTCTGAAACATCTAAATCCTCAATTGCTACCTGCTCATTACCATAAAGCGAATTTGACTCTGGAATATAACCCACAAAAGGCTCATGGTATAGCGGTATTTCTATAATGCTATCTTCACCTAATGGCGTTGCTGCGATTCCAGCATCTATGTGCCCTTGATTTAAAAGTTTAGAAATGTTCTCAGTAGTTAACTCTTCGATTTTTAAGTCAACTTTCGGAAACTTTTTTGTAAAAGTATTTAAAAACATCGGGAGTAAAGTAGGCATAATTGTAGGGATGATCCCCAGTCTAAAAACTCCTCCTACAAAACCTTTTTCCGTCGAAACAATGTCACCCATCCGGCTAGCTTCATCAACAATTCTCTTTGCTTGTAGGACTATTTTTTCGCCTACATCCGTCAATATGATTGGTTTTGTCCCCCGATTAAATATTTTTACGCCCAGTTCTTCTTCAATTTTTTGGACTTGCATGCTCAATGTAGGTTGCGTAACAAATGATTTTTCAGCTGCAGTCGTAAAGTTGCCATGTTCTGCCACTGCTAGCATGTAATTGAGTTGGGTGAGAGTCATTATTGATAAAATTTATTATTAGTATAAAAATAATCATATTTTCTGATAATCATTTGTTTTAAATTAGACTTTTACAAATATTTTTTTAATTAAAAATCAATTATAAGCAAATATTATTCAATAATTATAGTTTTTAAATAAACATTATTATGAGGCATTTCGCTACTGTCAACCGGCTCTTTGTTGATCTTGTCAACCACGTCCATTCCATTAATCACTTCGCCAAAGGCGGTGTAACTTCCATCAAGATGATAAGCTCCGGGAGACTGTTGCACTATGAAAAACTCATATGGAGAAGCCATTTTGTGTGGATTGTCAATTTCACTACTTGGCATAGAAATCACGCCGCGGTGGTGTGGGTGTCCCTTTTCAGTGTCTGGTGGCAGGAGGTAACGTCCTATTTTAGTTCTTTTTAAAGCACTCTTTCGACTGTCGGAATTCCCACCTTGTATTATAAACCCCGGTACAACCCTATGGAAGATGCTGCTTTCAAAATAATTCATTTTCGTTAAATAAACGAAATTTGCTCTGTGGTAGGAGGTGTTTTCATAAAGTAGAATATCGATATTACCATATCGTGTGATAATCCTGACCTTGTTTTCTTTATTGTGTTTCTCGTATTCGTAAAAGAAAGGAATGGCATTGTCATCATTTAGAAAAACAGTTTTACTTTTGGTTTCAGTTTTGATTTCTTTTTTTTTCTCCAAAGATGGTCTGCTTTGTTTGTTTTTTTCTTTAGTTTGACAAGAATATTGAAGTGAAACTAATGATGCTAATAAAAGAATTTTAAAATATTTCATGAATTTCAAAAAGTTTTTGGATCAAAAATCAAAGTTAAAACAAATTACGCTTTCTGGAAATGAAGCGCATTCGTTTTTGGCACCGCCTCAAAGAATGAAAGAACTCAAATCGTCTTTTAAAATTAAAACCACGCCAAAAAAAGCTGCAGTTTTAATTCACCTTTACCCAGATGAAAACGATTTGCTTCACTTTGTTTTAATTCAACGCAACAGTTATGTTGGTGTTCACTCTGGACAAATTAGTTTTCCTGGGGGAAAGCCCGAAACCGAAGACGCTAACTTATGGGATACCGCTCTCAGAGAATCTTCAGAGGAAGTAGGTCTGAATGGAATAGAAATTCATAAACTTAGGTCGCTAACGGAAGTCTTTATTCCTCCTAGTAATTTTTTGGTTTCCCCTTTTGTTAGTTACAGTTTTGAAAAACCGCACTTTGTCCGCGAAATAAAAGAAGTAGATCTGATTTTAGAAATCCCACTTTGGATGCTGTTGGGCCACGAGCAGGTATTGTATAAAAATCTGACTACCAATTATGTGGAGGAATTTGAGGTTCCCTGCTATGTTTTTAATGAAAAAGTAGTGTGGGGGGCAACAGCTATGATTTTGTCAGAATTAAGGATTTTATTTCTAAGCTAGCCTAAAATTGTTTATATATTTGCTTAGTTATTAAAAACAAATATGTTAAAAAGAAACCCTTTTGGACAGATTTTAATTATTAAAAAGTGGCTTATTCGTTATATGGGTTTTATGACCCACAGACGCTATAGAGGTTTTAACGAACTTCAAATAGATGGATCCTCCTTTATTAAGGATCTCCCCGACACGAATGTTTTATTTGTTTCAAATCATCAGACCTATTTTGCTGATGTGGTTGCTATGTTTCATGTTTTTAATGCCAGCCTCAGCGGCCGAACTGATTCAATAAAGAATGTTGGATATTTGTGGGATCCTAAATTGAATATTTATTTTATAGCAGCAAAAGAAACGATGAAGGCAGGTTTGTTGCCTAGGATTTTTGCCTATGCAGGATCTGTTTCCATAGAAAGAACTTGGAGGGAGAAAGGACAAGAAATCAATCGAAAAGTCAAAATGAGTGATATTTCCAATATTGGTATTGCATTAAATGATGGATGGGTGATTACTTTTCCGCAAGGGACGACCAAGCCTTTCCGGCCGATCAGAAAAGGAACGGTGCATATCATTAAAAAATACAAACCTATTGTAGTGCCCATAGTAATTGATGGGTTCAGAAGGTCTTTTGATAAAAAAGGTATTAGATTGAAGAAGAAAGGGATTCTACAATCGATGGAAATCAAGGCTCCATTAGAGATTGATTATGAAAACGAATTATCAGAGTCAATTATCGAAAAAATAGAGTATGCCATTGAGCAGCACCCTTCTTTTCTAAAAGTCCTTTCAAAAGAACAGATTGAAGAGCAAGAAAAGTTAAATACTAGCCGTGAATGGTAGTAGTTTAAAACTAAATTTTCTTAGAAATTTTATTTAATAATTCCTGCACAGCTAACTCTTACACCAGCAGCTCCAGAAGGTTGAGAAGTTAAATCATCTGCACCTTGGTGAACAATTATGGCTTTTCCAATGATGTTTTTGTTTGCATCATCACAACCCAAACACCACAAGTCTGTTGAGAATGTGATCATGCCATGACCGTTATCATTGGCATTAAAATTACCAATATCTCCTCTGTGATAACCTGTCTCATTTCCCCAAGTTCCGTGATTTTCGAAAGTTGGATTCCAGTGGCCTC
>Ga0209711_10002406_pt1 | contig 16843 bp, 14 predicted proteins | sample ArcticOcean_MG_C_7_FD_187441 | JGI IMG/M metagenome (GOLD analysis project Ga0209711, IMG submission 187441) | Marine microbial communities from western Arctic Ocean - ArcticOcean_MG_CB11_88 (SPAdes) (version 2) | ecosystem: Environmental > Aquatic > Marine > Oceanic | place: Arctic Ocean... | reverse complement strand
AGACCAGCCTTAAACTCTATAGGTGACTCTGCTGAATCAATTCCAATCAATGAGACTCCTCTTAATATAAATGGGAAAACTGAGGAGGTAAATTTCATACCAGCAACATTACCACAGCATGAAACAGAACCTTCGTTTGATATCATGGAGAGCATTTTAGACAATATATCGCCTCCAACAGTATCAACACCGCCTCCATAAACACCCTTATCAAGTGCTTTTACAGGCTCAGCCATAAACTCACTTCTATCTATAATATGACTTGCACCCATTTCCTTCAAAACTTCATTCTGTTCAGGCTTTCCTGTAATGGCATGAACTTCGTAACCTAGGTTTGATAGAAGATTGACTGCAACCGAGCCAACGCCTCCTGTTGCGCCAGAGACAAGTACTGGAAGTTCTTTTGATATACCTGAGTCAATAATTTTTTTAACAGAAGCAGCTGCAGTAATACCAGCTGTACCGATATTCATAGCTTCATTTAAGCTTAAGCCGTGAGGAAGCTTAACTACCCATCTAGAGTTAAGATGAACTATCTCACCAAACCCTCCAAATTCAGCCATCCCAATTTTATAACCAGTAGCAACTACCAGATCGCCTTGAGAAAAATTACTATCTGTTGTTTCCAATATTTCTCCAGCAACATCAATACCTGGAACAAAAGGGTATGATCTCACAACCCCTTTAACACCAGTTGCTGCTAGTGCATCTTTGTAGTTAAGTGAAGAGTAATGAACTTTAATAATGACCTTACCTTCTTCAATTTCAGGCTTATCTAACTCTTGAACTGAGCCTTTAAACACTCCCTCTTTTTCTTCTACTAAATAAGCTTTATATTTCATTATATTATCTCTTAATTTTTAATATTTTTATTCAGATAGAAATTTTTCTGCATCCAATGCGGCCATACAGCCAAAACCAGCTGATGTTACAGCTTGTCTGTATATTTGATCCGAGACATCACCTGCAGCAAAAACACCCTCTATTGAAGTTGCAGTTACCGATCCCTTTGTTCCAGATTTGATTTCTATATATCCATGATCCATATCTAGTTGGCCTTCGAATATATCTGTATTTGGCTTATGCCCAATAGCAATAAAGACTCCCATCACATCAATTTTTTTATCTTCACCATTTTGATTGATTAAAGCTCCATTAACCCCCATCTTGTCTCCTAAGACTTCTACAAGATGGCTATTCCAAAGAACTTCAATCTTCCCATTCTTCTCTTCTTTAAAAACCCTATCTTGAAGTATTTTTTCTGCTCGCAATGCATCCCTTCTGTGGACTAGGTAGACCTTTGAGCATATTCGTGATAGATATAAAGCTTCCTCAACAGCAGTGTTTCCACCACCAACTACAATGACTTCTTGGTCTTTGTAGAAGAAACCGTCGCATGTGGCACACGCTGAAACGCCTTTTCCAAGAAATTCTTTTTCTGAAGGAATTCCTAGGTACATAGCACTTGCACCTGTTGATATTATTAAAGAATCACATGTGTAGTCGTTTGATCCAGTTAATGTGAAGGGCTTATTAGATAAATCAACTTTATTGATATGATCATTTATAATTTCTACATCAAACTGTTGAGCATGTTTTTTCATTCTATCCATTAAATCAGGGCCTTGTAAGCCATCACTATCACCAGGCCAGTTCTCAACATCAGTAGTGGTTGTAAGCTGACCACCTTCTTGTGACCCCGCTATGATTATTGGATCAAGGCCAGCCCTAGCTGCATAAATGCTTGCAGAATAACCTGCAGGACCTGAACCTAGTATGATTAATTTTTTATGATTAGTAGACATGCGGAAGATTATAATCGAATATTAAACAAATTGTGATTGATTAAACCTATAATTTAAATATATACATAATAAGATTTAACTATGAAATCTCTATACGTCAAAAACACACTATTAAACTTCTTTAGTTTCTTTCTAATTGCTTTTTCTTTATATATTTTTATCGCACTAGTCTCATACGACCCAACTGATCCAGCCTTTTTCAATAAATCATCCTCTTTGCTTATAAATAATTTGGGCGGCCCTCTAGGAGCCAATGTCTCTGATTTTTTATTTACTTTAATTGGTCTTAGCTCTTTTCTTATTTTGCTTATTGGATGTGTTTGGGCTTTGCAGACAATATTTTTTAGAGATCAATACGGATCTAATATAAAAACTATTGTTAGGATTTTGAGCTCATTTATTTTATTAATTAGTTTTTGCGCAGTTCTTGAGTACTATTTTGACAGCAACTCTGGTGGTTTTTTAGGCAAGTTTATTTTTACAAATCTCTCAAATTCTATTGGCTTTTTAGGGAGTTTAATATTTCTAGTTATTTTTCTTATCCCAGCGGCGGCCTTGGCATTCAATTTTTCTTGGCTAAAGACCTTGGAAGTCTTTGGCTCTTTTATAATTAAGTTTTTTAATACAACTATCGCAACATTAAAAACTATATATTTAAGATTAATTTCTTTTTTTAGAATCTTGTTAAATAAATTCTCAGACAAAGTAAATTCATTCAAAGAATCTCAAAAATTAAAAAAAGAATCGTCTATAACTTCAAAGGTTACCAAAGAAAAATTTAAGACTAATATTTTAGAAAAGAAATCCTTTTCTAATAAATCAATACCGGAGGAAGTTGCTCAGCCTGAGCTCCCAAATACCAGCGAGGAGCTGTTAAAAGAGGTTGAAATACCAGATCATAAAGGAATTTCAAATCAAGTTAAGGCAAAGATGCCAAGTACTGAACTCTTAGATAGAGCTTTGGATGATGGTGCTTCGCTATCAGAGGAGGAGTTAAATGAAATAGCTTCCTTGTTAGAAACAAAATTAGAAGAGTTTGGTATTGAAGCTTCTGTTGAATCTGTAATACCAGGACCCGTCGTAACAAGGTTTGAAATACAACCGGCTCCTGGAACAAAAGCAAGTAAGATAACGGGTATTGCCCAAGACATTGCCAGATCTTTATCTGTAAGCAGTGTAAGGGTTGTTGAGGTTATAGAGGGCAAATCATATGTTGGTATTGAGATACCAAATACAAATCGTAAAATAGTTAGATTAACTGAAATTCTTTCCTCACAAGCCTTTAAGAATTCACCTTCCAGTTTAACTTTAGCACTGGGCCATGATATTTCTGGAAATGCTGTAGTAGTTGATCTCGCAAAGATGCCTCATTTACTTGTCGCAGGAACAACAGGTTCAGGTAAGTCAGTAGGGGTTAATGCTATGTTACTCAGCCTTCTTTTTAAATCAGACCCTAAGGATGTTAGATTAATATTAATTGATCCTAAAATGCTTGAACTATCGGTTTATGATGACATTCCTCATCTTTTAACACCTGTTATAACAGATATGACAGATGCCTCTAATGGTCTTAGGTGGTGTGTGGTGGAGATGGACAGAAGGTATAAACTGATGTCAATGATGGGCGTAAGAAATCTAGCTGGCTTTAATAAAAAGATTGAGGATGCAGCTGCCAATGGAAAGCAGATAATAGACCCAACTCATCCCGAGGATGAAGAGTACTTAGAAACACTTCCTTCAATAGTGGTGGTGGTTGATGAGTTTGCTGACATGATGATGTTGGTCGGGAAAAAAGTAGAACATTTAATTGCTAGAATAGCCCAAAAAGCTAGAGCGGCTGGAATTCACTTAATCTTAGCAACTCAAAGACCATCTGTTGATGTTATTACTGGTCTTATTAAGGCAAATATCCCTACAAGAATTAGCTTTCAGGTCTCAACTAAAATTGATTCAAGAACCATTCTTGACCAAGGCGGTGCTGAGCAGTTACTAGGTTATGGAGATATGTTGTATCTCCCGCCTGGTGTCGGTGTTCCTGTTAGAGTTCATGGTGCTTTTGTTGGCGATGATGAAGTGCATAGGGTTGTTAGTGACTGGAAGGAGAGAGCAGGGTCTAATTATGTAGAAGAGATTGTTTCCTCATCTCAGGAAACTGGTCCCATTGCTGGCTGGTCGGGGTCAGAAACCTCAACATCATCCGAAGATGCTGATGAGTTATATGATGAGGCTGTTAATTTTGTACTTGAATCAAGACGCGCATCCATATCAGCTGTGCAGAGAAAACTGAGGATTGGATATAACAGAGCTGCTAGATTAATAGAGACAATGGAGGAAGCTGGATTAATTTCAGAAATGAGCTCGAACGGATCTAGAGAAGTACTTGTCCCCAAAAGAAATTAAATTGAAGGCTATATTACTTTTCTCACTAATCATGGCATCACCTGATGTATTGGCTAGCTCATCCGTTGAAGTCTTTAATGACTTGATTAACAAAGACCTTACATTTACCCAAAAAAGTTTAAACTCTAAAACAAATAAGCTTTCTGAATCTGACGGCTACATTACTAGAGATAAATCCCTTATCATTATTAATATAAACACCCCCTATAGAGAAAGATATACTATAAATAAAACTCATATTGAGATGTATGATTTCGACTTTGATCAAACAAAGATCATTTCCTATGAAGATATTACCAACAAAACTTTAGTAAATATTATTACTAAAGGTGTTGATTTCAATATTGCCAATATAAAAGATATATCTTCCAAGTCTTTTAAAATTATTGATATTTCAGATAGAGAGATTTACATTGAACTGACTAGTAATAATAGTTTTTTTATTAAGTTCAAAGATAATATGAATATTACAAATTTAGTTAATTTTAAGGTTAGCCCTGGATGAGTATTTTATTTATTGGAATTGGTGGAGGATTGGGTGCTATTTCAAGGTTCTTATTAAGCGAATTATCTTTAAAATATATACCCTTAGATTATCCCCTCGGCACTTTGGCGGTTAATGTAATTGGATGTTTTTTTATAGGTTTATTTATAGGAAACTCCATGCCGGTAAAGGACACTTCCTACTATTTTTTTATTATTGGTTTTTTAGGTTCTTTCACCACCATGTCAGCCTTTACGCATCAAACAGTACTGATGATTAATACTAATGCTATTAGTGCTGCATCATATATAATGCTAACTATATTACTTACGGTAGCAGCCACTTATATTGGAACCCTAATTTCTAAATAATAAAATGATTGATATTAAACAGCTTAGAGAAGATACCGAAGGAGTTGCAAGGGCTCTTAATACCCGAGGCTTTGAACTAGATGTTGAGCTCTTTGTAGATCTTGATGATAAAAGAAAGCTACTTCAGGTAGATACAGAGCATCTTCAGTCACAAAGAAAAAATCTTTCTAATGACTTTGGGAAATTAAAATCTCAAGGTGGAGATACTACTGATTTAAAATTACATATTGATAGTATTAACAGTGACCTCAAGACTAAAGAGGCGGCCTTGCAATTAATCCAAAATAAATTAAATGATTTTCTTTATGATATACCTAATATCCCAAATAAAAATGTACCTTTAGGTAATGATGAATCAGATAACAAGGTTATTGAAATATCAGGAGATATAATTTCTACTAATAAACTTGATCATCTAGAGATAGCTTCTGACATAGATATAGAATTGGCATCTAAGCTTGCTGGCTCAAGGTTTGTTGTTTTAAAAGGAGATATGGCAAAACTACAGAGAGCTCTTATTAGTTTTATGCTAGATATTGCTATTAAAAATGGTTACAAAGAACACTATGTTCCATTCATGGCTAATGTTGATTCTTTAACTGGCACTGGGCAGTTACCTAAATTTGAGGAAGACCTTTTTAAAGCATCTGATAATTTATACCTTATACCAACGGCTGAAGTCCCATTAACCAACATATTTAGAGATGTAGTGGTTTCTGATAAAGATATCCCAGTTAAGCTTACTTCCCATACTCCATGCTTCAGATCCGAAGCTGGAAGTTATGGAAGAGATACTAAAGGACTCATAAGACAGCATCAATTTGAGAAAATTGAGCTAGTTCAAGTTGTAGATTCAGAAACATCACTAGATGCATTAGAGGGACTACTTAAGAATGCTCGTGAGATATTAGATCTTTTAGATTTACCATATCAAGTAATAGAATTATGTACTGGAGATCTTGGCTTTTCTGCATCTAAAACATATGACATAGAGGTATGGATGCCTAGTCAAAATAAATACAGAGAAATTTCATCTTGTTCTAATTTTAGTGATTTTCAAGCCAGAAGGGCAAACATTAAAATCCAAACAGGAACTTCGAAGAAACTTGCGCACACGATTAATGGCTCAGCGCTAGCGGTTGGGAGAACCCTTATTGCTCTTGTAGAAAATAATTTTAATAGCGAAACTAACTCTATAAAAATTCCAGATTCTCTCAAAGCTTACTTTGGCGCTGATTCAATTAGACTTTGAACTTTTTTTATATAAACCTGTCTAAAAAGTAGCAATATTGTCACAAAATTGGCATACCTTATTTATAATTTTTAATATATGATTAACACATATTAATTATTTTTATTATTTGCGAGGGTAATAATCATGCATCACTTTTTAAGACTATCAATCATATCAATTTTTCTTTCACCGTTTGCGATATCACAAGAACTAACCTCTGATATTAGTGGAACAGTTACATCTAATGGCTCTGCTGTTAGCGGTGCAACAGTTACCATTACATACGAACCAACTAATAGCTCTGTAACGAAAGTTACAAGTTCTAATGGTAAGTATTTTGCTGGTGGCCTTAGACCTGGAGGACCTTACAAAATACAGGTTTCCTCATCAGGACTTTTAGGACAAGACAGGTCAGCTAATTTAGTCGTTGGTGAAACTAGTAGACTATCTTTCGCCTTAGCATCAATAGATTCAGTTGATGACGTTGTTGTTACTGCATCAAGAATTACTTTTGATAAAAGTGGATTTACTACAATAATAGATGCAGAGCAAATTGCTTCTGCCCCATCTGTTACTCGAGATCTTGCAGATATTCTTAGATTAAACCCATTAGTTTCTATCGATAACGAAGAAGATGGTGAAGAGTCAATTTCAATTGGTGGAGCTCACCCTAGAACAAATGATATTAAGGTCGATGGAGTTTCTTTTAATGATGACTTTGGATTAAATTCAAATGGTTATCCTTCACAAAGAAGCCCAATTAACTTTAATGCTGTAGATCAGCTAGCAGTTAAAATTGCTCCAGTTTCTGTTGAGTATTCTCAATTCAGAGGCGGAGTTATTGATATTATTACTAAAGGTGGAACGAATGAATTCCATGGTGATATCTCTTACTTTGATAGAGGTGATAAATTCATGGGAGACTCTCTTGAAGGAACACCTGTTGATATTAAAAAAGAAGATACAGCAATAGAACTTTCTCTAGGTGGTCCAATTATCCAAGATGAATTATTCTTCTTTGCTACTTATGGTAGTGCTGAAATTGCCAATCCGCTTGAGTATGGAGCTATAGGTTCTGGTGCGGAAAATATTCTAGACATTACAAGTGCTCAAATTCAAGAGATCAGAGATGCAGCAATAGCTGTTGTTGGTCGTGATCCTCTAGGAGGAGCCGGTTCTACAACATCTGAGCAAGAAAATATGACTCTTAGATTAGACTGGAACATTAATGATAAAAACAGACTGACTTATAACTTTAAAGAGGTTAGTGGTGATCAGGTCAGAGGAGCTACTTCATCAAGAAATACTCTTGCCCTTGCTTCAGGTACATACCTAAAGAATGAAAGTACTAAAACAAATAGTTTTCATTTGGTTACTGATTTAACAGAAAATCTAATTTCAGAAATTTACTTTTCAAATAAAGAAACATCTACTGATCAAATTTCACCAGTAGGACAAAACTACCCAAGCTTCTATATCGATGATGCTTTTGGATATAGGGTTAATTTTGGTCCAGACATCTACAGATCTGCTAATGACTTAGATACAACTACAGATTTCTTCAAAGCCAAGATTACTTATTATATGGATGATCATAAAATAACAGCTGGTTATGAAAATACATCTTATGATATTTATAATTTATTTATCGTTAACGAAGATGGTCGATATGAGTTTGAGACTCTAGCTGATCTAAAAACTGGAACTATTGACAGGTACTCTGCGGCAGGTTCTAAAACAGGAAATGTAGACGATGCAGCTGCAGTATTTGATTACCAACAAACATCTATGTATGTAATGGATGAGTATTCAATGTCTGATAGGATCAAGTTAACATTTGGTGCTAGATTTGATCAATACGACGGCAGTGATACTCAAACAAACCAAAGCTTTGTAAATGATTATGGTTTTAAAAATGGTGGAATAGCTGGAACCAGCCTTGTAAATCTTAGATTTGGAATGGATCTAGTTATAGATGACATGAGTGATTTAAATATCACATTTGGTACATACGCATCTAAATTACCAAGTGTTTGGATTTCAAATGCATATAGTAATACAGGTGTTAATATTGCTAACTATGATCCAAGATTTGCACCAGGTTGTAATACTTCAACAGTTGCTGGAATGACTTTTTCTGGAACAAATGTTAAACCAGACTGCGTAATTGCATCTATACAGAACCCTCTAAACGTAAGTGGCAAGGTAGACTTTATAGCGCCTAGTTTTGAATGGCCTGTTTCTAAAATCTTAAATATTACATACACAAGAACTTTACCTCAAGATATTGACTTAACTGTTACTTACTTAAATTCTGAAGAAGAAGAAGCTTTGTATAAAATAATTGACACTGGTTACCCTTTGATAGGTGATAAGCCTACAGTGCCTACTGAAAAAGCACCTGATGGAAGACCTATTTACGGTCAAACAGGAAGTAATGGCTATAGAGCCGGTCTTTACAATGAATGTTGTGGAGAGAGATCAGTAATTTCTGCAACTGTTTCTAAAGCATTTAGAGATGGTGATACCCGTGTGTCAATGAGTTACACAGGTCAAGATGCACAAGATAGAAATGCTATGACATCTTCAACTTCTAACTCAAACTTTGGTAAGGTTGGAGCTGCTGATTACAATAATAGAAATCTAGGAAGATCAACATATGAAACTGAGCATAGATTCTTAGCAACAATGTCATCTAAGCATTACTTCTTTGGAGCTAACAAACCAACTCAATTTAATCTTGTTTTTACAAGAGAGTCTGGCGGACCTAAGTACCCAACTTTTGATACTTTTACTAACAGGGCTTCAGATTATAAAACTAAAGCTTTTGGTTATGACTTTAGTCTAAATGATGATAGCTCATCATTACTTTATATCCCTACTATGGGTGACGCACTTGTATGTTATTCATACAAATGTTCAGCTGAAGGAACTGATGAAGCTAATGCAAGAGAACTAGAAATTATTAACTTGCTTCATAACGTATTTGGCCTAAAGGACTATGCTGGGCAGATTTCACCAAGAGATGCTGGAAGCTTCCCTTGGCAGTCATCGCTTGATCTAAACATCATTCAAAAATTACCTGGACTAAGAGATAATGATGAGTTTGTAATTACATTTGCATTAGAGAATGTTCTTAACTTTATCGATGAAGATGAAGGAATTGTAAACTATGGTTACTACTCAGGAAGAATTCCTGTAATAGACCTAAGAATAGTAGATGGAAAATATGATTACAGTAGATATGCTTATAGATATGATGCTATTGATAATCCTTTCAATATATCAAGATCGACTACTCAAAGTTTATGGAGAGCATCTTTAGGTTTCCAGTACAAGTTCTAATAAGTACTTAAATAAATTTAAAAAGGCGGTTTATCCGCCTTTTTTTTTGATAGAATTAATAGCATGAACTCTTCAATACCAGAACTATCTTTCAAAGACATTGAAAGAGGTGATGCTGTGGCTATAAAGCTTCTCGAAAGTGCACTAGCAGGACATGGCTTTTTCTCAATTACCGATCATGGGCTTTCTAAGGACTTACTCAATAAGTGCTATAAATCTTCAAAAGATTTTTTTAATTTAGACGGGCCTACTAAACTTAAATATAATAGTCGTGACTCAAAAGGAGCTAGAGGTTTTACACCTCCAGGCATAGAAACGGCTGTGGGTGAGAAAGTCGCTGATCAGAAAGAGTTTTGGCATCATGGGCCTGTAATTGATTCATCCTATGATGGAGGTATACCAGGTAACGTTAAGATAAGTGAAGTACCTGGTTTTAATGAGGATTTTGATGCTTTATATGGCGAACTTCATGCTGTAGGTATTAGAGTAATGTCAGTAATTTCACTTTCTATTGGTCTTGATAAGGATTACTTCTTTCCATGGATAGAAAAAGGGAACTCTCTTTTGAGATCAATATACTACCCACCTGTAGATGACCTATCAAACCCTCATAGAGCAAGGGCCCATGAGGACATAAACTTAATTACTTTACTGGTAGGGGCCGAGGAAGGTGGTTTAGAAGTTCTTAATAAAGATGGTGTTTGGATAAAGGTTAAACCAAGCTCTCATTCTATAGTATGTAATATTGGAGATATGATGCAGCTTGTTACAGATAAAAAGCTAAAAAGCACTACACACAGAGTTGTTCAGTATGAGGGTGAGATCTCAAAACCCAGATATAGCATTCCCTTTTTCCTGCATCCAGCACCAAGCGTAGTTCTTAAATCCGTCTTCAATGAAAATGATGAAGGTATTCTTGCAGACGATTTTTTAAACGAAAGACTCAAAGCTATTAAGCTATACTAAACCATGACAATACTTAACATTCTTCAAATAGGGGTTGGCTTTCTTGGCCTTATAGCCATCGCAATACCTTTTTCTGATAACTATAAGATAATAAATTTTAAGTATATAGCTTATGGAATACTCGCCCAGATAGTTCTTGGACTAATCTTAATCAAACTTCCTCTTGTAACAACGGCATTTGAATATCTAGCAGAAGGCGTTACAGTTCTCCAAGAAGGAACTCAGAAGGGTGCACAGTTTCTTTTCGGCTATCAAGGTCCTGTTTCTGAGGGTTATCCCGTATTATTAGAAACTTTTGCATTTGGAATTCTTCCTTATATTATTGTTCTATCATGTCTTTCTGCAATGATGTGGTACTGGGGTGTTCTTCCTTTTATCGTAAATATGCTTTCCAAGGTATGCCAAAAGCTTTTCAACATCGGAGGCCCAATTGGTCTTGGAGCCGCTGCTAACGTCTTTCTAGGCCAGGTTGAAGCGCCTCTTCTAATAAGACCCTATCTTGATAAGTTATCAAATAAAGAGCTTCTCATACTTATGACAACAGGGATGGCAACAGTTGCTGGCTCTGTGATGATAGCCTTAATAACCATTCTTCAAGTTCAGTTCGGAGATATCAATCTAATTCAGCACTTTATAACCGCATCTGTTCTATCTGTTCCGGCAGCTATCATGTATGCAAACATTATGATTCCGTCTAATGAGGTAACAGATTTTGAGGGGAGCAAAACTCCTAAGATTTACAAAAGTACCATGGATGCTATTACAAGAGGCACATCAGACGGAACAAGTATTGCTATAAGCATTGGAGCTATTCTAATAGTCTTTATTGCTTTGGTTTATTTTGCTAACTCTTTTCTAGGGTTAATTGGTAATCAGCTTGGGTTGGAAATCTCTATAGAGGGTGTTCTTGGGTATGTTTTTGCTCCAATAGCCTGGCTTATGGGCATACCATGGAACGAAGCTATAATAGCTGGTGAATTGCTTGGTATAAAAACTACTCTTAATGAATTTGTTGCCTATGGAGCGATGGCTAATCTTGAGGATGGTCTTCTTTCTGATAGGTCTAAATTAATAACACTTTACGGACTTTGCGGCTTTGCTAATTTTTCTTCAGTTGGTATTTTAGTTTCTGGAATCGGGGCTATGGCGCCTGAAAGAAAAAGTGATCTTATTGATGTTTCTTTTAAAGCTCTTGTTGGCGCTACGCTTGCTTCTTGTATGACCGGTCTTGTCGTTGGATGCTTTATCTAATTATTGATAACAATAAATAGATTTAGGTAGGATGCAAAAATCAGCCAAACTACATAGGGTATATAAATAATACCTGATAATTTATCAATCTTAGTCATTTGAAATAACAGTTTAATATTTAAGAATATCAAGAGCCAAATATTTAACAAGGCTACTTCAGGCATATGAAAGCTAAAAAATAACCACGACCATATCGTGTTAAAAAAAAGTTGAATTAAGAAAAGATTTTTAGTTGCTTTAAATGTTCTATATGCAGATACAGACATTAAAAGATATAGGATAGGCCAGACAATACCAAATACGTATCCAGGAGGATTAAGCTCAGATTTTAAAAGAGATTGATACCATATATCAGTTGATGTATTTGATGACGCTAGGCCGCCTAAGATTAATGCCAATGGAACGAAGAAGAAAATAGAAAATTTATTGTTTAAAAACAAAACTTATCTTTTTCTAAAAAACCTTGATACGGTTGATTTAATATCAGCAATAAAAGTTGACCCTTTAGGCCTGGCTTCAATAAAAATATAGAAACCAACAAAGATTGTTGAAATTAAAAAAACCCAAACTGCGTCGTATTCACCCATAGTGATGTAATTATAATTGTTTTAAATTTTTATATGTAACTTAAATTTAATTTTTTTCAACTAATAATGAGCATATCGAATAGCCAGCCCCAAATGAGCATAGTATTCCTTTCTGTCCAGGCTCTAAATCATTATTTAGATTAAAGGCTACGAGGGATCCAGCTGATGCTAGATTTCCATATTGTTGAATTGGCATAGGGACTAGGTCGAGTCCAAAGTCATCGTTTCCAAGGACTTTAGAAGCAATTAATCTGATCATCTTTCCATTTGCTTGATGAAGCCATAGTTTTGAAACATCACTAGGCAAAAGATTATTTACTTCAAGCTGCTCTTTAATTATTGATGATACTAAAGGGCATACATCCTTGAAGACACTTCTACCATTTTGCCTAAATAAAACCTCATCATCAGTTTTCTGATCTTCTGCAGCTCTATTCAAATAACTGAAATCACTTCTAATATTATTAGAAAACTCAGTATGTAATTTTCTATCTACTATTTTAAAACTTTTTTTAGAGTTACTTTCTTTCTGAACAATAGTGGCAACACACGCATCGCCAAAAATAAAATGCTTATCTCTATTGGTAAAGTTAACAAAGGGTGTTGATATTTCAGGGTTTACAACCAATATTGTATTGGCAAGCCCCGAGGCTATATCACTATATGCATTGCTGATAGCAAAAGTGGTGGATGAGCATCCAACGAGCATGTCATAACCATAACCCTTGATGCCAAGCTCTTCTTGAATCTCTATAGCTACTGCTGGATAATTTCTTGCCGAGTGAGATGTGCCTACAATAATTGCATCTATATCATCCGCAGTTACACCAGCTTGGCTCATTGCTTTTTTAGCTGCAATTATTCCAACCTCAGCATGAATTGATAGTCGACTTTCATCCTCATTTTTAACAATAGGCATCATTCTTTTAGGATCTAGAATTCCAGCTTTATCAATAACATATCTTGTTTGGATGCCTGAAGCTTTTTCAATAAACTCAGAAGAAGAGGGGGGCATCTTCTCTAAGATTCCATTATCTATTTCAGTTTTATTGTTTTGATTAAAGCTATCAACATATGAATTATATGATTCAACAATTTCATCGTTAGTAATCATATCTTCGGGATGCCAAACCCCAGTTCCCGCTATGTGAATATCATGCATATTATTTAAAAATATTTAATTTAATATATTATAAATTATGACTTCAAATATAACTAATCAGGATCCTCATGTTTATGAGTTTTTAACTAACCAAATTAATCCAAAGGGCATTATTCATATTAGCCATGGAATGGCAGAACATATAACTAGGTATAAGTGGTTAATAAGTAGATTCAATGAAGATGGATATCATGTCATAGCTAAAGATCATAGAGGGCATGGGCTTAGTATTAATGCCAAAGATATTAAGGGCTTCTTTTCTGATAATGATGGGTGGAATAAAGTAGTCTCTGATTTAGAGACTGTAATAGCAGATTCTAGGAATAAATTTCCAAATTTAGACCAGTTTCTTATTGGTCACAGTATGGGGTCATGGTTAGCATTATCTTTAATATCAAAAGGGATTTCAATTAAAGGTCTTATCCTGTCAGGCTCATCTAAAGTTCCATTATTTATAATTAATGCCCAAAAGTTGATTATAAATATCCAAATTATATTTTTTGGTAAAAACTCAACGAGCAAGTTATTAGATTCTTTAACCATGAGATCTTATAATAAATCTTTTGCACCAAATAGAACGGAAAGTGACTGGATAACCACTGACAAGGAAAGCGTGGATGATTATGTTGAAGATCCATTATGTGGGTTCATGGTTACTAATAAACTTTGGCACGATCTAGCAAATGGCATGAAGTCTGTTTTTAATAAAAATAATTATGAAAACTCTTGTAAGCAAACCCCAATTTTTATAATTTCTGGAGACAAAGATCCGGTTGGTGAAAATGGAAAAGGGGTTAAGCGTTTATATAGTTTCCTATTAGATTTATTTCCAAATTCATCAATGAGCCTAATTAAGGATGCAAGACACGAAGTATTTAGCGAAATTAATAAAGAGCTTTCTTACCAGGAGGTAAAGCATTTCATAGAATCAGTAAAAAAATAAAATTGGGGTCATATTTTTTGTTAATATGCCACCAACTTATTATTAAATAATTATGTTTATAAATTTAGAAAATCATAATGCTCACATATGCGTGCATAACAGTATTGATAGTCCAAGAGCCACTATTCTTATTATTCCAGGAGCTGGAATGGATCATAGATTAGGCTTAATGATTAAAATGGATTGCTTGTATACAACTTTTAATTTCCTATCGATAGACCTCCCGGGTCATGGCCTAACATCCGGTCCTTCTATGAACTCTATTGAAGAACTGTCTGGGTTTTGTATTGATGTTATTTCAAAGCTTGAGATAGATAATTTAGTTCTTGTTGGACATTCAATGGGAGGTCTAGTCGCTCTTGATATCACCTCTAAAATTAATAATGATATGACGGTTTTGATGAATACTAGCTACCCACTTTTAGTTGGAGATTTATTACTTGAGCATGCAAAAAATGATTTAGAGCAAGCATCTGAATTTATGACTAAATACGGTGTTTTTAACATACCTGAAGTAAAACTAAAGGCTAGAACGTTTGGCTCTTTTGGTGCCGGCTTCTACAAAAGGACAAATGGGGATATACAAACTCCTTATGGTACAAAAAACATTTCACAAGACACTCAGAGAGAGATAAACCTCTATTCATTAAAGAAAATATTCAATCAAGTTAATAAAGAAATTTTATTTCATGATTTAAATGCATGTTCTGGTTACAGAAACAATAACGTTGAAGATATCAAAAACCTTAAATTCATATATGGTGCTAAGGATAAACTTGCTAGATTTAATCCAGAAAATGAACTCCATGCTAATTTCGATGATCAGGATTTTGAGATTATGGACGATACGGGTCATTTTCCCTACTTTGAAAGACCCAAAGAGCTTTCAAGTATTTTAGAAAAATTTATTATTGGTAACTATGAAAAATAAATATAATTACCCCTCTATTGAAAGAGTGGACATTGAAGGGATTGGACGACATTACCTAGATTCTAATAATAACCCTGTACCTAGTGTTACTACAGTTCTAGGCAATACCTCAACTAAGTCAGATGGCATTGCTCAATGGAGAAATAGAGTTGGTGAGGAAGAGGCAGAAAGGGTTATCAAGCAAAGCACTGATATTGGAACTACTGTACATGAATCAATTGAAAAATATCTTAATGGAGATGAGTGGGATAGTTTTGGTGAGGGCTTTGATCAGCTGTTAGCTAAAAAGATTACAAACAAATTTGTTTCTCATGGTCTTTTAGGGATTTCAGAGGTTTGGGGTCTTGAGGTTGCCCTGATACTTGATAATCTATATGCAGGAACTGCTGACTGTATTGGTATGTTTAATGGAGTTCCGTCTATCATTGACTTTAAAACTGCTAAAAAAATTAAACGTAGGGAGTGGATTGAGGATTATTTTCTTCAAGGATGCGCTTATGCTAACGCACACAACGTTATGTTTGGTACCGACATAAAGCAAGTTGTAATTCTTATGATTGATAGAGATCTAATATTTCAAGATTTCACTGTTAAAACTGCAGAATTTAATGTGCTCACTAATAAGTGGAAAAGAAGATTGATCGATTTTGATAAAAAGTTTGGCACCTATAGCGTCTAGATTATAAACAAAAGGTATATTTAAAGTATGAAACAAGTAATAGCAATTGGTGGAGGTGGTTTTGGAAGGTCTATAGGCGCTCTAGCTATAGAAAAATATATACTTGAGCAATCCCCTTCAGATAATCCAAGAATTTGTTTTATTCCAACAGCTACTGGAGATGATCAGGGTTATGTCGACAATTTTTATAAAGCCTTTGCGGGGCTCAGATGTGAGACATCTCACATTAATTTATTTAAGAGAACAATTGATCTCGAGAAACATATTTTTCAACAAGATATTATCTACGTTGGTGGAGGGAATACCAAGAGCATGCTTGCAGTTTGGAAGGACTGGGGCCTTGATTTAATTCTCAAAAATGCATATGAAAAAGGAATTATTATGTCCGGAGTCAGTGCAGGAGCCATCTGTTGGTTTGATAAAGGCATTACTGATTCATGGAGCGATCATCAGGCAACTCTTGATTGCCTTGGCTTTGTAAAGGGCATATGTTGCCCTCATTACGATGAAGAGCCTGAAAGAATTCCTTACGTTAAAAAATCTTTGTTAAGTGAAGATTTTAAAAGCTGTTTGGCGATTGAGGGTTACGCAGCCCTGCATTTAGTAGATGATATTCCTAAATTTTCTGTAAGCTTTAAATCAGGAACTAACTGTCACAACGTTAAAAATATTAATGGAAGCATTG
>Ga0209711_10002404_pt1 | contig 16852 bp, 10 predicted proteins | sample ArcticOcean_MG_C_7_FD_187441 | JGI IMG/M metagenome (GOLD analysis project Ga0209711, IMG submission 187441) | Marine microbial communities from western Arctic Ocean - ArcticOcean_MG_CB11_88 (SPAdes) (version 2) | ecosystem: Environmental > Aquatic > Marine > Oceanic | place: Arctic Ocean... | reverse complement strand
CACTGACCTTTGGATTTTCTCCCGAGCCAGAGGCCGTTCCGCCCGAGGTTTCTGGCTGCAGCGCATCGAGAAGATCAATAAGCGCAGTCGCGTCCGTCCGCACGGCCGAATCCCCAAGCGCGCCAGCCACGAGCGCTGATCCTTGAAACCCGAACAAATATCGAATAATCAGCAGGCCATCGGTGAGAGGGAGTGTTGATCCGTCACCATCGATATCAAATGCTGCTTTATGCGTATCCAAATGCGCAACGATTGCGGCTGCGGAGGTCACCGTCGCATCGCTGCCAAGCGCGCCGGCAACCAAGGCCGTTCCACTAAACCCAAAGAGGTACCGAATGATTAACAGGCCATCCGTGAGGGCTGTCGCCTGGCCATCACCATCAATATCCAAGGAAACGGAGACGGACTCTGATCGGCTCGCGGCAGGCATCAAACTCAATGCAAGACCGAGCAATATGATCGACAGAAAATTCATCCCATTATCTTAGCACCGGGGTCTCCTTGATCAATCACCAATCGAATTCCTTGCTGTCGCCAAAGCCCGTCTACAGAAAGCTAAGTGATGCCCACAAACCAAGCCGTTTTGGGCGCCTCAACGAAAGGCTCTACCCGCCGCGCGAGGAGAACGCGCCCAAGCCCCGTTGATATTATTCTCAGCAAGCCTTTGTTAGGCTTAAGTCAAAATAGATCAAGGACCCCCTCATGACCGACATTAACTTTACCCAAATCGACAGCAACGGCATCAGCATGCGTTTAGCCCATGCCGGTGAGGGCCCGTTGGTGCTGTTGATCCATGGCTGGCCTGAGTCTTGGTATTCCTGGCGGCATCAATTGACGGCGCTAGCCGAGGCCGGTTACCACGCCGTCGCCCCCGATATGCGGGGTTATGGCAGCACCAGCGCGCCGGCAGAACCCGAAGCCTACCGGATCGACCACCTGGCCAAAGATGTTGTGGGCATCATCGATCATTTTGGCCAAGCAACCGCGACCATCGTGGGGCATGACTGGGGCTCGATGGTGGTTTGGTATACGGCGCTGCTTCATCCTGATCGGATCAATGGGGTTATGGGGATGAGCGTGCCCTATGGCGGACGCGCAAAACAGGCGCCCCTTGACAGCTTCAAAGCCGCCTTTGGTGATAATTTCTTTTACATCCTCTACCACAATGAACTGGACGACAATAACCTGGGCGTTGCCGAAGCGGAGTACGACCAAGATCCCAAGGGCATTTTATCAAGGCTCTACGCTTCCCCAGATTCTCCACGAGCACCGGCTCTGATTACCGACCCAAAGCGGCGCGCCGGAGGCTGGATCGACCGGTTGGGTGAAGTATTAGAGCAACCGGATTGGTTATCCGACGGCGACCTCGCCTATTTTGTCAATGAATTTCAAGGCAGCGGGTTTCGAGGTGGGGTCAACTACTACCGGAATTTCGACAGCAATTGGACCATCACTGAAAGCTTGGACCCCGTCATCGCCATGCCGTCGGCCTTCGTCTCTGGCGCGCAGGATGTTGTCATTCAAGGCGCCGATACCGCCGCATTGCAGGCCATGATGTCGCCGGTCATGAAGCAGCTGCGTGACATCACGCTGATCGACGGCATGGGCCATTGGATTCAACAAGAAGCGCCTGCTGAAACCAATGCGGCCATCATCAAGTTTTTACAATCGCTTTAGAGCAAGGACCATCGACGACTCTGAGGGCAAGCAAGACCAGACTTAAAGTTCGGTTGGCATAAACTTAGCGGCCCAAGCGCCTTAAACGGCGGGATACGCCACATGGCGCGGCAAGGCGTCTGCACAAACGGATTGTCGGTCTAGCCAGAGGCTTTGGCGCGCCAGAGTCAGACAGTCAAGTGATGCGTCAAGCACCGGACTGTTTGTCCGCGACCATCACGACGTTCGGAAACCAAAGACCGAAGGCTGCGATGGGACTGCCTGCCCGGCCTTGCAACGCCAATCTGCTGACCTTGAGCGAGTCCAGATTTGTGGCCTATTTTCTAACCATTCGTTTTAAGCCGTCGATCGCCGCGGCCTCACAACGACGGCTTTACCTGTTGTAAAGATCCCAGCAAAACCCAATGATCGACCCCAAAACGAAAATATAAATGGGCGGCATACTGATGATCAGCCCTAGCGTTCTTTTTTCAGCGGCCTGGTAATAGCCCAGCGCATACAGGAGTCGGCCGATCGGCCAAAACAGGCCAATACCGGCTGCCCAGAGCGGGTCGACCGCCAACGCGAACAGCCAAAGTGATGGTACAAACAACACCAAATGCTCGAGCGTATTCAGGTGTGCCCGAACGTAACGCTGATAGTCCTCGGGGCCATCATGCGACGGCGCCTGCACCCCAAACCGGCCTCGGGCCATCCCAGATTGATACAGGGTGTAGTAATACACTAAAAGCGACAATCCCGTGACAAGGCCCGGGTAGGTGAATTCGGTCATAACGCCTCACGGTTGGTCGTAGATAAAGAGGCCGCACTATTTCACAATTTCATCTTTTAAGGAACCGCTAGCTGTTTTGGGTGCATTCGATTCTTTGAAACCCCGTCAGATTCCTGCGCGTTGCGTGGGCTAAAATCAGGGCCAATACACACCGGTTTATTGACCGAGCGCGGCGCCCAAAATAGGTGCTGAAATCGACGCTGCAAAAAATTTAACGTCCGTGACAAAATTTTATTGCTTCCAGTCTAATTGGGTAGTATTTTTCGCCTAACGCGGGTTTGCGTGATGTCAACCTTACCGCCAAATGGATGCGGCACGCTGGGAGCTACTATGCAAAGTCATGCAAAAATCGTGATCGTTGGCGGCGGCATCATGGGCGCGGGGTTACTCTACCACCTCGCCGAAGAAGGCTGCAGCGATGTCCTCTTGATCGAAAAAGGTGAGCTCACCTCAGGCTCAACCTGGCATGCCGCGGGTCAATGCCCGAACTTTGTAGGCGATTATAACCTTGCCAAAATCAATGCCTACGGGAATCAGCTCTACCCCACGCTCGAAGCAAAAACCGGCCAGTATGTGAGCTGGCATGCACCCGGCAGCTTGCGACTTGCCCGCAGCCAAGCGGACCTTGACTGGTTTCGATATGTGCGCGGTTTTGGGGCCAACGCGGGCTTCCCAATGGAAATCATTGGCGTTGATGAAATCAAACAACTCAATCCGTTTTTGGTCACCGATGGCGTGATCGCCGCGGCCTGGACGCCAGAGGATGGTCACGCGGATCCCTCCGGGCTCTGCAACGCCATGGCGAAAGGCGCCACCCAAATGGGCGCCAAAATTGAACGCTATAACCGGGTGATCGCCATCAACGCCAAACCCTCTGGTGACTGGGAAGTGGTCACGGAAAAAGGCACGGTCATTGCCGAAACCGTCGTCAATGCAGCCGGCTGTTATGCCCGTCAGGTTGCGCAAATGGTGGGCGCCGATGTCCCCATCATTAACATGGAGCACCACTACTTAATTACCGATCCGATCCAGGCCTTTGTGGCGCGCGATCAAGAAATTCCTGTGATGCGAGATTCCTTAACCGCGGGCTACTTTCGACAAGAACAAAATTCAGGCCTGATCGGTATTTACGAGCATACTGGCGCGGTTGAGGCTTGGGCGCCAAAAGGCACCCCCGAATGGGCCTCAGAAAGCGAGCTCTTTACCGACGATTTAGACCGTCTGATGCCTTGGCTGGGGCACGCTTTCGAGCGAATGCCCATTTTGGCCGATGCCGGCATCAAGCAAATTTTTAACGGCGCCATCTCGCATACACCCGATGGACCGCCACTCCTCGGGCCGGTCGCTGGCCTGAAAAATTTCTGGCTGTGTTGCGGCGCCTCATTCGGTATTGCCCAAGGCGCGGGCTGCGGCAAGTACCTGGCGCAATGGATGCTGTATGGCGATGCCGATATTAATATGACGGGCCTTGATCCGCGCCGCTTTGGGGTGTTTGCCGATGACCCCTATCTTCGATCAACGGTCTTCCAAGATTACTGCAATACCTTTGTTACACCGCGCCCGTCAGAAGAATTGCCAGCGGGCCGAGGTCAGCGCACGAGCCCCTTGTACAACACCCTCACCACGCAAGGCGCTGTCCACAGTCAAACCTTCGGTTGGGAACGCCCCAAATGGTTTTCAGTCGATGGCCGAGAAGAAGATTACAGTTATCACCGCAACAACGTCTTCGAGGTTGTCCGCGACGAGTGCTTGGCCGTTCGCGATCGCGTCGGCATTATGGATTTCACGGGGTTTGCAAAATACGAGGTCCAAGGCCCGGATGCGAGAACCTACCTCAATCGTCTTTGCGCTAACCGCATTCCATTAAAGCAAGGCGGCATCACCCTAACCCACGTTCTGTCGGATCAAGGCCGAATCAAAGGTGAAATGACCATTACCCGAATAGCCGATGATCACTACTATGCGCTGTCCGCCGCGAGCGCCGAAACCCGCGACCTGGATCATTTAACGCAAGCCCTGCACGCAGGTGAGCAGGTTTCGATTCAGAATGTCACCGATGATTGGGGCTTGCTGGTTGTTGCGGGCCCGCGGGCGCGGGACCTGTTGGCGCAGTGCAGTGACGCCGACTTTAGCAATGATGGGTTTCGCTGGTTTACCGGTCAGGAAATTACTGTAGCAGGCATAACGCTGCGGGCTCTGCGGGTGAATTATGTGGGGGAACTCGGCTGGGAACTGCACGCTCCGATCGCGCAGCTAAAAACCCTCTATGACGCGCTCTGGCAAGCCGGTAAAGCCTATGGGGTCGCCAATTTTGGTCTGTACGCCGTTAACAGCCTGCGGATCGAAAAAGCCTATCGCGGCTGGGGCGCGGAACTCACCAACGAAGTGACCTTGCTGGATGCCGATATGGAACGCTTCATCCGCTTTGATAAAAAGCAGGATTTTAATGGCCGAGCAGCAACGCTTGCGCAACGCGATGAAGGCCGGTCGATCCAATTGGTATATTTCACGGTTGCGGCCACGGATTCGGACGTTCGCGGCGGTGAACCAATCTATCACGGTGAGCGCTGCATCGGCGTGACCACCTCTGGCGGCTATGGCCACAGAACCGCGCAAAGTCTGGGCTTTGGCTATGTGGAACTTGCCAGTAGCCTGCCCGGTACTGCGTTCGAGGTTGAAATATTGGGCGCGCGCTACCCGGCCACCGTCCTGGCTGAACCCGTTTGGGATCCCAGTAACGTGCGACAAAGAGCCTGATCATTATGGCAACCTCACCGGGAACTGAAACGGTTGATCAGAAGGCCAGCGGCAGCCTGCCCAGGCAGGCGCGGGTCGCCATTGTCGGTGGTGGGGTCATTGGTTGTTCCGTGGCCTATCATTTCGCCAAGATGGGTTGGTCGGATGTGGTGTTGCTCGAGCGTAAAGAACTCACCAGCGGCACAACCTGGCATGCCGCTGGACTGGTTGGCCAGCTCAGGCCCTCCGTCAACATGACCAAATTGGCCCGCTATACCAGCGAACTCTACGGCGCCCTCGAGGCCGAAACCCAGCAAGCAACCGGTTATCGCCAAAGTGGATCAATCTCGATTGCGACCCAAAGTGCTCGCCTTGAAGAACTCAAGCGCAGCGCCTCGATGGCCAAGGTCTTTGGGTTGCCCGTTAACGTCCTGAGCACCGCTGAAATCGGTGAGCGCTACCCACTGCTCAATACCAGCGATGTGCTCGGCGGTATCCATATCCCCAGTGATGGCTACGCCAATGCGGTGGATGTGACCCAAGCCCTTGCCAAAGGTGCCCGCGCTGGTGGCGTCAAAATCTTTACCCAGACGGAAGTCACGGGCATTGTCAACGACGGCCAAAAAGTAACCGGCCTAAAAACCACCGCCGGCGATTTAGGGGTCGATTATGTGGTGATCTGCGGCGGCATGTGGTCTCGGGATCTCGCGGCCTCCATCGGTGTGAACCTGCCCTTGCATGCTTGCGAACACTATTATGTTTTGTTCGAGTCGGTGGCCGGTTTGCACCCAGATCTCCCGGTGCTTCGGGACTACGATGCTTGCGCCTACTATAAATACGATGCGGGCAAACTGTTGGTCGGTGCCTTCGAGCCCAACGCCAAGCCCTGGGGTATGGGCGGCATCAGCAAGGACTTTTGTTTCGATGAAATCGATGGTGATTTTGAACATATGGCGCCGGTGCTCGAAGATGCCATCCACCGGATGCCGGCGCTCGCATCGGCAGGAATACAGAAGTTCTTCTGCGGCCCAGAAAGTTTTACCCCCGATGTCCGCTATCACCTGGGTCAAGCCCCGGAACTCGACAACTGTTTTGTGGCCGCTGGCTTAAACTCGATTGGCCTGCAGTCTGCCGGCGGTATTGGCAAGGTCGTCTCGGAATGGGTGCGCGCGGGCCACCCACCGGTTGATCTATGGGAAGTCGATGTCCGGCGCAATATGCCCTTCCAGAATAATCGACAGTATCTGCATGACCGGGTGAGTGAAAGCCTCGGTTTGTTGTACGCCACCCATTGGCCTTACCGCCAATACGAAACCGCCCGAGGCGTGCGCAAGTCCCCTCTCTTTGATCGCCTAGTCGCCCAAGGCGCCTGCCATGGTGAAGCCTTTGGCTGGGAGCGGCCGAACTGGTATGCACCCGTTGGCATCAAACCGATCTATGAGTACAGCTTTGGCCGTCAAAACTGGTTTGAATATGCCGCGGCTGAATGCAAAGCCGTGCGGGAAAACGTCGGGCTGTTCGATCTATCCTCGTTTTCAAAATTACGGCTTGAAGGCCGGGATGCCATGACCGTGCTCAACCAAATCTGCGCCAATGAGATTGACGTGGCCCCTGGCAAGCTGGTGTACACCCAGTGGCTGAACGAGCGCGGGGGGATTGAAGCGGACCTGACCGTGACCCGTTTGACCGAAACGAGTTACCTCATTGTGGGTGGCGCAGAGACCGAAGTCCGCGACTTTGATTGGTTAAAGCGCCACATTCCCCCGGACGCGCATTGCATCGCGACCAATGTGACCTCCGCGATGGGCGTGATTTCGGTGATGGGCCCGACGGCGCGGGCGCTACTGCAATCCATGACCCCGGATGACTTGTCTAACGAGGGCTTTGCCTTTGGCCAAAGCCGAGAAATTGAACTCGGGTACGCGCGGGTTAGAGCGTCCAGAATTACCTATGTCGGCGAACTGGGCTGGGAGCTCTATATCCCAACGGAGTTTGTGGCCCATGTTTATGATGCCCTCATCGAGGCCGGCCAAGACTTTAAGCTCGTCCATGCCGGCTATCACGCGCTGAACTCATTACGGATCGAAAAAGGCTACCGGCATTGGGGACACGACATAACCGATGAAGACTCACCGCTACAGGCGGGGTTGGGTTTTGCGGTCAAGCTGAAAAAGCCTGACGGGTTTATCGGTCGCGATGCCTTATTGCAGGAACGAGCACAGGGTATTTCTCGCAAGATGGTGCAGTTTTTACTCAACGACCCCGAAGCAATGATCTACCACAACGAACCCATTTGGTGTGACGACAGTATTGTCGGGCATATCAGCTCCGGGGCTTTTGCTTACACGTTCGGCGCTTGTATCGGGCTGGGCTATATCCCCTGGGATAAGACCTGTTCAGAAGAATCCACGCGCAATAAGCAGTTTGAAATTGAAGTGGCCGGCGTCCGGATTCCAGCCCAGGTATCTTTAAACCCATTTTATGATGCCAAAAGCATCCAAATTCGCCGCTGACCATCAGGGCTAACCGTAACCGTATGAAGGAGGTGCACAATGCTCACGACTGATAAGCTTATCCCCATTGTCGATACCGCCAAGGCCGGTTACAGCCTACCCCAAGCACTCTATTGTCAGGAAGATGCGTTCAGCCAGGATATGGCCCGCGTCATCAAACAAAAATGGTTACTCGTAGACCACGTCAGCCGCATTCCGAAGCAGGGGCAATATTTTCTCTACGAAGTCGGCCAGGAATCGATCATCGTGATTCGCGAGAACGCAGTCAAGGTGAATGCTTTTTACAATGTGTGCCGCCATCGAGGCTCGCTGTTGTGTCTTGAGCAAGAAGGCGCGCGCGCGGCGTTAACCTGCCCTTACCATGCTTGGTCCTACAACCTCGACGGCTCACTGAAGAACGCCCGCTTTATGCCCGAGGACTTTGATTTTTCAGAGAATGCGCTCAATCCCTGTCATCTTAAAATATGGCATGGATTGATCTTCCTCAACTTATCAGACGGAGACGCCCCCGAATTTGATCAGGAATTTGCAGCGCTTGCGCCTTGGCTAGAGTTTCACGGCTTTGGCACCGCAAAGATTGCCCACCGGGCGGCCTACCCAACCCACGCCAACTGGAAACTCGTGGTCGAAAACTTTCTGGAGTGTTACCACTGCGTCACCGCCCACCCTGAATTTTCTTCCCGGCACGACCGCGATGCGCTGGTCGCGTGCGGCGCAGGACCAAATTCCGGCCCCGTTGATGCGGCAACTCGGTTTGCCCCGGTGCTCGATGCTTGGGAGACCCGGGCAGCGGAACTCGGGCGGCCCATGGGGAGCGTGGATGACGATGCGCATTCAGCGCATATGAAGTTTTACATGCAGCGGCCCCACCGCGAGGATATCTTAAGTGAAACCGCAGACGGGCAGCCAGTTGCCTGCCTCATGGGCCAACGCCAGGATTTTGATCGCGGCCGGATGCATTTATCCTTTGGCCCGTTAAATCATATTATTGCCTGCAACGATTTTGCCGCCCTGATTCGCTTTACACCCAAGCACGCAACCTTGACCGACGTTGACATTATTTGGCTTGTCGATGGCAAAGCCGGAGAGGTTGATGTCGAGCGCATGATTTGGATCTGGGATGTGACCACACTCCAGGATAAGACCATTGTTGAGAACAATCAGCGCGGGATCGCCTCCAGCCGGTACCAGCCAGGGCGTTATTCAGACCAAGAACGCAAAGTGATTACGTTTACCAGTTGGTATTTGAATCAATGGCGCGCCGAACCAAAACAACCAACCCAGGCCAGTGGCTAGGTAAACCGACTGCTGCATTAACAAATCGATCGCTCAGCGATGGGTTGACGGGGCAATCTGCTAGCCACCTGGCTTGATCAAATCATCGCTTTGGTGAAGACGCTGCCGCCTGAATCGGATGTCACAGCCTCCCAACCCAGCTTTGCGTATAGCGTGGGCACGTCGGTGTAGACGTATAACCGGCCGGCGCCATAGACTTTCGCAACCTGGCAGCCCTGCTCCACTAATTGTGACGCAAAACCCCTTCTTTGAAAGTGGGGCCGCACCATCACGGCGTTAATCCAAACGGCCTGTGTAAGATCCTGCGGCAACTGCGCGGTCGTAAACGAGAGACCGCCAACCAATGCGCCAGCTTCACTCAAAAGCAGCAATGGCGATGGAAAGTCATCGCCAAGCAAGGTGCTTTCGAAATGTGGCCACTTTGTTTTAAATAGCGCAAGCAAGGCTGGCAACCGATTCGGCTGGGCGTCACTGTGCAGGATTTTTACCATCGCCTTGGCCTCCCAAATTTAAGTCTGACCAATTCCTGAAATTAATTATTTTCAGCCCTGTAAACCGCCCCTTTTTCGTCTCACATCCGCTTAGGCGTTATCAAAGGGTCCAAGAAGGGTCAAGCCCGCCGTCCCACGTTAACACCACGGGCATCCGCTCGAAAAATTATCCAAGGTTTCTAAGTCAAGCTTCCCCGGCAAACGTTCGCCTGATTGCCACCCTCAAGACCCAAAATAGCCGCCAACATCAACCAACTTAACGACCATTAATACGGGTCAGCATATTGCTTCGCACCAAAGGCGCGATAGGATAGATACCAAACAATACTGAGGAGAAGGTCATGCCCAAATTATGGTCCCCAATCTGCGATCGACTTGGCATCGATGTTCCGATCTTTGGCTTTGCGCACGATATGGCAACCGTTGCCGCCATATCCAATGCTGGCGGCTATGGCGTGTACGGCGCAACCCGACGGTTTCCGGAAGAAATTACCCAGGAACTGGCGCATATTAAATCCCTAGTAGGCGATCGGCCCTTTGGCGTTGATCTCGTACTGCCGCCGGGCATGCCCGAACATGACTCCCGGGAGGCCATCGAAATCGACATTCCTGACGACCACAAGGCCTTTGTTCAAAGCATTATCGAACAATACAACATACCGCCTGCGACCCAGCCCGGCATGCGCACCCGCTTTATTCGCTCTGCAGAAATCGAGGCCGCCCAGGTTCAGAGCGTTTTAGCGTCGCCGGTAAACATGTTCGCTTGCGGCATTGGCGCACCGGCGCCGGTGATTGAGGCTGCTAAGGCCCAAGGCATGACCACCCTTGCGCTCATCGGCAGCCCCCACCATGTTGCCCGAACCATTGCCGCCGGCGTCGATATTATCGTGGCCCAAGGCTATGATGCCGGCGCGCACACGGGTCAAATCGGGACCTACTCACTGGTCCCGCAAATTGTTGAAGCCGCTGGCGACGTGCCGGTGTTGGTCGCCGGTGGGGTTGCGACCGGCAAGCACATTGCTGCGGCCCTGGCGATGGGCGCTCAAGGCGTTTGGATGGGCACCGCTTGGCTCTTCTCAGAAGAGCACCAAGGTCACATGCATCCCGTAAACACCCGAAAACTGATCGAAGCCGGCAGCGGCGACACCGTGATAACGCGCTCCGAATCGGGCAAAACCTTTCGGCAAGTTCGGTCCGGTTGGAGTCAGGCGTGGGAAGCGGACGGCGCGCCAGCGCCGCTTAAAATGCCGTACCAAGATGTTCTGGTTGGCGATCTTTTAGGCGCGATCGAAGAACACGATATTGAACCGCTCATTCACTCTGGTGCCGGCCAAAGCGTGGGCTACTTTAACCAAGTGCGCCCGGTACAAGCCATTATGGCGCAACTCATTGACGAGACCATTGCGGCATTAACCCAGCAACAAACGTTTCTGCGGTAAGGCTGGATCAGCTTACCGGAAGACAACCCAGGGCCACGCTCAAACACTTCGGCGGTTTTATGCCAAGACAGACTACCGAGCCGCGTCGTGCTGAAACGTCCTAGCCGATTATGCCAAAACGTCCTGACCTTTTCGTTCTAAAAAGAAGCCTTGGTTTAAAATAAAATCAAGCCAAGCACCGATCTCATCCAATCGGCAATGGGCCTTGGTTACACGCGGCCCGCGGCGCCAAAAACCTTGCCAGCAAGGACCGCGAAGATGCCCGCGAACGCGTCGGCTTAAGTCGTCCCGGTCGTGGCATTACCCAGCACCGCTGTTAATAGAAACCATTCACCAAGGCTTTGCCGGTGCGGTCATCCGCAGCAGGCGTCTCGGGAAGTCGACGCCCGAACTAAAATTGAAACCCAAGGCTTATAGGCCCTGGGTCCAGTATTTGGTTTTTGCGAGCCCTAACGCCTTGCCGTTAAAGGTGTGCTCAAGCCGAAAATTGCTTAGGATCGAATGAAACGGATAACAGATCGCACGGAAGCTTCGATTCAATCCAAAAAGGCGCGCCCATGATTTCCCTGGCAAACTGGCAAAAACGAAACACCGTCGTGCTGTTCTCTTTCTTCGCGGTTTTCATTTGTTACATCGACCGCGTCAACATGTCAGTCGCCATCATCCCAATGGCCGAAGACTTGGGCTGGGGCATGCAAATGCAAGGCACCATCTTGTCCTCGTTTTTTGTGGGTTACCTGCTCCTTCAAATCGTTGGCGGTCGTCTTGCCGACCGCTTTGGCGGCAAATTGGTCTTAGGGGTTGGTGTGCTGGCCTGGTCCTTATTCACCATCTTAACGCCGCCGGCTGCCAGCATTGGCTTAGGATTGCTGCTGGCGACCCGAATCTTGATGGGGATGGGAGAAGCCGTCACCTTTCCCTCTATCTACAGCCTGTATGCTAAGTGGGTACCCATGACCGAGCGCTCCCGCGCAATTGGGTTTACCAACTCCGGAATCCCCTTCGGCACCGTCTTTGCCTTAATTGTAACGCCCTACATCGTCAGCATTTGGGGATGGCAGTGGGCTTTTTACAGCTTCGGTTTGGTCGGTGTTGTTTGGTGGTACTTCTGGCACCGTATGATCCGCTCTGCGCCGACGGTCCAGCCCCCGTTGGGCCCATCACCGCAACCCTTAACCACGAACGAAGCCAGTTCAGACCCACAATCTGATGAGGCGATCGGCCCGGTACCCTGGCGCGCAATGCTGTCTTCAACCGCAGTTTGGGCCATTATCGTCGCCCATTTCTGCAATAACTGGTCGCTGTATGTGTTGCTGTCTTGGCTACCCACCTTTGTCAATAAGGGGTTAGGGGTTGATTACGCAACGGTCGGATGGTTCACCATGATTCCGCATGTGGCGTCTTTCTTCTGCCTCAACTTGGCTGGCAGCCTGGCGGACCGATTGGTGCGTAACGGCTGGCGAGTCATTGTCGTGCGAAAACTCTTTCAAACCATTGGCTTTGGCGGCATCGCGCTGTCACTCGCAGTCGTAGGCTATATCCCGACCGCCGAACTGGCGATCGCGGTGATGGCCGCCGGCAGTGCCCTGGGCGCGTTCGTCACAGGCGGTTTTGCCGTGAACCATATGGATATTGCACCGAAATACGCTGGGACCCTCATGGGTATTACCAATACCGCTGGTACCATTCCTGGCATTATCGGCGTTTTTGTAAGCGGCCTCATTCTTGAACTCACGGGTTCATGGACCCTCGTCTTTCAGGTTGCAGCCGGCGTGACGCTCTTTGGCATGGTGTTCTACCTCGTCTTTGCCAAGGCAGAAAAGCTGTTTGATTAGGCTGATGGTTGGACCCAGGCTGAATCACTCGGAGGGCCTTCAACCCAGCAAGCTTTTTCTTGATCCACACGGCAATGTCTTAGCGCCGCCTGCTTCGGCGCAGGTTTAGAAAGGGTTTGATAGCAAGGAAGGGGCCGCGCCATAACGATGGCCCCTTAAAAAGAACTACTGATCCGTCGTCCGGTAAAGGTCCACCAACCTTTGAGCCGCCGCGGTGGCGGGTATCTCATCTGCACCCACCTGATCTTCAAGATTGCTGACGGCGGCCTGAACCGCCGGGTTTTTTTTGAGCTCCTCCAACAATATTTCTGCGGTTTCACCCCACATCCAAGCCTTTGACTGCCGCGCTCTGAGTTGGGCCCGCTCGCCGCTCGCCGTCAATTTTTCGCAAAAATCCAACAACGTTAACCAAGCCGCTTCAATACCCGTGCCGTCGAGCGCAGAACAAGCTTGCACTTGGGGCGTAATCGAGGCTGATCTCGCTCGCATAAAGGTGAGGGCCGCGCGATAGTCTGCCACCGTCTGCTGGGACAACAGCGCTTGGGGGCCATCGGACTTGTTGACCAGTACCAGATCAGCCAGCTCCATAATGCCCCGCTTAATGCCTTGCAGATCATCCCCGCCTCCGGGTGACAACAACAGCAAAAACAGATCGGTCATGTCCGACACCGCGGTTTCTGATTGCCCAACGCCGACGGTTTCGATGAGGACCACATCAAAGCCGGCCGCCTCGCACAACAACATCGACTCCCGGGTTCTTCGGGTGACGCCGCCCAAGGTTCGCCCTGCCGGCGATGGCCGAACAAAGGCATTCGGATTGACTGCTAAATCGGGCATCCGGGTTTTATCGCCCAGGATCGAGCCGCCCGTAACCGCCGACGTTGGATCCACCGCAAGGACCGCAACCTTATGGCCCAGACCGGTTAAATACCGGCCGAGCGCTTCAATGAAGGTCGATTTTCCCACCCCAGGGGCGCCCGAAATGCCGATCCGCGCGGCCCCACCCGTTGCCGACATGACCCGCGACAGCAAGCTTGCCGCATCCAGGCGATGCTGGGGTTTGGTGGACTCCACCAAGGTGATGCCCTTGGCCAGCGCCCGGCGCTGACCCGCAAGAATCTGCTGCGCTAAGTCTTGCATGGGTTTATCCGCCACGGTGGTGCGCACCTGTCGCGCCGCGCTTTAATCTTGTGCCATAACGGGCCATTTAACTCGCCTGTAACGACTGGTCGATCAAGCTCAGGACTTCCGCTGCGGCAACCGGAATGTTGGTACCGGGACCAAAGATCGCGGCAACCCCCGCCGCCGTCAGCATCGCGTAATCTTTCGGCGGAATCACACCGCCGCAAATCACCAGAATTTCGCCCGCACCCGCCGCCTTCAATGCGTCAATCAACGATGGCACCAAGGTTTTATGTCCGGCAGCCTGGGACGAAACCCCCACCACATGCACGTCATTTTCGATTGCTTGCTGAGCCGCCTCCTCCGGGGTTTGGAACATCGGCCCCACATCGACATCAAAGCCTAAATCGGCAAAGGCCGTCGCAATAACTTTCGCGCCGCGATCATGCCCATCCTGGCCCATTTTAACCACCAACATCCGAGGACGACGGCCATGTTGCGCGCCAAAGGCCTCGACATCGGATTGAATACCCATAAACATGTCATCCCCTTCGTAGGCCGCGCTGTAGACGCCAGAAATCGATCGGTGCTGGGCTTTGTGCCGGCCCCACAGGTTTTCAAGGGCCTCCGAGATTTCACCAACGGTTGCCCGGGCGCGCGCGGCATCCACCGCCAGCGCCAACAGGTTCTCAGATTCTGAGCCCGCGCCCTTGGCCAGCGCCGCCAGCGCCGCATCGCACGCAGCTTGGTCCCGCTCAGCTTTTACGCGCGCTAATTTTTCGACTTGGGACGATCGCACCGCGCTGTTATCAATGTCTAACACGTCGATCTCGGGCTCAACGTCTAACGGGTATTTATTAACCCCAATAATCACTTCTTCGCCGCGATCGATTCGGGCCTGGCGCTGCGCCGCCGCCGCTTCGATTCGAAGCTTTGGCATTCCGCTTTCAACCGCTCTGGTCATGCCGCCTAAGGCCTCGACTTCCTCGATCATTGCCCGGGCATCTTCAACCAAGGCCGCGGTTAAGGACTCGACATAATAGGAGCCTGCCAAGGGGTCCACCACATTGGTGATGCCGGTTTCTTCCTGAATCAGCAATTGCGTGTTCCGCGCGATGCGGGAAGAAAATGGCGTGGGCAGGGCCAGCGCTTCGTCAAAGGAATTGGTGTGCAAAGACTGAGTACCGCCTAAAACAGCAGACAGCGCCTCGATCGTCGTGCGCATAATATTGTTGTAAGGGTCTTGACTGGTCAAGCTGACCCCCGAGGTTTGGCAATGGGTTCGCAGCACCAAGGAATTACTATTCTTAGGCGCGAATTTTTCCTGCATCATCGTCGCCCAAAGAATGCGGGCGGCGCGAAGCTTGGCAATTTCCATAAAGAAATTCATACCAATGCCAAAAAAGAACGACAGCCTTGGCGCAAACGCGTCCACATCCAGACCTCGGTCGATTGCCGTTCGCACGTATTCAATCCCATCGGCAATGGTGAACGCCAATTCCTGAACATTCGTCGCGCCGGCTTCCTGCATATGGTAGCCACTGATTGAAATGGAATTGAACTTTGGCATCTTCTCGGCGGTGTAACCAATAATATCCGCCACAATCCGCATGGAGGGCTCGGGCGGATAGATGTAGGTGTTGCGAACCATAAACTCTTTCAAGATGTCGTTCTGCAGGGTGCCTGCGAGCTGTTCCGGCGCCACGCCCTGCTCTTCCGCCGCGACAATATAGCTGGCCATGACCGGTAGCACCGCCCCGTTCATGGTCATCGACACCGAGACCTCGTCTAGCGGAATGCCGTCGAACAAAATCTTCATGTCTTCAACTGAGTCGATGGCAACGCCGGCTTTACCAACATCGCCCACGACCCGAGCATGGTCTGAATCGTAACCGCGATGCGTGGGCAGATCGAAGGCGACAGACAAGCCTTGCTGCCCTGCGGCTAAATTCGCCCGATAAAAGGCATTGGATTCTTCTGCGGTTGAAAACCCAGCATATTGCCGTACTGTCCAGGGGCGTCCGGCATACATCGTGGCCTTAGGGCCTCTTGCAAACGGACTAAAACCCGGCAGACCATCGAGATGATCTAAGCCCGCCAAATCTGCTTGGGTATACAGCGGTTTAACCGCAATGCCTTCAGCCGTATGCCAGGTGAGGTCCTCTACCGGCTTGCCCCTGAGTTCTTTTGAGGCCAAGTGCGCCCATTGCGCAAGATCTGGCTTTTCTTGATTCGACATCGTCCACTCCCACTAACTACTGACAATTCATACTTTAAGGTTGGGCAGTCTATCGAATCCGAAGTACCACTGAAACCTTCTGTTCTTACAACACTTACCGACCTGATGTGCAGGTGCGGTCACTCCATGGCATCGGCTTGCTGGGCCAACTGCTCGGATGCAATCCAATCGGTCATGGTTTGTTCGAGCATTGTGAGTGGGATCGCGCCATTTTCTAGCATCCGGTCATGAAACCGCCGCAGATCAAATCCATCGCCCAATGCCGAACTTGCCCGCTGGCGCAGTTCCGACATTTTCAGCTGACCGATCTTGTAGGCCAGCGCTTGGCCTGGCCAAGAAATATAACGATCGATCTCGTTCACAATATCGAGCTTTTTGCGCGGTGCATTGACTTCGAAATAGGCGATCGCCTCATCCCGCGTCCAGCCTTTGTAATGCATCCCGGTATCCACCACCAAGCGCACCGCCCGCCACATGTCGTAACTTAATTGCCCAAAGCGGCTGTAAGGGTCCTGATAAAGGCCAACATCGTAACCGAGCCGTTCGCTATACAGGCCCCAGCCTTCGGTAAACACCGTGTATCCGGAATAACGTCGAAAATTCGGTAGTCCTTCCAGTTCTTGCTGCAACGCAATTTGCAGATGATGCCCCGGCACCGCTTCGTGCACGGTCAGCACTTCAATTTCAAATTTGGGTCTGGACGAGGGATCAAACAGGTTCACCCAATAGTAA
>Ga0209711_10002396_pt1 | contig 16868 bp, 11 predicted proteins | sample ArcticOcean_MG_C_7_FD_187441 | JGI IMG/M metagenome (GOLD analysis project Ga0209711, IMG submission 187441) | Marine microbial communities from western Arctic Ocean - ArcticOcean_MG_CB11_88 (SPAdes) (version 2) | ecosystem: Environmental > Aquatic > Marine > Oceanic | place: Arctic Ocean... | reverse complement strand
AGTCATCCCCGGAGAATTCCTATTCCTCGCTAACGGAAGTTTGAAATTTACCATTCAGATAAACCACTCTTCGATACGCAATGAATCTGAAACATTACATTCTCACCCAGCACCATTGTTTAATCTAGACACTTTACAGGTGACTTTGAGTTACCAAGATTACATGGGCCTTTCACAAAAGTCACTACCTAACGAACTTGAAATCGGGGCAGATTCAATTTACAGAATCGATGATAATGAACCCACATTCAACGAAGATATGTCGACTTTGTGTCCTCTTTCGTTCAGTGATCGAATCGAAAAAACTTCAGATGGATTTTTGCAAAGCCAAGACACCTCGCCACTTTCAGAGTGCTACAACTTGATTACCGACAAAGATGGGGTGTATGAGATTGTATGGAGAATTACATTCACTGCATCAGAATCAAAGAGGGTTGTTGAAGTCTACTGCGTGGGGACGTACTTCCCTCTAGATTGGGATATTGAATCAGCAATTCCTGATACCTGCCGTCTTCCCGACCAACAGTTCCCGGATGGGGTCTTTGATGTGAAAGTTGAACCCGTGATTGTTGACTATGCGATGTATAATCGGGACACTACAGACTTCCAAAAATTGTCTTCCGGGGCGTATGGTAGATTCATCACCCAAGATTGCGCTGATGCTTTCGTATGTGAAAGACTGTCCTTTTCTCTAGAGGCAGTTACCGTTTCTTCTGACCTTGACCCTGCAGAAGAGGTTCAAAACACAAAGAAATTGATCCAAACAGCCCAGGCAACCACCGATACAAATGTGTTCAAATTCATGTTCGTGGTTGTTTTATGCGGGTTCATCGGTGCCGTGGCAGCATTAGCACGTTTACTTCGTAACCGTCATGATCAATATCTTTCAAATTTGAAGGAAAATTCAGAGTCACAAGAATCGACAGAACAGAATTATGAATACAATCTTACTAAGTTAGAAGCAATTGTTAGGAAAAACAACATTCGTGATGTTGCGGCTTTCTTAGAATTTGCTAAGACTTTTGACATAAATAACGACGCTTATCTTTCCGGACTAGAGTTGAGTGAAGCTGCGGCAAAGTATACTGAGGGTGGAAAAGAGAACGTTGAAACTACGGCGGGAACAGCGGTAGTTGCCAAAGATAATCCAGTTGATGGTGCGAAGTAGTTATATCGAATGAAATTATGGCTTGGGTATGGAACTAAGTGTCTACGGTTCAGTTGTAGTATCTCTTGTTGTCGGTTTATTGATTGGATTTCTCCTCGGAAGAGGTCTCTCGAAATCAACGCAAAAATCCAAATTATCTCAGAAAATTCTCCCAAATGAACTTGAACGATGGCGACTTCAGTCAAAATACGCAACCCTCCTTATGGAAAAGAAACCAATGCTAAAGGCGAAAGAAATGTTGGGGTTGGTTAAGGCCCAAATTCAAGAAAACGAGTCAGAAATTCAAGAAGTGGATGAAAAGGTCAATCAAGCAGCAGAAGAGGTCACAATGCTTCGAAACAAGATGAAAAAATTGAAATCTAAAGCAGAGAAACAGCTGATGATGGAAACTCAGTTCTCTAACTGGGTCGCAAAGTGCGTCGGATTAAGATCGGAAGCTGAGGACAACAATGACATAACCATTTCTCTTGGTTATCAACAGCGATTTTTGAAATTTGTAGCGAAAGGTGAAACGAAGCCGACAATCGTGGGGCTCATGGATAGTCAAGCGATTGTCAGTGAAATGAAGCAGGCTACCAAGAAAAATTTCGGATTCATGGAAAAGGTATTAGCGAGTATGGATGACGGCAACTCTGAATATTACTCTGATATGTTCGCTCTTGAAGAATAAGTCTAGAGGTGGAGTTTGGTGCGAAACACACTGACATCTCTGCAGGTTCTTTCGAAATCTGAAATCTCGGTGATTACGCGGCATGGGATTGGCGACGAACTTCAACAGGCCATTCAAATCCTTTCTTCAAATGAAGTTGGACATATTGACTTTTTCACCAACACTGAAGTTGATATTTCATCAAGAAATGAAGCAGTGGTTGCTTTTGGAAGGGTCCTTGTGGATTTCTCAAACCTTCTTAGCGAGGCAACACTCAGTTCCTTGAGTCAAGTTATGCAAGCAGATTACGAATATCTTTTAGGAAACTCTCTTACGAATGTAAGTCAGAATTTCTTGAATGATAAATTGAAAGAGAACCTTCTCATTCTCGCAAACCAACTGTCAAAGATAGAAGCAAGTTTAGGTGGTTGACATGGGGCTAGCGTGGTGGATAAAAAAGACATACACAACTCCCAAGAGGTATTTCCACTTCTTTCCAAACAGGAGTCGGAAGCATTCTAACAATCCCAGTTTTGCTGAAATCGACCAGTTGGAGCAAAGGCTCGCGAACTCCACTCTCAACAGCGCAGCAGAATTAGCGGTTCTCCTCGAGGTCCAAGAGCGACAAAAAGACCATATCTTCTCGAACATGCACGCAGTGCTTGATCAATGCAAGAGTAAAAACATCCGGGTCCCTCCAAGTGAAAAATTGCTGCCAGACGAGGTACTCGACCTTGCCCATCGTATCGTAAACATTAGAGAGAAATTACTTGAGCAGAAGGGATAGTCTTGGACGATGAAGACGCATTACCCTTAGACTCTAATGGTCCACTCGATGCTTTCAAGCCCCTGGTTGAATCGATAAAAAATCTTTACCTTGCATTCTCACTTGGTGACACAAAAACATTGGTGTTTCTTGCTTATCTTTACTCAATCATTTTCAGTGTTGGGTTGGTGATTTCAAGCCCCGTAAACAACCCTTTTCTTGGCCCATCTCTCCTTTCGGTGTTCGCCATCACACTTGCTTCATTCGCTCTTGGATCCCTGTTAAGGACATACTTGGTTAATATCGTTGCCTCCAAAGTTACCATGGCTGCCTGTACGGCTTTAGTATGCATAGCGTTCATTCTCCACGCAATCTTTGGTTTTCTGACCAACCAGGCTCTTTCAGAGGGGGTCGTCTATTTGGCTCTCATTCAATTTTCGTTGATAGTTGGAGTGCTCTCTGGGAACACAGAGAATTCCAGCTGGTTGGGTTCTGCCCTATTCATGAGGCATATCAATTCCAAATTAGATAGGAAAGATATCGAATACCTCTATTGGGATGATGAAGGGAATGCGCAACTCATTGACCCCAGTTCGGTGAGGGTGAGATGGGATGCAGGTCAAGGGGCGATCATGTGCTACTTCCAACAAAAATCGAGACCTTTTCTCCATTTCACGCCTGTGCGACGAACAGGACTTCGAATAAACTCTGCATACAGGATTGTTGTTGAATTATTTGATGAAATGGACACTTCATGGCATGAACTCATCAAGAAATATCGCACTTCAATCACTCACTCTGAAATTAGGACCTCATGGTTATGCCTCACGCTTTTGTCAATACCAAATGATCCGAATTCACTTACCATTCAACGTGCCAAAATACCAATTGGCACATTGAGTCTGAATGTTGGCTCAGTGGTGTACAACATCGATTGGAGGCATCCAAAAATGAGTTGGGAGGATGCTCGAACTCAAGTCTTCAAATCCTCCAAAGAAACTCCAGTCTTGAACACAGTGCTTACATCTCGGAGCAGAAATTCCGAGATGTTGGAGTTTGAGAACAATTTCGTAGGATTAAATCCTTCAACAAGTAAAAAGTTGCTCCGGGTTTATGCACAGCGCTCATATTTTTCACTGATGGTGTCTCTTTTTCATAATTTGTCAGGGAGGGAAGGAACGGTTGCTGAGCTGTGTCGCCATTCTGTCCAAGAATTATCCCGATGGTACACAAAGCTGATTCGCGACAACAATTTTTCGTCGATTTCAGAATTGAGTGTATTCTCACTTGAGCAAGTGCTTGTTGATGCACCGAGTTGTGACGATTGGGGACGGAAATTGTCACTTGGGTTGGAAAACCCTCCCGATCTATTTCTTGCATCCCACGACAGACTCACCAACTATGCAGATGAATCGAACTGCAGTGATCAAATTCGATCATTGATCCAAACCTCAATCAGTGACACTACATCTGAGATTATGAGAGGGAATCGGAAAGCCCCAGGTATATACGGTGACCAATCATCAAACCCTTCAATTTTGTCAGACTCTTCTTCACTCTCAATAGCCCACAAGGCAAATGTCCTTTGTGGTGGCCTTAAACTACAATTCCTCCATTACCTACTCAATGACAAGGAGGGCATCCGATGACATTTGGAAACAGCCACTCACCTTCATTTGTGAATGGAGAAACAGAATTTTCTGCTAGTTTACAGGAACTCTCCAATGCCATTCAAGTTCTTTCTCTACGAACAGCGGCTTCGGACGCCCTTGAATGCAGGCAGTTCATAAAAGAACAATTGATAAATCTAGTCAACGACAATTTCACTCCTTTGGAAGAAGTTAACTCTCTCCCGCAGGATTTGGCCCTCAACAGCAATATGAATTCCCTTTCCCATCTTGGAATGATTTCGGCAAGAGGCATACACTGCGATTATTCCGAGGTGTATGAGCATGAGTTCAAATCTCTTCTAGATCTACATGTTGAAGAAGAGAGTTGGTGCGTAAAGTGTGCGTCCCAAAAAGATAAAAAAATTGATTTGAAAAATGGGAAAATCAATCAATTTTCCTGTTGGAGGCGAAGCCATGATTCCGGCCATCTTGGTTTCTTGTTGCGCGGTAAAATATTCCATGCAAATAATCAAGTTTCCATGCGGGTTGAGAAGATTGGTTGTTCAAAAAAATTAGTTGCTCAGAGCCTTGGTTCCCAGAAACTAACGATCGCATCCTTTGAACAAGAACAAGTTATACCGGGGACATCGATGATTTGTACTTTCACCGTCGACATGAAACATGATAAAAGTTCAGATGAATTGTTAGAAATCGAAGGCCTTCTTGGTCAACAGTTGCTGTTCTCAAAGAGTTTAAAATTCAAACCGGAAACAATGGATAACGATTACAGACTTCGATCTGAGAAAGTTCCAAGTTTTCTCGCCCGACTCATCAAATCCACGCACCAGAAATGGCATCTTGGAGGTCCATCAAAGCACACGCTTGGCGTTCTAAGTGTCATTCTAATTAATCATCAGAACCAATTTGTGGAGACATCCTCTTTCACGACTCCTCTCATGAATATCTGTCTAAATCAAAGACCTAAGATTGATTTTCAGATGTATCAATACTCTGATCTAAATGAATTCTCAAAACAACATCTTTGCATTGACGAGACTGTCTTGCCTAACGGTTCCTACATGATTGTGTTCGTGCTTGATCCACTTGTTGACTTCGGGGGTGTTGCAATTGACTCGTGACCCTGCCCAAACAACCCCAATTGGCTCCACTTTCCTTTCAATCGCATCTCTGGTTTTAATCATCATCGGGGCGACTGGTATTTTTGATCTCAATCTGGCGAATGTAGGGCGAATGCTAGTGTTTGGTTTTGGAGTATTCTTGCTTTCCTTGTCGATTGAATTAAGGCATAAAATCAGTGAACTTCTTGACAGTAATCTCTCAGACCGGCCCGGGATGGAAACCCGTTACAGAGAAAATCGCATGATTATTTCGATCATTATGTGGCTAATTATCTGCTTATCATTCATGCTTAGTTTACTAGCCCTTTCGTCTCGAAAGTTTGAGCAATTCACCCTCATGCTTACCTGCTTCACCGTATTGCTTGGAGTGGTTCTAGCTCGGCATTTTGGTGGAGCGAAATTTCCCAATGGATCTTCTCAAGCCATCAATTTAGAGCATAAAGCCCGGGAGTACCAGCAGTTAAAGTACTGGCTGGACGGAGACTCATCGACAGTCCTCTCAGCGGTTCAGTTGGACCTTATACAGCGGCAGCGAGACCTTTTTGAACTAGAAACTGAAAGAATCACCCAGGACCCGCTCGTCTTTAAAGCCACATTGGCTACTTTGGAAGAATTTCTCGAAGCTACAGTTGATGAACCAGATGATTTCATAGAGTTGTTGTGGAATAAGGAGTTCAAGTCAGTCCATACTGATTGGCTTACTGGGGCAGTTGAATATGTTAAGAAAGGGCGTATACGTCAAATGAGGGAACTTCTTGGTCGGATGTTAACTCTTCCTGCATTGATAAAATTGCTTCAAGCTATTAGCTCCCCCCAAACCGTAGAATTGGATTGGGAGTTGCCTAGGAAGGCTAATCTTTTCCGTAATTTGCTGAAACAATGCGAACGTAGCGTTAAATTGCTTCAGGGATATGGTTTTACGAGTTACAGCCCGGATGAGCGCGTTGGCATGCTTTTCTCCAACAATCCACAATATGACGAGTTTGTTCTCTTTCTCGCCTATAACTCGTCGAGGTGGGATCAGTATGAATTCTCTCCTTGGTGGCTCCTCAGATCACGTTTATTGATTGACCTTGCAGCACCTCTTGAGAAACAGTCAGATTCCACATACCAAAATTCGCCACTGATAAGGCACATCTCCTCAGCAGTTGAAGACTTTGAAGAATGGTGCTTTTGCGTTTCAGAACACCTGTCTGACAAAACTTCCATAAATTATGATTCAGCAATTTTTGACACAACACAACAAATCTTGCAACTAAGAACGATGACCTTTGATCAAGATCTCATTCTGATCTCATGGTGGGCATATCAACGGTTATCCTGAGGTGAGTCACATGGAACCAATTCCACTTTCCGATCCGTATTTAAATATCATAGAGCCAACATTTCGAAAAATTAAATCTCAAAAGATATCGTTTCTTCTTTACTCACTTCTCGCAGAAGAGTCCTCAGTGAAGTATCGATCTGTAGCGACAGAGTTACTCCAAGCGATCGCCCCTTCGGAAAAAGACCCAGATCGTTTTGATTGCGTGCATCCTGAATGGTTTGACGGTGATCTTGAACTCGTTGACTCAACCTCTTGCAACTTTTGCGCTTATTCACACTATTGCACTATGGGCAGGGATGCTAGGGAAAAAGTCGAAATCATTGCTTTGGAAAACACTGTCTTCCCTTCCCGGAATGCCTTACTAAAGTGCTTTGATTTTTCTGATGAAGCCGATGAGCATGTTCCAAATGATCCATTTGTTGGTTTCTCACACAGTGCTGGTAAGAGTCGACGCTTGTTTCTGATTGAATTTGGAAAATTTCAATCCAGGTTCCCAAGCGAAATTGATTCCGATGCTAAACTGCAATATGCAGTAGGCTACGATCGATGCTCCTCCCAACCACTTTGGCCAATCGACCAACTTTTTCTCGAAGAATATGAAAAACAAAATAAAATCTCATTGATCGAATTCGAGGAAATTCCTTTCTCTAATTTAACAAGAATAATGGAAGTAGATTTAGGTTTGATTAATGCAGTCACTTTGAAAAACGGTTGGATTGTTGATGAAGACCCTCCTGATCTAAAGGAGGAGATGGATTGCTTTTTCCAAGGAGTTGCAGAATTTTTGCAATCAAATGAGCATTTCCATGGCCTCAGATCAAAGGGCTGGGCTTCTATGTCACCAGGAGTTGACCACCCATATCCCATTGGAGGATCAGGGTTCATGGTCATGGCATTACGATGGATGCAGCTCAAACCAGAGGATTTTCGTCATTTGTTAGTGGAAAGATTTGCAGGGTTGCCTTCGAACTTTGATTTAAATCGCATTTCACCCAGCAAACAATTTGCCTCCAAGGGTTCAACTCAGTACATTCCTCGTGTACCAGCAACGGTTTTTGTCCCATTCCATCTTCCAGTCAATATACCTCTCGAATTACCAGCAGCAAGAATTATTGATGTCCACGAGTATGATGGAGAAGAAGTGCTCCTCCTCATCGACGGCCTCGGGCTCGACTTCCAGGAGGAATTGACGAATGAACTCAAATAAAGACGTTATCACCTCAACCCTTGAAGAGTGCGTTAAGCCTTCGACTGAACTACTATATTGCAAGGAAAGTCGTTACACAGCCTATCCAATTCCACCCGGTAAGAGCATGGTCGTTGTCAGGCCTTTGGCCCATCTTGTTTCGTTACCACTTCAAACTCGTAGACGGATTCATTCTCCTCTATACTCCGATCAAGTAAGGGACTATTCTGCCGACACTCCACTTCAAAACATGCTCAAAGCAGCTACAAACATCATTAAACAGAAATTTGGAGAAGAAAGATCGATTCGATGGATGGATCGCAAATACGATCAAGCAAATTCAATCGTTATGACAGATGGTATTCTCGCCCTATTCCATGGCATGCATTCGTTGGTAAAGATCGATGAAGACAGCAACAGAGCAGCCTTCGAAGTAGAAGCGGAACTTCAATTTGATTTTTTCGATGGATTTCACACCATTGCGAAGCGTTCGACAAAATTTGGTGATGTTGTGGAATTCCTCGATCAATGGCAAGTAAACCCTGAGTATGATGTACTGTTTGAGTGGCTAAAGCGTTTGTACGAACTCCCCCATAGTTCAAAACTACATACATGGACAGATGTTTTTTTATGGGCTGACCAAGATTACTCAAAGTTCCCAAGTTCATTATTTACAAAAGCCGTTCATGATGCGATATCTTCGTTTGGGCGCCTCAAACCAAACAGGGGAATCGCGCTCCTGTTCATCAGCATTTCTCCTGATGATTCAAAGGGAATTAAGGAGACAATGGCTTCCATGGAAAAACTCTCAATTCAACGATGTCAAGGCCCGGCTCGAATCATCTGGGCTCCCGGTCTGGATCAGCGGCAGTCTTCTTCTCAACACCCCATTAGTAGGGTTGATGAAATTATTGATTCAAAAATGGAAAAATATACATTGCAGCGACTTGAGGGTTTAGGCCTACAATTGCATCAACTTTTCTCGCATGAACCACAAGAAATGATTCATATCGGCCATCAAGACGCCACAAAGGAATCCTTCATCGTGATCTCAAGTGAATGTTGGACCGGGACATGGTCTGATTCTCTTGAAATTGAAGGCGAACACCTTATGTCATAATACGCGCTCGTCGTCGTATGGCTGAACCGAGTCCAACAGAAATCAACTCAATTAATGTCCGTACTATCACTGGGGTGTCATTGCAATTTTTTGTTGATAAATACCTTTCACCGGACATTCGTCCTATCGAAGTGAGGAAAACAACTGGTGCTAAACTCAAGCGCTCAAGCCAAAATATCCAGTTTGAATCTGCTCCACACGGATTATTGCCTGGCAGTGGCTGTGAGTTCACTGTCAAAATTGATAAAGATGATAACTACATCTTTCAAAGAGTCATCCCAAAAGACATTGAGGACTACATGGTTTCAATCCACAACTCAGAAACACAAAATTCCTTAAAATTTAAACTCAACAGAAACGAATCTGAAACTCTGCTCTATTGTATTAATTTCACTCACCATTACCTTTTACAGATTCATTCCCGCACCCAAGGTGAGGATTTGTCGAAAAAGCATGCGGTGATTCCAGTTGAGCTTTATCAGATGATTATTTCACTCGAGGGATTCTTCTCCAATGGGCCAGAATCAGCGTTGCTTCCAGCAATCGAACAACATTTAGAAAATCTGAAGAAGTTTTTGAGAACTCTCACGGATAATTTCACAACGTCACTCCATACTTTGCAAAACGATATCGCCAAAGCAAACCAGATTTCGCCCTTCGATCTACACACTCCTCAATTTCCACGTAGATTCCCCATTCCTTTCTTCAATAATGAGGACTGGGAATCTGGACAAATGACAGCAATCTATCGTCTTTACCTCGGACACCTTGCTCCGAACGAGTTTAATCAAGTTTATATCAAGGCAATGTTAAAATCCCTGGTGATGGATGTTCTTTCCCACGGTCCAGACACTCTAATTGATGGGCTGATTAGCTTGAGAAACACCCCCGTACCAAAGATTGCTCTTCATTATCCCCTCGATGGCATTCAGGAGGAATACAAGGAAGTCAATCTCAAGGTTATCCCGATTCTTGACGCATTGCGTGAGCAAAAAAGGCAGAATCAGTCAGGTGTTGATGAGTCAATCGTCCTTTGCGAGAGTATACAGGGAGTTTGTAAAAATCAAGTCACAACATCTTCCATTGTCCAGCACTCACCAAAACAACTCGCCTCTCAAATCTCGATGTTAACTCAAAAACACAAGCTGACCAAAATAATGGCACAGGAAATCGAGAATGAATTCCCGGCATATTTCAAGTCTCAGGGTCAAACCTCTCAGAAATGGATTGATGATTCTTTTTCTATGTTTAAATCATTGAAAGGCAAGTTTGATGAATGTGAGGATTTACTAAAAAATTCAAGAGAGTATATCAGCGATAAAGCTGTACTGAAAGACGTTGGCGTCGTTCGCCAAGATGGCCACGAGAAAATAAATTCATATAGAGATGATCTCAAAGCACATCGAAATGGACTTAAAACTCTTGATGAACTCGAATCTGAAGTTAAATCGACTTATGAACAAATTGAAGAATGGTTTGAAGAATTCAAGGATTCTTTTTCAGGCGGGAACAAGGAAGGTTCACTTTTATGGATTGGCTTAGGTCAAGCAGGCGGACAGATTTTACGCGAATGCATTACTTTTTGCCTTTCCAACCTCTCCGACGCACGATGTTCAGCCCTCCTTACCGCATTGGGCATTACCGGAGAGTATAAGAAAAATCTTTATTCGTTGATGAAAGAGACAAACTCCGAAAACCTCCAGGATAGGAGGAAAGCCGAATCCACAATACAAAATATCTTTGATAAAAAGGTCCATCTCTTGGCCATCAATTTGGGCGAGGAGGTCGACAAACTCGCAAAAAATGACGCCCCTGGATATTATTATTGGGGTAATGAATTCAAATCCGACAAAGCGTCAAATGTGACACGCTGGAGAAGAAATATTCTGAAATTAATCGATACCGGAGACGGTGCTGGTGGTGCAACGGGAATTGGTCGTGCCTTTGGATTCCGCTACGCTACAGATATTTCTGAGGCAATGAAAGATGTGGGTAAGAAAGGAAACCGCACACCTGAGCACATCGTAATCACCCACAGTCTCGCAGGTGGCAGCGGTAGCGGAATGGTGCTGCCGGTACTTGAGCGTGCGCGCAAAACGTTCGGTGAGAAACCAGTGATTTGGGTGATCTCGGTGGGCGAAGGATCCTCTGAAAAGCGTTCAACTGCTAAGGTGAACACTCCATTCATCATCAGTGATATCCTTCAGGCCCACTATGATGGAATACATGCTATCCACGATCCGATTGAAATCAGTCACATTCGTAAATTTGAACGCCAAATCAAAGACGCTTCGACAGGAATGATTCGAGATTCAAAGAATCTCATACACGCACTTAGCACGAAACATTGCAACAAACTTGATGATAAGTCAAGTATGAAAACAGAGGAGGTTTTTGCTAAGCTCAATGTACATTTTAACGGAGGTACTGAAGGGGTTCGTGGCACACAAATGATCGAAGAATTCATTGAGGCCGCCGCATCAATGAAAAAACTGAATGGAAGAGGTGTAGCGGAAAAAGGACTGAATTTAGGGAAACTACCTAGTGAAATGTTCAACGAAATCAACAGTGAAACCGTGAAGGCGATGATAGGTACGCAACAACTCGTCTTAGATGCTCTTGGGACGCTTCCCGAGGACGCAGAGAATGCCAAGTACTTCTCCAACTGGTGCACTGAGGAAGAAGCAGGGGGTGTCCGTCCCGCTGTACAATTCTGGAATGAGTGGATTAAACTGGCGAGGGACCCCCTCACCCTTCTCATTCGAGGTAAGGATGAAGATAAACAATCACAAAGCGAAGATGGGGATAAACGAAAAGAAGTTCTTCACTACGAGCCAGATTTGACTGGAGACCAATTGAAATCGGTGATACGACGCTTGCATTCTGAAAGAAAAATCAAATTAGGGTCCAAGATTCCTGAATTCAAAGTTACCAAAACAGGGCTTGAGTCACTGTATAGTTCGCTCGATAAGGTGATTACTGATGCAGAGGACTCGGCAAAAAAGTTAGATCAACTTCGAGGGATTATCGAATCTTATGCTGGGTCATTAGCCAAGTACAATTCTGCCATGAGTAAAATTCATCGGCACATTCTATCGCTGAGCGGTTCAGGTTCAGATGTAGGGGTTAAATCAATCATTGTAAGCAATCGTCATTTAGAGATGGGTGTTGAAACATCCAACCACATACATTCCAGTGGAGACGCATACACAGTGTTCAATTCAGTTATTTTCGATTTGATGCTAAATATAATCGGACCAAGATTGCCGTCCGAGCCAGGCGTGTACATTAACAGTGATGTTGAAGAATTCGATCACAAAGATATGGTCAGCATCACAGAACCGCCTTTGGTTGTCGGCCTGTTGAACCAAAGAGATTCAGCAAGTCTTTCAGAAGCCGTTTCAGTAAAACCCACAGGTTCAACGTATAAGGTCCCTGAGGCCTTCACCAGGATGGTCAACTCGCTGGTCTCCTCTCTGCAAGTCAATCCAAAATCCGCCTCGCCCGTAAAAAACATCGCGTTCATAACCCAGCGTCCGAGTCAAAAATACCAAGACCTTTTTACCGGAATGTTTGGAAGTCGATACAGATACATGCTGGATACAAACCCCTACGATGTGATTCATATGGCTGGGGCAGAACAAGTTGATCTTCATGATTTTTGTCAAACAGTCGCTTCATTATGGGATGTCTCATCGGACTTAGTGTACGATACAACTGCGAATGAGCGAGACCAATTGTCGCGTGCCTACGGGGTTTCTGGCCTCCACATAGCCAATCTTTTGAGGTGGTATTCTCTAATTGAGCTGAGTGTGTTGTGCGATTTTATCTCCAAAAATCATGCTGAAAGTGAAATGTACAAGAGCCAAATTGCGGAGAATAACACAACCCTTTGGTCCTCCAATCAAAACATTACACGTCAATTTGATATTGGGATTATCAGAACTTCAAACAGTCTACAAAAGTACAACAACATTGCACCATCGTTGGTGAATGAAAACCTCCTTCAGCGTGTCTTGCCTAAGATGGGTGTGTTCACTGCCGAGGTGCTTAGAGCGTTAGCACCTGCATATTTTACATCGTTCTTACCATTAGCAATCATCAATGAAGGGAAAGCCATATTCGAAAAAGACATTGTGGATAATCTCCAACCTATTGGTGAGATCGGAAAAGACGATATTGCGCGATTTGCAACATCTGTGTGGGATGAAATCGTCCAATATCACACATTACAACTGGATGGAGAATTGGATTTAGGTGACACTCACGATGAGGAAGGTGCGTATCAGCAATTCAGCGACTTATCGAACGAAATCAATCACGTACTGGACTCAATTGATTTGAAATTGTTGTTCAAACATGGTAGTGCATACCTCGTAATTCATCCTCGAGTTGAGCGATATTTGTCAGTCCTGAGAGACGTACCAAGCGACACCAGTGACCGCTTCCTTCCATCTCGAAGCGCTCCTGCAAGCTTAGCTCGGTATCTTTATGCCAACTCAGAGGATGACCCTTTGGATAAAAATCCAAACATGAGAAAAAGAACGGGTATAGCCTCACCCACATTCGCTATGGGGTTGGATATTTTGAACCAGATGAGGATTTCAACCCTGCTTCCAGATGAAATGCGCCTGTCGTTTGTCCCCTTGCTGAGAATTCTTTTGATGAGTTCACAGGATGCTGTAACGGTTCTCAACAACCTCGAACGCCAACTCGAGACCGCTGGGGTCTCTAAAGAGCAGGTCCGCCCTCATTTTGAGCGAATCTTGAATCAAAATCGTTACGGCCCTCTCGATGGGTACTCTGATCCAACTTCGTATTGCAAACAAACTCAAACAATCATTCACCGTTTACATGATTTGCGTGAACTGTTAGAGTATTTGCAGGCTCACCTACCTGAGCGATGGACAAAAAATGATGTTGCTGGCATGACTTTTGTCCAGAATAATGTGTTGTTTACAGATGAAGAAAACACACTCACTTACACCAGCAAAGAAGAGGCAACTGAACTGCTTTCAGGCAAGGAACCTACCAAAGAACTTCGAGAGTGGGCTCAAAACATCATCAATCTCGTGGTAAAACATGAGTCGGTTGAGGAACTTGAAAGAGAGGAGTCGCAAACATCAGTTTCTAATCAAAACCCAACTGTTATTAAAGCGAAACAACTCTTTTACGATATTTCTACTTATACATCTGAAAGTTTACAACAAGCTGAATATTTGGATGGAGATGATTCCTCTGGAAAGGAACGCGGTCGAAGCGTTCACTTTGAAATGACAGGGTTCAGTGATCGACTGCTGGGTCAGCCAGATGGTTTGTTAACGCTGGTGCATGACCGTAATCCACGACTGCCTATGAATGTCATAAAGGCAAACAGTCGAGAATCATTAAGCCATTTCGTCTGCGGAGAGTCAGAGTTTGGAAATCCAAAAGAATTCAGCACGGCTGCGGATTTTGGTCCGACCTCGTTCTTAACAATGGTGTTTACAAAAGCCCCGAGTGCAGATATCGCTGATCAATTCCACGAATTGATGTTTAATCAAACAACTGGTTTTGGGAGTGACGATCCATTTTGGGCTTTCAAGAACAGTAAACTGCACCCGTATTTGTTGCTATACAACACTCTGTGGTTGAGCGTCAATTCGATTGGCACATGGTCACGTAGGAGCAACAGACTCTACTCCCGGCGTTTCCAGATTCCAAAGCGAATAATCGAAACACACTTTTCTGTACCTCGGAAGATCGACATAGATCGGAAGCGCATTGAGAATGAAAAAGCAGATTTCCCAGGCGATGTATTCATGCCAAAAACAGACCATTCTGCATATGCTAATGCTGTCCGTCCTCGGGAAAATCGCCTTACTGGGCACCGTAACATTATCAAACAGATAGCAATAATGGCATTACGACATAACTTCGTCGAAAATGAAAAAGACAACCGTTATTGGGAGAGCATCCTGAGTAAGGGTGAGTTTAAACAGATGGTGACAATTGTTGATCCCGTTGATTATCTGCAAATCCACAGTGACCATTTAATTACTCCAGTTGCTGAGGTCGGAAAAAGCAAAAAAACCTCTAAATTGGGTGAGTGGGGCAAGAAGCGAGATGATAAGACCCCGGTTGGAAAAGAGACAATAGCAGACCGCGCCAAGGCATGGTTCCAAGCTTACAAAAACTGGTTGGATTTTACATCCGATGAGACTCCAGTCGATCCGAATCCACCCCGGCAAGGGGACTCTGAACTTTTCCGTTCTACCTTTTCGATTGAATCTGATGGGGCTTCACAAGAACTTACCCCAAGCCAGGAGAGCCTTGCCGGCTCCGAGCAGGTACATGATGATTCAGAACAAGGTATTTGATGGAGACGAAGTCTCTACAATTGATTAATTGCGAACGAATGGTATCGCTCGTAGCGGTGAATGCCTTTGCACAGGTTCTTTTTTTGGCGGCAATGATTGAGAGAAGGCATGAATTCGGTGACGAGTTGCAGGAAAAGCAACTTCACTCTTCTTCATTCCATTGCTGGAACTGTTCTTCATCCCCTTTTGATCAATCAAGATCTTCCAAATGGGATTCAGTTATCCACTTCTTGCGCAGTATTTGTGATGAGTAGGCAGTCAATCATAACACTGGTTACGGAATATTCATGTTTTTTTGTAAATCCTCACTTGAAAAATAAAAGTTTGAAAGGGCCTCCCTTATAAACATGGACAGTCGAATGGGTAGCGAAGAATAGCACCCACTGCGAACCCATCTAAACACTAAGTTTGAGCATAGATCCTTGTGTGAACTCGATAGCCCCTTCTTCTTAGATTAGTTTATTCATTTGAATCTAGTGAATCAGTTGTCGTTTGTGTCGAGGAAAGTGATTTAGATAATTGTCTAAGCCCTCCAATTCCCCGCCGAGGGCCGCAACTTTGGACGCCACCGGGGAAATTTTCCCAGATAGATTATCAGCATGTTTTTGTAACGTCCCCCAACTACTCTCTAACTCAATAAATTCTTTTATTATTCTTTCATGTGCATCTAATATTTCATTATGCATTGATGACATGTTTGTTGCAATTATGGACATCTTTAGCATGTGCATATTCGTGATTAATGTCATAGGAGAGCAAATAATAACTCCCTGAGAAGCTGCTTTTCTGAGTAGAGTATCGGAATTTGAAATCAAAAAACCTATGCCGAATTTGAAGGTATGAACATGTAAGCCACACGATGTGTTCCTTTTCCAGGCTGCACATAATCATCCTTTATTTTATCAACGTGAATTGTTACATCCTTTTCAAATGTTTTTAGAAGTTTTTCGCGGTTAACTTTCTGACTTTCTGGTGTCTCGTAATATTTGTTGTACGTATCCAATACAAATTTAGAGTCTATGCATAAAACTCTCCCATCAAGTCGTAAATGTGCATCAGGAGTTTTTCCAATCTCTGGCACAACCTTCCGCACTTCTACTCCTGCAAAAACCTCTTTGAGATTTTCTTCCAACGCCCATTCACCCCAACTTGCACGCTCAGATTTCTTTAACATGTTTCTATTGAATTCATTTGCAACCGTTCTTAGTTCTTCCGATGCGTGACCAAAAGCCCTAATTTCTTCCGCAATTCCTTGTTGGACTAAACTCGCATTTAATGCCATTCCAATACTCTCGGTCTTGGAATACATGTTGAGTTTATCAAACTCATTGAAGAATGCGGTCTCGATGTACTCGAAGAAATGCGTGTCAATCGTGGTTCTACAAGCCTTCTCGTTTGTGGAATACCTTAGTACTGAATCATTCAAGGAACTTCAAATCAAACTTGCATTGAATCGCTCTTGTCAATGAATCATTTCAATTCAGAGAGAGATTCGTATCGACTGTATTTCGTTGTACAACAGAGACTATTTGAGTGGATTCTCG
>Ga0209711_10002390_pt1 | contig 16900 bp, 14 predicted proteins | sample ArcticOcean_MG_C_7_FD_187441 | JGI IMG/M metagenome (GOLD analysis project Ga0209711, IMG submission 187441) | Marine microbial communities from western Arctic Ocean - ArcticOcean_MG_CB11_88 (SPAdes) (version 2) | ecosystem: Environmental > Aquatic > Marine > Oceanic | place: Arctic Ocean... | reverse complement strand
TTATCTGGGGGAATAGTAGAAATAATACATTCCTTTTGAAGGATTTTTGAAACCTTATTATCATCAAAAAAATTTACATATTTAATTTGTGAATTTAATTCTTTTAAATTTCTAGAAATAATAGTTACTAAAAATCCTTTTTCTAATGCCTTTTCAGATAAATACTTACTTGTGTATCCGTTTCCTAAAATTGTTAGTTCCATGATATTTAAAACTTTTTTATTATTTCGAGATAAATATATTTCAAAAAATTTTTTTTTTTTTTAATTATACTTGCTTTTTACTTTCAAATTCAAGTATTAAGAATTTGTTTATGGTGCTTTGAATTTTTATTCAAGCTTAAAAGGGAATTTGGTAATTCATAATGAATTGTATGCCAAAGCTGTTCCCGCAACTGTAAGTGCTTAGTAAGAGCTAGTATACCACTGAATTAATTTAATTTGGGAAGGTAGCTCAAACATTGAGGCACAAGCCAGGAGACCTGCCATAGATTGTCGCTTTGTCAGCTTCCGGGTTAGAGGATGGCACGTGTTAGATATCGTCTAGCGACTAACTTATTTGAGAAATCATTCTCATTTATTTTTTTGCTGGAGGCATTTATGACTACACGTGCGCTTTTTTTATTATTTCTTTTAATTTCTTTATCCATATCTCCATCTTTTTCGGATAACCAAAAACCTTTAAGAATAACAATACATCCAACTATAATTAATCAAAATGTAGTTGGAAGTTCTACAACTATCATTAGTTCTAAAACTATTAAAGAAAACTCTTATATGCCATTAGGCAAATTATTATCAAAATTTTCTGGTATTAATTTTGAAAATTTATATTCAGATGTTGATGTTAAATCTTCTGTCAGAATGCGTGGTTTTGGTGAACAAGCCACAAGAAATATTTTAGTATTAGTTAATGGCATTAGGATTTCTGACATGACTATTGCAGGTGCAAATCTATCAAGAATACCATTAGAAAATATTCATAAAATTGAAATAATTAAAGGTGGAAGTGCCAGCGTTTTATTTGGAGACGGTGCGGTTGGAGGTGCAGTCAATATCATAACTAAAGATCCATTATATTTAGAAGATTCTTTTAATGTTAAAACTTCTTTCAAGTCATTTAATACTAAAAAACAAACAATATCTTCTACTAAAAAAGCGAAAGACTTTGTTGTTGACTTTTCTTTAACTGACTTAAGTACTGATGGTTATAGGGATAATAGTGATTATGATTACAGCTCTTTGAGTTTTGATATTACAAACTTTAAGGATGATAATTCTAGATTATTTGCAGGTTTTAAATTTTCTGATGAGCAAACTAGACTTCCAGGTAGTATCTTACTAACTGATTTTTATAACAAACCTAAATATACACGTTTCCCATCAGATTTTGGAAATGAAAAAGTAATGTCATTTAATTTTGGAACAGAACTTAAATTGAATAATAATAGAAAATTATCTTCAAATATAAAGATGGATAAAAAAGATCAATTTTCTTCATTGTTAAGTGGTGGTATTCTTTACAAAAGTGATACTACTTTAAATACTATTCATTTAAATTCTAAATTTAATGATAAACTTCAGCTTTTAAATAATAATATAACTACTAAGTTTGGACTTGATTTATTTGATTCCTATTACAAAGTAGATGCAAATAACTGGAATTACGTGCAATATATTAATAAAGCTAATCAAACTATAATAGAACCATCATTAATCTTAAATATGGAAGATAAAAAAATTAATGGTTTGAATTATGAAATTGGATTTCGATCTCATCATTATAGCATAGACGTTGACAATCTCTTATCATCAAGAGTAAATGTTTTATCTAATAAAGAAGATAAATTTGCTTGGTCATTTGGAACTGATTATAATTTAAAAAAAGATAGTAAGGTATTTGGACATGTTTCTCGTTCATACAGATCACCTAGACTAGATGAAATTATATCTGTAGGGCCCTCAGCAAGCGTTAATGATTTAAAACATCAGTTTTCACACGATTTAGAATTTGGATATGAATATAATGCTATTAATGAGGCTTATAAAGTATCAGTATTTAGATCATTAATAAAAAACCAAATTTTTTATAATCCGACAACTTTTGCCAACGAAAATTATGATCCTTCAATTCATGAAGGGGTTGAATTGGAATATGAAAGAGATTTAACAAAACAGTTGAAGTTTACTTCAAATAGCACTTACATGCACTCCTATGTTACAAAAGGAACCTTTAAAGGCAATCAAACCCCTTATGTTCCAAATTGGAGGGCTAACTTATCTTTTTTATATGATTTCAATAAAAAAACTACAGTTAGCCTGGCTTATAAATATTTTGGTAAAACCAGATCTGGAAATGACGATAGTTACATTTTACCTAAATCAAAATCGTATCAGTTAACTGATTTGAACCTTTCTTATAATTTTAAAAATTTTACTTTAAATACATATGTCAATAATATTTTAAATGAAAAATATTATACAAACCTTATTAAAGGTGCTGCTGGGGCATACGTTTATCCACAAGCTGGAAGAACGTTTGGGTTAGAGTTAGAGGCTAAATTTTGAGCTTGTAAATAATATAAATTAATAATTTTTTCTTGTTTTAATTATATTTTAGTTTTATGAAATAAATATGTTTAATAAAAAAATCTTACTCAATTTATTGCTTTTAACTTTTTCGATTGGGGTTATTCTATTTTTTAGAGTAATCCCTCATCCTCCAAACTTTACACCTGTTATTGCTTTAAGTCTCTATTTACCGATTTTTTTTGGAATATGGTCACTACCTTTTTGTATTTTGGGTTTTGCAATAACTGATTATTTTATAGGATTCCATAGTTTATTAATATGGACTTGGAGTGGTTTAGCTCTAGTTGGGTTGTTGTCACTATTAGCAAAAGGAAGAGTAAGTAGGATATTACTTTCTTTAACGGGCGCTTTAATTTTCTTTATAACTTCTAATTTTGGAGTATGGCTAACAAGTTCTTTTTATACTCATGATTTTCAAGGTTTAATTAATTGTTACATTCTAGCTATACCTTTTTTTACTAATACACTTATCAGCACTATGTTATTCGCAGGGTTATTTGAGTTTTTGTTTTCATCAAGGTTCTTTTTTTTAAAGTCACACATAAGAAAAATTAACTAGCTTGATACATGTTAAGCAATTTATTAATTTAAGAACTTAATTTATATTCTTTTCTTGACCAAAGCTTTTCCAACCTTTATCAAGTATATTCTAAAGTAATAAGGGGGTGTAGCTCAGTTGGTTAGAGCGTCGGCCTGTCACGCCGAAGGTCGCGAGTTCGAGTCTCGTCACTCTCGCCATTATAATATAATGGTTGGTTAAATGTTTAATATCTGAATAATTACTCCTTTCTAAAATATTTAGTTATTCCAATAATTATTAATGAAGTTAGTTTATTTTAATAATTTTATTATAAAATATATATATTTATTTTGCATAATTTTTAACTTGTTAATTATCATATAATGTTATTAAATTATTGTTTATATTAAGTTTAATAATTAAATTTATAGTTTTAATAAGTAAGGAATAAATAAATGAAACTTCAGTTACATCATATCAATTTGTCTTCAGATAAAGTTGATAAAATGAATGAATTTTATCTAAAAGTGATGAATTTACAAACTGAAACAGAAGGATTACCCATTTTAGAAAAGAACAAAGGTTACTCTGGAGATGTAGCTTTTGTTTCGGATGGGAAAATTCAAACACATTTAGCAGAAAAAGATCTAGATGTGTGCTTTAATACTGGGCATAGTATAAATCCTCTTGAAAAAGGACATATTGCCTATAGAACAGATGATTTGAATGCTTTTAAAAAACATCTAGATAAATTAAAAATAAAATACTCTGATTGGGGAGAGACAGCTGTAGCTGGATGGAAACAAATTTTCTTTTACGATCCAGATGGAAACGTAATTGAGGTCCATGAAGTAACCAATTAGTCAAAAATAATACTTTTTATAATTTAAAAACATAGATTGGCGGCTAAATTGATTAAGCCTAATATTAATTTATTGGCTGTTATAGTAGCAATTCCAGTAATAGGAATGACTATAATATCCCCAGCATTAACTCTTATAAAAGATGAATTAAATATATCTTTCTCAGATACGCAGTTAGTACTCACACTTTATTTTTTATTCCTAGCCATAGGTCAAATAATTGCAGGTCCTTTTTCAGATAGATATGGTAGAAAGCCGATTTTGTTATTAGGTGCCTTCATATATTCTTCCTCAGCCTTTGTTGCATGTTTTTCTAATAGTATTGAATTTTTATTGCTCTTGAGATGTATTCAAGGTTTTGGAGCTGCTGCCTGTTTATCGGTAGGAAGAACCGTTGTTAGTGATTGTTTTGAAAGAACAGAAGCAGCAAAACAAATGTCAAAAATTACTGCTGTAATGGCAATAATACCAATTTTATGTTTTATATTTGGAGGTCTTTTAGCAGAATTTTTTGGCTGGCGTTATAACTTAGCTGCTTTAGGATCTATAAGCTTTATATTGATAATATTTATGCTTTGGGTGCTTGAAGAAACATTAATTAACAAAGCAGAGACTATAAGTTTTTTAAATATGTTCCAAGTCTATAAAAATCTTATAAAAAACTCTTTATTTAGATTGTTTACAATAACAACAGCAATGCAGACATCTATGTTTTTTGCAATGAATGGATTTATGCCATATGAATTTTCAAGACAAGGTGTAAGCGTTTCTGAGTTTGGAATGTGGTTTTCTTTGACTTCAATGGGCTATATTGTTGGAAATATAATAAATGGAAAGTTTGGATCAAAAATTGGATTAGAAAAAATGTGTTTAATTGGCACTATTTTTTCATTATTCACTGTTTTTCTTATGTTTTTAAATACTTATTTAGGTATCTATGGGCCACTTTCATTATCGCTTATATGTATTTTATTCGGGTGCTCAAATGGCTTTACTGTTGCTAACAGTATGACAGGTGCAATAAATTCTTCTAAGCTTAACAAAGGAGCTGCGAGTGGATTGATGGGAGCATTTCAAGTTGGCCTTGGAGGGTTAGCTGGTTTTTTAATTATTTATTTTGGTGGAGCCGAAGATTTCTATGTGTGTTTATTAGCTTTGATAATCATGTCTTCTATTTCAATAATTTCTGCTTTTTTTATTTTGGCTAATAAAGATTAAATATGTTAATTAATTGTTTTTTCAAATTATGGAGGAGATATTTTGAATATTAGATACACTAGAGTAGTAGATAAACTTCCATCTTCAGTCCCGTTTGTTGGACCTGAAGCTCAAGAAAGAAGTATGCAAAAGATTTTTAATGCACGAATAGGAGCTAATGAAAGTGTTTTTGGCCCTTCTTTAAAAGCTACATCAGCAATGGAAAAAGAAATAATTCATACTTGGAAATATGCTGACCCAGAAAATCATGATTTAAAGATAGCTTTAGCTAATAAGCATAAAGTAAACTTTGATAATATAATCGTAGGTGAGGGAATTGATGGTTTATTAGGATACCTAGTAAGGATGCTTATTGAAAAAGGGGATAATGTAGTAACAACAGATGGAGCTTATCCAACTTTTAATTACCATGTTGAAGGATTTGGTGGTGTTCTTCACAAAGTTCCTTTTAAAAATGATACCGAAGATTTAGAAAAATTATTATCAAAAGCAAAAGAAACATCTGCAAAAATAATATATGTCTCTAATCCAAATAACCCTATGGGTACCATTAACTCAACCTTTTCTATAAAAAAACTAATTGATAATTTACCTAAAGAAACTTTGTTATGTTTGGATGAAGCTTATGCAGATTTTCTTTCTTTGGAATTAATCCCAGAAATTTCAATAAATACTGAAAATGTCATTAGGATGAGGACGTTTTCTAAAGCATATGGAATGGCTGGCGCTAGAGTTGGTTATGGAATAGGATCTAAAGAATTGATTTTAAATTTTGAAAAAATAAGAAATCATTTTGGAATGTCAAGGATTTCACAAGTGGGAGCTTTAGCTTCATTAGAGGACTTTGAATTTATTAATAATGTGGTTCTTAGGGTAAGGTCATCTCTTAAAAAAATAACTGAAATTGCTGTTAATAATAATTGTTTAGTTCTTCCTTCACATACTAATTTTATTGCTATAGATTGTTGCAAAGACGTTAATTTTGCAAAAAGAGTTTTAGATAATTTGTTACTTCAAGGTATCTTTGTTAGGATGCCATATTCATATCCACAAAATAGATGTATAAGAGTTACTGCTGGATTAGATGAAGATATAAAATTATTTGAACAAGCCTTTCCAATAGCGTTAAAGAAAAGTGAAGAAATAACTAGTTAACTGTAAATTTTATGTATTATAAACTAACTTTAGGGGATTAATAAATGTTACAAGAATATCCAAATACACAGCTTTTTCTCAATGGTGAATGGAGGGATTCTTTATCTAAAGAAACTCTCGAAATCATTAATCCAGCCACTGAAGAAATTATAGGAAAACTTGCGCATGCAAGAAAAGATGATCTAGATATAGCCTTGAATGCTGCAGATACCGCATTTAAAGATTGGAAGAATGTTTCTGCTTATGACCGATCAAAGATACTCCGTAAAGCGGCTGAAATCATTCGTAGTAGAGTAGGTCTTATTGCAGGCCTTATGACTTTAGAGCAAGGCAAACCTCTAGCAGAAGCTAAAGGAGAGACTTTAGGTGCAGCTGATTCAATTGATTGGTACGCCGAAGAAGGAAGAAGGGCGTATGGAAGAATTATACCAGCAAGGGCTCAAGGCGTTTATCAGTTTGTATTCAAAGAGCCAGTTGGAGTTGTAGCAGCTTTTACGCCTTGGAATTTTCCACTTAATCAAGTTGTTAAAAAAGTAGCCGCAGCTTTTGCTGCAGGATGTACTGTAATTATAAAGGGACCTGAAGAAACTCCTGCAAGTGTTGCTGAATTAATTAAGGCTTTTAATGAAGCTGGTATGCCTAAAGGTTCAATAAATCTTGTTTTTGGAATTCCTGCAGAAATTTCTGAGTATTTAATTTCACATCCAATAGTTAGAAAAGTTACTTTTACAGGATCTACTGCGGTTGGTAAACAATTAGCTTCACTAGCAGGAACGCATATGAAAAGAGCAACAATGGAGCTTGGAGGTCATTCTCCTGCTATTGTTTGTGCAGATGCAGATGTAAATGTTGCAGTTAAAATTTTAAGTGCAAATAAATTTAGAAATGCTGGTCAGGTTTGTATCTCTCCAACAAGGTTTTTAGTTCATGAATCAGTATATGATCAATTCGTAGAAGGGTTTGTCAAAAGTGCAGAAAGTTTGAATGTAGGTAACGGACTTGATGAAGGTATCAATATGGGACCATTAGCTCATGATAGACGATTAACAGCAATAGAAGGATTTGTTGCTGATGCAGTTGAAAAAGGAGCAAAGATTTTAACTGGAGGTAAAAGAAAAGGTAATAAAGGTTATTTTTTTGAACCAACTGTTATGACAGATGTTAGCAAAGATTCAAGAATAATGAATGAAGAGCCATTTGGACCATTAGCTCCAATAAACTCTTTTAGTAGTATAGATGAAGTGGTAGAAGAAGCTAACCGTCTTAATTATGGTCTTGCAGCATATGCATATACTAATTCTGCTAAAACGGCTCAGCATTTAGGTGCAGCAATAGAAAGTGGTCAAGTTTCTATTAATCATCATGGTTTAGGTTTAGTTGATACTCCATTTGGTGGTGTAAAAGATTCTGGTTACGGATCAGAAGGTGGTCCAGAGGGATTAGACGCATACATGACTACTAAATTGGTTTCTCAAACTGGTTTATAAGTTTATTTAGACAAATATTTAAAAAGCAGTCTTTATGACTGTTTTTTTTGTTTAATTAATCAGACCAATTTGTAAAGGAGTTAAAAGAAAATTTTGTGTTCAAAGAAAATCAATATTTATGAATTTATATTTATAATTATGAGGCTGAAGCTACTCCATCTGAAATTAAAATAACAAACCCAGCAGCGTAACTTTTTAATAACTTATTAAGTTAAATCAAAATAAGTTCAAAATAAACTTATAATATATATTGATTTTATTATGTGTTAATAATGTCAGACATTTATATTTTTGCTGGAGATTTTTTTGGAAAAAGAAAAAGAAAAAGAAATAAATTTTATATTATCAAAATATATACCTTTACTAAAAGAGCATTATGAAATTCATGAACTTAAAAAAGAACATCTTTTAAAAAACAAAGATCATGACGAATGCTATATTATCAAAAAGGGCACTATATTAGCCAGAAATGAAAAAGGTAAAACTTTTACTTTGGAACCAGGAGCTCCAATTGGTGTTGCTGAGGCTTTAGTTTCTAAACCATATGACCTAAACTACTTTTTAAAAGAAGACGTTACAGTTTTTGCTTTTAAAAGTTCAAATCTACGTAAATCTTTTGCAATCTCTTCATCTTTAACTCGCGGTATGATAAAATATTCCTTAGATAGAGTTTTTCATAATAATAAGAGTAAAACCTATCATCTAATTGATGACGGTTTTTTATCTAAGCAAGAAATTAAATTTCCTATCAAAGATTATAGTAATGATGAAACAATTTTTATGAGAAATCAGAAACCTAAATTTTTCTTTTATGTTGAGGCAGGTAAAGTAAAACTTGTATCAAAGCTAGATAAGGTTATAGCTACTTTTAATCCAGGAGATTCGTTTGGAGAAATGGCTTTGTTTACTGATCGAGTAAGGTCTGCAACCGCCAAATCCGTTGGTAATACTACTTTACACGTAGTAGGAGTCGACTTTATTAAAGATTATTTTGAAAAAGAGGATATTTTAGTTAAGTTTTCGCTTATTTGTGTTTTGGAAAGATTAAGAGCAATGAATAGTATGAGAAGCTTAATCAATTAAATTTTTAATCTTCTTTAATTTATAATTAAAAATATAATATATTATTAAGGAAAAAGTTTGAATAAATGGATTGCTGTAGACTGGGGTACAAGTTCCTTTCGTGCCTATTTAATAGAAAACAATATAGTTTCTGATCGTATTGAGACAAAAGACGGGATGAAATTTATAAATAATAACAGTTTTGAAAAAACATTTATAAGTTTAATCGAAAATTGGTTAGTTAATGATCAAACTATAGAAGTCTTGGCTAGTGGCATGGTTGGTGCCCGTCAAGGGTGGGCTGAAGCACCTTACCAAAAAACTCCTTGCGATCTAAACAATATTAACTTTATAGCACCAGTTCTAAATGACAATCGTATTGCACTTAAAATCTTTTCTGGGATTTCACAAATTGATCAACCTGATGTAATGAGAGGTGAGGAAACTCAAGTTGCAGGATTTTTTCATGAAAACCCTGATTTTGAGGGATCTATTTGTTTACCAGGAACACACAGTAAATGGATTAAGGTAAAAGACACAAATATAGAAAAATTTCAAACTTTTATGACTGGTGAATTGTTTGAAGTGATTTCACAAAATACAGTACTTATGCATAGTGTTAAATCTAATAAGACCGATCAAGAAGAACTTATAAAATCAGTTGATAAAATTTTTAAGAACCCAAGTCTTTTTGGAAATTCCTTATTTCAATTAAGGGCTGACGACCTAATAAACTCAAGAGATAATATTATTTATAAATCTAGGTTGTCAGGTTATTTATTGGGTCTAGAGTTATTAGGTAGTATAGATTATTGGAAGAAAAATAAAGTAGCATTAATAGGAAATAAAGAATTAATTAAATTATATAGCTATGTTTTAAAAGATAAAGTGTCATCAATAATTTTTTATGAATCTGAAGATATGACACTAAAAGGTTTAAAGTTTTTTAAAGAAAATATAAAATAAGGAAAAGTTTTGTTAAATAAAAATAATATCTTTAATTCAAGAAGACCTCTAATTGCTATTTTAAGAGGTATAACACCTCTAGAAGCAGAAAGTGTGTCAGATGTTTTAATTGAGGCAGGTATAAAAATTATTGAAGTTCCTTTGAATTCACCAAGACCTTATGAAACGATTGAAAGAATGGTAAAATTTCATGGGGATAAAGGTGTTTTTGGAGCAGGAACCGTTTTAAAAGAGGTTGAGGTGTCTATGGTTGCAGATGCAGGTGGTAAAATCATAGTGTCACCAAACTCAAATCCCTTAATAATAAAGAAGACAAAAGAATTAAATATGTTAAGTTTTCCTGGAGTTTTTACAGCATCTGAATGTTTGCAAGCTCTAGATGCAGGTGCTGATGGTTTAAAATTTTTTCCTGCTTCACTATTGAAACCTGAAAATTTTAAGGCATTATCTGCAGTGTTACCTGATAATATTATTTCAGTTGCTGTTGGAGGTATAGATGAAATAAATTTTCCTTTTTGGATGGAAGTTAATATTACCGGTTTTGGTTTGGGCTCAAATTTATATAAGCCCGGTATGTTATTAGATGATATTCAAGCTAAAGCGGAAAAAATTGTTAAAACTTATGATAATTCTGTAAAGTAATTCTTATTAAATTGTTAATGTAAAAAAAATGTCTAATCATTATAAAGAGAAGAAAATTCTTAAAGAAAATTTGAACTTTCTAGAAGATTTGCTTTATCCGATAGAATTAAGACGCGATTTATTAATTGAACATTTACATGTAATTCAAGATTTTTATGGATTTCTTTCTGAAAAAAACCTCACAATATTATCAAAATTACTTAAAATCAGTAAGATAGAAGTGTATGAAGTAGCCTCATTTTATGCTCATTTTGATATAGTTAAAAATGATGAATCTCCTCCCCCTAATATGACTATTAGAGTATGTAACTCATTATCCTGTGAACTTTCTGGATCTAGGGAGTTGGAGGCTGAGTTGCTTGAAGAGTATAATGGTAAAGAAGTTAGAATTTTAAAAGCACCTTGTATGGGCAGATGTTTTGCTGCTCCAACAGTTCAAATAAGTCATTATCATGTAGATAATGCAGATATCACTAAAGTTAGAGACGCTATTAAAAATAAAAGAGTAAAACCAGTAATTCCAGATTATGAAAATTTTGAAAGTTATATAAATAAAGGAGGCTATAAAAAATTAAAGGAGATTATTTCTAATATAAGCGATGATAATTGGTATGATAACTTGATAAAATCTGATCTTAGAGGATTAGGTGGAGCTGGGTTTAGAACTGCCAAAAAATGGCAAATAGTCTCTAACGAACAAGGTCCCAGATATCTTGCTGTTAATGGAGACGAAGGTGAACCAGGTACTTTTAAAGATAGGCATTATTTAGAAACAGAGCCACATATGTTTTTAGAAGGAATGTTAATGGCTTCATTAGCTGTGTCAGCTAAAAAATGTTTTATTTATATGAGAGATGAATACCCAGCTATTTTGAAAATACTAAAAAAAGAAATTAGAAAACTTGAAGATAATAAAATTATAAGTAAAAATTTTATAGATGTTCGCAGAGGAGCGGGAGCTTATATATGTGGTGAAGAAAGTGCCATGATTGAGAGTATTGAAGGTAAAAGAGGTTTACCCCGCCATAGGCCACCTTTTGTTGGCCAAATAGGTATTTTTGGACGTCCTACATTAGTTCATAATGTTGAAACACTTTATTGGGTATCTAAAATTATGAGAGATGGGCCTCACATTTTTAACAAAACAATAAAAAATAATCGTATAGGTTTAAGAAGTTACTCCGTCTCAGGAAGGGTAAAAAAGCCAGGTCTATATCTTCTTCCTTCAGGTTCAACTATTTTAGATATAATTCATTCAGCAGGAGGAATGGCTGAAGGACATACTTTTAAGGCATATCAGCCAGGTGGAGCATCTTCAGGACTTTTACCAGCTTCATTAAATAATGTTCCTCTAGATTTTGATACTTTGAACGAATATAACACATTTATTGGTTCAGCTGCTGTGGTAATACTTTCAAATCATGATCAAATCAGACAAGTTGCTTTGAATATGATTGAGTTTTTTAAAGAAGAAAGCTGTGGTCAATGTACACCTTGTAGAGTTGGTTGTGAAAAAGCTGTAACAATAATGAATGAAAAAGAATGGGATATTGATCTTCTGGAAGACCTTTGTGAAGTAATGGAAAGTTCTTCAATTTGTGGATTAGGTCAAGCTGCAACAAATCCAATTAGATCAAGTATCAAATATTTTCCAGATGAGCTTAAAAAACATGCCTGATTTAATTAAATTTTTCATTAATGGTAAAGCCGTTACAGCTAAGGAAGATGAAAGTATATGGGAAGTTTCTAAAAGTGAGGGTAATTTTATTCCTCATTTATGTCACAGTAATAAATCAGGTTACAAAGCAGACGGCAATTGTAGATCTTGTGTAGTAGAAATTAAAGGTGAAAGAACATTAGCTGCATCATGCATAAGAAAACCATCTAATGGCATGGAAGTGATAACAAATAATGACAAAGTTAAAAAATCTCAAAAATTAATTTTAGAACTTTTGTTGTCTGATCAGCCAGTAAAAGAAAAGTCTCATAATCAAAATAGCCATTTCTGGGAAATGATTGAGACTAATCAAATATCAAAAACAAGATTTCCAAAAAAAGATTCAAAAATTGTTCCTTTATTGGATAAGAGCCATCCGGCTATGACTGTTGCGTTAGATGCATGTATTCAGTGTGGTTTATGTATCAGAGCTTGTAGAGATATACAGGTGAATGATGTGCTGGGTATGGCTGGTAGAGGAGCAAACAGTTATCCTGTTTTTGATTTTGACGACTTAATGGGTTCAAGTAGTTGTGTTGGTTGTGGAGAATGTGTTCAAGCTTGTCCCACTGGAGCATTAATGGAAACTGCTCTATTAGATGACAATAATGTTCAAACAGTTTTCCCAGATAAGCACATAAAAAGCTTATGTCCATTTTGCGGAGTAGGTTGTCAGACTAAAGTAAGTGTAAAAGATGATTCAATAGTTGCAGTAAATGGCGATAATGGACCAGCAAATGAAAATCGATTATGTGTAAAAGGTCGTTTTGGATTTGATTACATTAATAGCCCATCAAGGTTAACAGAACCTTTGATCAGAATAAATAAAAACTCAAAATCATGGGATTTAACAATAGATAGTAAGGATGTTTATAAATATTTTAGAAAAGCTTCATGGGAAGAAGCTTTAAGTTATTCATCAAAAAAATTTAATTCAATCTTAAATAATAATCCTGTTAATTCTTTAGCAGGATTTGGTTCTGCAAAAGGTTCTAACGAAGAAGCTTATTTATTTCAAAAGTTAATAAGAACTGGTTTTAAAACTAATAATGTCGATCATTGTACTCGTCTATGCCACGCATCTTCTGTAGCCGCATTACTCCAATCTGTTGGCTCTGCTGCAGTAACGGCACCATTTACAGCTGTTAAAGATGCCGAATGCATTATAGTAATAGGTGCTAGGCCTGAACAAAATCATCCTGTAGCGGCTTCATATTTAAAACAAGCTGTAAAGAAGGGCTCAAAATTAATAATAATAGACCCTAGAAAGCAAAACCTTTCTCGATATGCAACTTACCATTTACAATTTAATCCAGGGCAAGATTTATCATTATTGAATGCAATGATTTATACAATTATTGAAGAAGGACTGATTAATAAAGATTATATCAAAAATAATACAGAGGGTTTCGAACTTTTAGAAAAACAGATCAAGGATTTCAATCCTATATTAATGGAAAAATTATGTGGTATAAAAGCAGATATTATCAAAGAAGTAGCAAGGTTATACGCAAAATCTAAAACTTCGATTATTTTTTGGGGCATGGGTATTTCTCAGCATATACATGGAACGCAGAATGCCTTTTGTTTGATAAATTTAGCTTTAATAACAGGACAAGTTGGAAGAGACGGAACAGGATTACACCCACTTCGAGGACAAAACAATGTTCAAGGTGCTTCAGATGCTGGTTTGATTCCTATGTCATACCCTGATTATCAAAGAGTAAGTATAAACAAAAACCAATTAGAAATGGAAAGCTTTTGGAACGTTACCTTGGATCCTAATGAAGGTAAAACAGTAGTTGAAATCATAGAAGATATTGCTTCTAATAAAATTAAAGGATTGTACGTTCAAGGTGAGAACCCTGCTATGTCAGACCCTGATCAAATTCATGCAAGAAAGGCCTTGGCCAAATTAGAACATTTAGTTGTTCAAGATATTTTTATGACTGAGACAGCATGGCACGCTGATGTTATTTTGCCGGCATCGGCTCATGCTGAAAAGAATGGGACTTATACAAATACTAATAGACAAGTTCAGTTAGGTAGAGCTGTTGTAGAGACACCTGGAAATGTCAAACAAGATTGGTGGATCATTCAAGAAATAGCGAATCGAATGGGATTAGAATGGAATTATAAATCACCAAGAGATGTATTTAATGAAATGAAATGTATTATGCCCTCTTTAAATAATATTTCATGGGAAAGACTAGAAAGAGATGGTTTTGTCACTTATCCAGTTGAGAACGAATTTGAATTAGGCCAAGATATTATTTTTAATGATGGATTTCCTACATTAAATAAGTTAGCAAAAATTATTCCTACAAAATTAATAATGCCCAATGATGAGTTAAATGATGAATTTCCCATGATTTTATCTACAGGAAGATTATTAGAGCATTGGCATACAGGAACAATGACAAGAAGATCTTTAATATTAGATGAATTAGAACCTTACCCTATAATTTTTATGAATAGGTCTGATTTTAAAAATTATAATTTTGACATAAATAAAAAAATTAAAGTCGAAACAAGGCGAGGTAAAATTCACTTAAATATCAGATTAGATGATGATCTTCTTCCAGGTATGATTTTTTTGCCATTTTGTTTTAAAGAAGCTGCTGCAAACATTTTAACAAATTCGGACTTGGATCCTATAGGCAAAATACCAGAACTTAAATTTAGCGCAGCAAGAATAGCTCAAAATTAATTTCTATTTCAATTATAAAAATATTATGCTTTTATTGTCATTAATATAGTCAATTTTGAGGTATATCTTGGAAAGTAATTGGCAAAATGGTTTGTATAGAACCTTAAGAGAAGCTGATATTAGTATTTTTAGCTATGTTCCTGACGCAGGACATAAAATTTTAATAAATCATGCTATTAGAGATAAAGATGTTATCGCAATTTCACTAAGCTCTGAACAAGAAGGAATAGGAATAGCTGCGGGTTCTTATTTAGGTGGGAAAAAATCAGTGCTATTAATGCAAAGTAGTGGTGTAGGCAACTGTATTAATCAACTTTCATTAATAAAACATGGCCAATTTCCTTTTCTTACAATTGTAACCATGAGGGGGGAATATGGTGAAGGTAATTCTTGGCAATTTGCCATGGGAGAAGCTGTCGAGCCAACATTATCCTCTATGGGAGTGAAATGTTTGAGAGTAGAATGTCAAAGTGAAGTTATTCCTTCTATTAAAGCAGCGGTAACCATGGCTTTTAAGGCTGAAAGGTCAGTAGCTATTTTGTTATCGCAAAAATTACTTGGTGCAAAACCTTTCTAGGAAAAGTTGATGGAAAATAAAATTTTACTCGATCGAAAAATAGCTATTCCAAAATTATTAGGTGATACTAATAAGCTTTTAATCATTTCAGGTCTTGCTGGCCCAGCTAAAGATATTGGCTTTCTTACAAAAGAAAGTTCTAACACTTTTCTTTTTGGGGGAGCAATGGGAGGAGCCGTTCCTACAGCATTAGGTCTAGCTTTATCTAGGCCACAAAATAAAGTTGTTTGTGTTACTGGAGATGGTGATCTTTTAATGTCATTAGGCTCGTTAGCTACTGTTGGTGTAGTTAAACCGTCAAATTTAATTATTATATGCGTAGATAATTCATTATATCAAGAAACAGGAGGTCAAAAATCTCATACTGGTTTAGGAGTTGATCTTGCAATTATAGCTCAAGGTTGTGGATTTTCTGTTATTAAAAATATTTATAATGAGAAAGAATTAATTGAAGGCTCAGTTCTAGTCGATCAACCCATTAACGGTCCTGCCTTTATTTTACTTAAAGTTTCCGAAGCTAAGCCTCCTCAATATTCTAGAAATTGGTCGGCATCTGAAGCAAAAGTTAAGTTTAGAAAAAAAATATTAAGTTAATAAAAATTAGTTTACTTAATTAATAAACATGTTTACTACATAGTTTACTAGGTAACTATATTTTTATATTAATTGAGCTATATTTATATGACAGAAAATTTTGAAGAAAATATTGGTTTTCTTATAAATGACGTTGCTCGTTTTCTAAGAGTTTCATATGACCGAAAAATGGCAACTATTGGCTTAACAAGATCGCAGTGGTTAGTCTTAAGTTATCTATATTTTAATGAGGGGATTAATCAATCTGAATTTGCTTTAATTTTAGATATTGAAAAAGCTCCTTTAAGTAGATTGTTGTATCGTATGGAAATGAAAGGTTTTATTAACAGAAAATCTGAAGGAGAAGATCGTAGAATAAAAAATATTTATTTATCCGATTCTATCAAACCATTTATCATTTCTATGAGAGATCAAGCAGCTATTTATAGAAAAGAATCTTTTTCTATTTTAGATATTAAAGAACAAAAAATTCTTAGAGATTTATTACAAAAGCTTAAAAAAGATCTATCTACAAAAGCATTAGATAATATTAAATAGGATTTAACTATTAATGGAAAACATAAAAGAAAAGCCAATTGTAAAAAGTTTAAAATTATCTTTAGTTAGATTTATAACGTTAATAGTAATTCCTTCAGTAGTGATTTTGTTTTCGATTGGGTTTTATTATAACTCAGGTCGTTATGTTAAAACAGAAAATGCTTATGTTAAAGCTCCTATTATATCTATTCAATCCCAAGTTTCTGGAATAGTTGAAACAATTTATATTAAAAATAACGAAAAGGTAAAATCTGGTCAAAA
>Ga0209711_10002386_pt1 | contig 16926 bp, 11 predicted proteins | sample ArcticOcean_MG_C_7_FD_187441 | JGI IMG/M metagenome (GOLD analysis project Ga0209711, IMG submission 187441) | Marine microbial communities from western Arctic Ocean - ArcticOcean_MG_CB11_88 (SPAdes) (version 2) | ecosystem: Environmental > Aquatic > Marine > Oceanic | place: Arctic Ocean... | reverse complement strand
ATACACAAGGTCAATTCCATGCTCAGTTTGAGTAAACCCCGATGTAGCAGAATTCACAGTTTGTGAGTATAGCTCCTTATCACCTGAGATATTCAAGTATCTAGAGTATATAAATTGACCTCTAGTTTGTGACGATTGGCTAGGTAATCTATTAAACGTATTTAGTGTATCTAAGTCTCCTGTTTCTACGTTTTGGTAACCCACTGGAACTAAATCGTATCTACCCTCCGATAGGTATGGTAAATTGTTTATGACTGTGCTGTCTATTGCACCAGATCCTAAACCAAAGAGCGAGGAGTTTGTAGATGCCTGTGCAGCACTTGCTCTATTTCCATTTATTATTGAAATCAACTCAAGCTGAGTAGCTTTAGTATTGCTTAGTTCGATTCTAAAGTTTTTTGATATTATTTCGCCCTTGTGGCCAGTTTCGCTAGAAACATCTTCAGTGTAATATCCTCCAAATAGTTTTACAACTGAATTTGCTCGAACCGCTGTTGCGTTTCCAGCAGTATCTATAATCTTAACAACCAGTTTACCTATTGCGTTAGCAGCAGCAGTTTTTAATCTTTCAATCTCTAATTGCATCTCAACCAACTTATCATATAATGATATTGGGCTTTGCTCTGGGCTTAAAAAACCTGAAGCAATTGAAGAAGACGTGTGTGAAAAATCTTCGGTCATATCATCAATATGAGAATAAACTCCTTTAGCTTCAAGATCACTTATGATTTCTACTTTAATAGAATCTCTTTCGTTGCTTTCAACCATTCCAGTTACTGAATCTATTGAAAATTCTTCTGGAAACTCAACCTTTACCGGATCTGACCATTCAGATGTTATTGGATTTGCTGGATAACCTGCTTCTGAAACAGATTTAACCATTATTTCAACACTCTCTCCTGGTGATAATGAAATATCTAATGAATTAAAGTTAATAGCCTGTCCATCCTCTTCGCTTTCAAAATACCATTCATACGAACCAGTTTCTGCATTAAGCCTTCGTTTTTTAACTGAAGTTTTTATTTCTATCCAGTTTGAAAAGGCACCAGTTTTAGTAACTTGGTTTGTAGAATCTGTAAACTCAATCTGCTCAATAGTCGAAGATTTACCATTGCTTGATAAATATCTGTATCTTACAATAAATTGAATAACGTCCTGTGACATTTCTTCTCCATACGTTTTAGGAGCAGGTACAGCCCAAAACCCTCTAGTTCTAAACTTTGGTTTAACTGCTGAAACCTGAGTAGATTCTGCAGTAGCTTTTATATCGCTAACAAGAGAGGCAAATAATTTAGAACTATCAGATCTTTTATTTATAAGTGAGGATAGCTCAGATTTATGTTGATTCTTTTCAACATTAGACTTAAATCGTCTAGTACGCAATAGAGTTCTTTTTTTAGTGATAGCTCCATCGGTCTTTTTAATAGACTGCTCTGCTGATTTCTTGTCAGCCTTAAGTTTTATAATCTTTTTAGTTGTTGTGTTATCCGTAAGATGCTTGTTAATTTGAACTACTTTAAAGTTTGCGGCATCAACAGTAGGAGAACTAGGTTTTAGAGCAACTGCAGCTGGTGGTATATAGTCAACTTTGAGACCTTTAATAAATTGTCCAAAATCAGCAACCTCATCATTATAGTATTTAGCAAGTGTTATGCTATCTCCATTTTCAAGAGACATTTTCAGTTTGTTAGACCAAAATCCGATGCCAGGTGAAAACTCATCTGCTGCTATTTTAGAAACAGGATCGATCGGCTTTATAAAAATAACTTGACGCTCGTTATATCCTATGTTTATTTCAATCTTAGCTCCGTTATCTATACCTTTATAAACCTTTAATTGTTTAGCACCAAGCTTAACGGACTCAAACCCTTCAATTAGCTGAAGTTCAACTTGAGACTTAGAAGAATCAATCCCTATTATTTTATATCTTGTAGAATATGCAGCAGAATTTACAGCTAAAGAATCACCAACCTTTAAAGTCTCAGTATCATTCATTGTTTTAGATGAATCTGAATAACTTAATTTATTTAAGGTGAATAACTTTATAGATTTGATACGACTCACTCCATCAACTATCTGAGTAACCTGAGTGTTAACTATATCTACAACGTCTAAGGCTCCAGAATATTGAAGACTTCTAATAGGCATGTCTATAATGTTAGAATCTAGATGGAATTTAACGTTCTCGCTTGATAATTTATTTTTGAATGCTGCATAATTTATACTGCTAGACGTATCGTAATTACTCTTAAACACCTCAACAGAATTTGTATCAGTATCGTCAAATAAATATCGTTCAACATAAACTCTTTCAGTTTCTATTGGTATTTGATTGTTAACATTTAACTCGATAGTTAGTAGTGGATTCAAAAAGTCCTCGAAGAAATCGTTTAACTTTGTGTTAAATGCTACAGGTGCTGCAAGTGAAGTGATTGATTTTGAAGGTCCTTTAAGTTTTGAAGTATGTATTCTTCTATAAGAACCATCCTTAAGTCTAATATTTGTGTTAGCTGAGTCCAGTCCACTTATAGATTTCACGTTCGTATCGAGCCTTTCAATTTCTCTCTTGAGATAACCAAATGCTGGAATTTGAATAGGTTTCATTGTACCAGTCTTCTGATCATATAGGGTTATAACAACTGTTTGTTTATCAGTCGTTATAGCCTCATTGATTCGTTCAAACGTTTCTAATGAGTTCGTGTTTAGTTCTAGAAATTGTTCTAGTAGTTGTGATATTGAATTGTTAGCGCTCATATTTATTATCTAAGAATATCGTATTCAAATGTTTTTGTTACTGCATCAACGCAGATAATTTCAATATAGTCTCTAATACTTAACCTATCAGATGATGATATTGTTATTTTAGCATCTGCGTCCCATGCTCCACTTGTTTTGTCTGTGAAGATTTTAATATTTTTAGTAGCTGCTAATTTCATATCATTTCTAAATGCTATTCGTAAAACTTGACCATCTGACCAACCGTTATTAGTATCGTCTAAGTATATATTAAGATTATCGTTAGTAGTACCAGATGCAGTAGAGTGTATTCTTAATAAATTACTAAATGGCCTAACACTGTGCCAAATACCTTTATTTGATGCTTGATTGGGAATAAATAGATTTGCTGTTGTCATTTCCGCTCCAACGACGTTACTGCTAATATCATAAATATAACCGCCAGCAAGAGTATACCCATCATTAACGGCTTTTAGTTTTATAGTGTTATCCGCAGTAGACCGTGTTACCTCAATACCGCTATTCGCTTGTGTTTGTATCACGTCAGTGTTTACTTGAACTGAAGCCTCAATTTCACCAGATATTAATGAATTAATTCTATTATTAGCGCTTGTTATAAGGTCTAATAATGATGTTGAGTCTGCATAATTTAACGATGCATTCTCTACATCAGTTTGTAGTTTTGTCATTTTAGTGCTAAGGTCTAATAGCTGCGGTGACGTTAGTAATAAGGTCTCCATACTGTCTAACCTTGCTGCAATTTTAGTATATCTATCATTTGCTGACCTTAATAAACTAGCAGCACTCTCAAGTGTTGAAGTTGTGTCGAAGAATAAATCCATAGAAAACGTGGTGTAGTCATTGATATTACTCTCGACTCCAACGTTATCAAGCGATGAGTTAAATTTAACATTCAATTTCAAAGCATATGAATTACCGTTAAGACCTGTTATATCATTTGGTTTATTCTTAGTAAGCTCTGGTATATAAGATGCTGCACCTGATGCCAGAAAGTTATCCAATAAAATAACTCCATATAAATTTGTAGCTTTTAATGCAGGGTTAGATTTTGAATATATGTCGTAATAAACTAAAACTGCGTTAAATCTAAAGTCTCCACCTCTTTTTGAATAATCGAATAAAGTATTTAGTTTAGTGTCACTTGCTATTTTAGCGTATGCTGAAGCCTCCCATTCAATACCACAATGTTGCGCTGAATCTATAGATGACTCGTCAATATTGTATATTGCAGGCGCAGGGGTTGCTGCGACCTCGCGTTCTGCAATAGCCTCCATATTCAAGTTAGGGTCTGGATGGGTTTGACCGCTCCTACCATTTATATATTCGGTAAGAGGAATATATGAAGTAGCAGTCGTATTATAGTTAGATTCTTTAAAAAGAATATTTGGAGTGTTTCCAACAGAAGATGGAACGTTTATAAAAATCTCGTTATATGTTTCTCCACCATATTGCTTGTCGTTTGAAACGTCTATATCGCCGATATATTTTACAACTCTAGAATATTGAGTACCTGCAGTTGTTGAGTTATTCACCTCAACCAAATGACTTGAAGTTGAGTCTGCTACTGCCTCCTCTGTTGTCGCAGCTCTAGCTCTAAATGCTCCAATTTCGTTTAAGTATTTAAAGAATATTTTCTCAGCATCTGATTGATAAAGGGCAACGTCAAAGTCATCGTCAGTTAGAATATAATTCTCTAAGTTTAAAGCGTAGTTTTGAAAAGTTTGAGCAAAGTGAACGTTGTCATCCGTGACTGTAGTTATATCATACAAGCCCGCATTTCCGGAGCTACCTGCCGCAGCCACTAATTTATTAAATTGAATATAGTTATCTGCACCGTCACCAGGAGCGTCAACTACAGGCAAATCAATCAAAGCAAACTTTGAGTATTCGAAGTTTATGTCTGGATTATAATATGCCCTAGTGAGGTCCTTTGCCGCGCTAGCGAAGGCGTACATTGTACCTCCCTGAGCTTTCGGTATTCTTATTAGTGGTGTAGCCATCTATTTATTTAGGTTTAATTTTTAATATTACGATACAGTAGCTCCAGAACTAATACTCATGATATGCCATTTTGAAGCAAAGTACCTTAATACAACAGTGTCTTTAGTATCATCGCCCGTTACCAATATAATACCACCGCCAGCAACGCCATGCATATTAGAAGAGTCCGGAGTTAATGTTAAATTCTTAGCAGAAGTTCCAATTGCTTTAACCACTATTTCTTGTCCCTCGTCTCCACTATGCAAAACAATAGAAGTATGGTCTGAAATAGTTACTTGGTATATTGAGTTATTAAAGTTAGTTGCGGTTGGTAGGTCAGAAGCAACTGATGCTATAGAATAACGAACTTTCCCACCCGTTATTAAGTCTCCGTTAAGTGTAGATGCCCCAGTGACAGTAAGAGTTGTACCTGCAGTAATAGCAGATGTCGCAATAATATTAGCAGCTTGCACTATTCCGGCAAGAGTAAGATTCCCTGCAGTAATGCCGAAGAAAACAGCGATGCTTGAAAGTTCTGTGTTTAGGTTATCGAAATTATCGTTTATGTTTAACCTAGAGGAAGATATACTGTCTGTTCCTTTGATTGTATAAATAGTTGCCATAGTTTTATTTTATTGTTAATATGTTTTTTGATGTTTCCATTTTGTTCCCGTTTACGTCGGTTAATTTCAAGCCAATTGTGTAATCTCCTTTCTGGTCGAACACATATGTCAGCCATCTATTATTATAGTATATATCTGTGATTTTTTTGTTATTATTTTTGATAGACCATTCATGCGTTTTAATTCCCGGTACTTTTGAGTTATCAAACGAGAACGTGAAATGGTTTAACTTATTGTATATATCATGTTGATTTATTACCTTAGTATCGACGTATGACGGGTTATAGCTTGAGTGCAGGTTGTGATGTGTCACAGCTACCTTATGATAATCTGCTGGCGGAAAGATTCCATTATTGCTAACGGCGCTTTGAAATGTAGTAAGGTCTTTTTTTGCAACAGCAAGAATATATTTACAAGTATCTACAACGCCATTATCATCAGTATCATCAATCACTAAGTTGTATGTGAATTGAGAAAGCCAAGGGTTTGCTGCAGAAGTAAGTGCATTTAGTTCAGTTTCAACAAGAGTCCATTTTGTAATATCAGTAATAGAATCTGGGTAATTTATCACAGTGTACAAATCAGTAACTCCATTTCCGGTTGCAACTATCCTGGTTTTGTAATTTGAACCTGGCTGGCCTGAACTACCATACACAAAATCTATCTTAAACGCAGCTAGCATGTCACTACCAACCCGCGTCATGTCCCAAGACATAGTCTCTCCGTCATTCCAATCGTGCTTTTTCATATTCTTATATGCATAAGGTCCTGCAGTTTCAGAAAAACCACTAGTGCTTGTAGTATCTTCTTGTCTTACTACAGTAGAGTGTTGCCAGTTATTATCGCTATTTGCATAGTTTGCCCTATCCAATGTAAGGTAATATGAGCCTACAAAATCTTGAGCTTCTAATGTATTTTCAGCAGCAGTATCCCAGTCTGCTCCCGCAGTCGACCACAAGTACTTATGGTACCCGTTCCAATTTAATACAGGAGACTTTGATTGTGTAATGCCATATGTTTCAACCTCTTTAGATTTTACCTCTATCACATCTTTATCAAACTTAACGCTACGAACATTATACAAATCATAGAAAGCAAGCTCAACACTATATTTACCAGTGTATGGTAGTGTTAATAGAAATTCACGGTAGCCTTTAGGGTTTGGTGTGTTACCTGGATTAGCGTCATCTACATCATTTGAGATAGGACCTCTAAATGTTCTATCGTATCCATTAGGTCCTATTAACCTCCATTCGATCTCATATATATTTTTGTGCCACCACTTGTCCCATGTAAAACTGTTAGTAAAAGGAATCCAATTCGTTCCGTCAAAATATAATTGAGCATATACACCGCTTGTATTTTGTAACACGAGTTGGCCAATTTCTGAATTTGCTGAAGTTGGTAATGAGCTTGATGCTAGAATTCCATGGGTAATGTCCATTCCATCATTAGCATCATCGTATGTTGCTTTACAATCCTCCCATGTATCTTTAAATGAATTAACCTTTAATATGATTGGACATCCTACCGGTATGTCTAAATCTGAAAATGTAGACATATCAGTCTCCTCATACACGCCATAAAAAGATTTAATCGATGCTTTTGTAGTCGGCCAATTCGCGCCCGATGCCGTTTGCTCGAGTTCTTTAAAATCTTGTCCTTTTCCTGTTAGGTATTGGCTTACTTTTCTTAAGTCTTCTAAATAAAGGCCTCTATCTGGAAAAACTTCATATCCAACATCTACACCTTCATTTACTGTTGAAATATTCTGTTGATTATTCCATGTATTTATATTAAATTGAGAAAAGTAATCTGCCTCTCCGACGATGTCTACAATCTTGGCTTGCATAGGGATATAGCTCTTTTGCAACCTATTTTTAAGACCATATAATTTAATTAAAACCTCATCGGGTGAAAAGTCGAGTGCCTCTTTAACCTTAGGGATGTCCCATTCATCGTACTCTCCAGTAGCATTATTTAGCCTATATACTAATGAAAATCTCGAAGTCTTTTTTAGATTCGAGTTTGGAAGTTGGCTTGTTGAATTTTTAGCGGCTAAGAATCCTTTAACATCTTGATTTGGAATAGCAACTGCTTTTAATTTACCGAAGTTTTCAGCAGTTTCATTTATATTTAACCAATATTCAGTAAGAGTTATATTCTCGTAACCAAAATATTTTATAGCATTTAAAAGAGCCTTATACGTACCAATAAATGGTTTAATATTTGCAGCCTCTAAAAGAAGTTCTCTTCTCTTTCTATTTATAAGTTTCCAATCTGGACTTGACTCTCTAATATCAGCATCTTCAAATACAAAGTGATCAGTCGGCGAAAGTGACATGCCAATATTTGAAAGTAATGTCTCTAATCTCTCGTCCTCTCCAACAGTTTCACCATATACTCTAATTGTAGCAATATTGTTTACTATTGTGCCAGTAGCATTTATCTCATTTATTAGCAATGTCCTTTTATGATACGTCTCTTCATCAGATTTTAAAGCGACATTTATTTGGATTGGCTCGCTCTTTAAAGAGCTTGAAACTATACGAAAACCATCTGAGTTTGTTGTGCTAGAAGTCGATGACGCTAATCTTGTTTTAAGTTGAGACTTATCCGTTTTGATATATAGTTCTCCATCTTCCATGGCCGAACTGTATAGTATTATATTTTCGCTAGAATCATATTCATTTTGAAAGCTAACCTGAATATTATTATTAGCAGAGGATGTCTCAGCAAGAGGAGTAACATATTTGGTTTCACCCAAGCTACCAATAGTTTCTTGCAATATATAAACCGTTAAGGTTTCATAAAGACCTGTAGAAACTTCAGGTAAATATACAATACCCTGCCATGTCTCTCCAGTCGAGTCATATGTTAGATTCAGCTCATCTGAATTACTATCAAAGAATTTAAGATTTGAATACTTAGCCATTATCTAACGTTTTTATAGTCTTTTTTTACGGTGAAAGATTTGAACACCTTTACTGAATTTACTCCGTCGACCCAGTTAGCAACAACAAACTGAATATAAGATATGAAATCAAACATCTGATTGTTTCTAAAAATATGCGACGATAATGCATTCTTAAGTATATTTGTTCTGTAATTATTAGGAAGATGCTTCCTGTTATCAGCAACAGTATCAGTTATTTGGTATACTTTTGAACGCCTACTTTTAAATAAATTATCGGTTAACTTAGCCATTATATGCTTTTTCTATTTTTTGACTGTATCTTTCGGAATGTTGTATTAGGTACAGAAGGCTCATCAAAGTAAACTGAAAGAGCTCCCATTTCTCCAAGAACTGCTTTATCATCCACTATAATACCATCCCTATCTAACCAGCCGCCTCTAAACAGGGCAACCTCGTCTTTTTCTAATAGAATATCTCCAAATGAATCTAAGTTTATAACATTTTCTGGTAGTGCAGCTCCAGGTTCAAAATTAATGATTCTTGAACTGACCGTTCTTTTAAAGAATACAAACTTTTGTTTTCCATTACCTATGCCTTCAAGCACTGGGGTTGACGGAGTAACTGTAACAGTTTCAGAAGTATAATATCCGTTTCTCCTAACCTCTTCTTCAGCCTTACTTGTAAATCTGACGTTTACAGAATCTATACCTTCAACACCCTCTAAAATAGCAACAATGTCGGATTTTGGTAATCTATCTCTTCTAGTTATATTAATCAAGTAATCAGAAATGCTAGATCTTATATTGTTAAAAATAGTATGCTTGTCATATCCTTCAAAATACCTTACCTTAATATCCATTCTAAAATATTGAGGGGATGGTTGAACAATCTTAACTTCTGATGTAAGCATTTGTCTACCTGATTTTTCAAGTAAACTTAATATTGAATTGTTTTCCTCTGCGCTAAAGAAGAATTCATCTGGTTCAAAACTAAAATAATCCTTGTTTCCACTTATCTTGCGCTTAACATCAGGTAACATAAATAGGTATATTACATTGTCATCATCTAAATAGCCATCATCTGTAGTATTGTACGCGTCTAAATAAGAGAACATACCATACTTGGCTAAAAATGCCTCATAATTATCAGGCGTTGCTAGTACAAAAGAGTGTGATTGTAGGGGTGCGATAAGTTTTGTAAGCTCTATACTTTCTGGATTTGAACCCAGCATAGGAGCAACAGATACATCAGCAACCATAAGTTCATTTAGGTCATATGAGTTTCCAACGCTATCAAATCCTTCCTCAACAAACTTAAACGTCAAGTTTTTATGATTAACTAGATTGCCATTAGCTCCTTCAGTTGTAACATAAGTTATCTCTATAGAACTTCCAGAAGGCGGAACATTACCAAAACTTCCATTTCCAAAATAAACATCTAATCCACCAGTTATACCAGTTTTAACTATAAATCCGTTAGTACTTACCTTCATATCATATATAGAATCAAACTTCTCCCAAGGCAGCCCGTTTACCGAAACTTTTACTGCGTTATGATCTGTATTTGCCTTTGTTATAATGTTAAATGATTGAAACTTTTCACCGGTACCGGTTACTGTCTGTGATTCCATAGTTCCTTGTATTATAGGAATTCTTATTTCTGTGTTTGAATCTTTCGCTATTCTAAATTTATCTGAGTTTGTTAGCATTGTATATTTTAAACCGTTAGCCTCCATCTTAATCATAGAATTTGGTAATATATTTATAGCATCACCAGCAACCTCATCGAGCGATGATGGATTTAATCTAATCTTGATTTCTCCAGTAGCTGAAGAACCTCTAAACGGATCATGGCCAGCCAGCCTAGATAAACCATAAACAGATTCTTTATGCTGTGCCGTTAATATGTTTTGCTCTACCATAGCATTTTCAATATAGTAGAAAATAAATGTTGTAAGTTCGTTTAACACGTTTAGTATCTGTGCAAACGGAGATGCTGAGGTAAATAGAGTGCCTGCTCTATCATACACCCTACTGATAAATGATTGTGTATCATCTATCATTTCAACTGTCTTGATTCTAGACTTTTCTAAAAATTTGAATTCTGCCATTTTAATTTCTTAATAATTTATATATAGAGGCCAACTTGATATCTAGAATCAACTACGATACTAATAAATACTAAGTGCCTGTCAACCTCATCAGTAAAATCAACAGTTACATCTACTTTATATTTTTTTGATAGTGGTACAAATCTTGAGATAGCATCCTTAACTACACCCACCAACATATTGTCATTATATCTAAACGAATATACATAATCATCTAAATTTAAACCAAAGGCAGGATCTCCAAGAACCGAACCCTTTGTTGTAAATAATAAAGTCTCTATTTGAATCAATATCTCCGAAATATCTCCATCAATTTCCATCTGACTTATATCAAATCTAGGGTCTCCATCTTTCTTTATGTAAAATTCCATATAACTATATATCCTATTTATGAGTGCATCATCCAGTCAGTTCCTTCATCAAATGCTATTTCTTCTATTATTGTTTCAAGTTCAGACTCTCCAAGACTTTGGATAGCATCTGCATTTACAGAAACATTACCTGGTAATTGAAACTCAAAAATATTTAATTTATTACCTAAAGAAATCTTAACCTTTGCGGCAACATATCTAAAGAATAGCTCATCTTCATATAATGCGCAGTCTGGAATAGTTTCATAAACCTCCAAAATAACATCAGTCGTTGGTGTTTCACCAGTAAACCTTAAAGCTCTATTAAGTCTATTATAATCGAAGCTATATGGGTTATTTAATATTTGTCTAGCCAAATCAAAGAATTTCTGGTTAATGACGTAATATTCTAAAGCCTCTGCAGAACTGGCAGTTCCAGCGTTACCATACATATTTGCCGCAAACATTCTTTCTACTGAAAAATCTCCTTCAGTAAAATTAATGTCACCGCTTAAGCTGCTTGCATTTGTCTTATGGACTCCAAATATAGAATATATGCCTTCTGGCATATTTATAGTTCTTGATGCTTTAAAATATGTTGTACTGAAGGCAGCCTTAGGAATCACAAGGAAATTCTCTTGAACAGAGTACTCATATTTTTTATAGAACCATTTTCTGGCTCTTTTAATTATGTTTGTAACCTCTGCAGTAGGAAGATGCATAGGAATCATACATGACCCTGTGATTTCATCAGCCAACTCCTGTACAAAGTCACCTATACACGTACCTCCGAAATTATGTTCCGTTATCATACCGCTAGCACCTCCTAAAAATATATTACTCATCTCTTTTTATTATTTTATACCTCAACATACCTGAGTTTCTCAGTGCCGTCAAATCTTGCTCTTTTTTTATCATAAGTACCTTCTCTGAAAATACCTTTTATCATTTTACCTTTAAATATTCCTTTACCATATACATAACAGTCTTTAGCTGTCGAATTAACGCTGACGTAGCAACTTTTAAGTTTTGTCGAAGATATTTTGGCGCTATTGTAGAAATTACAACCAAGAACATCTGAGCCATCAAGGTTACCCCCAAATATATCGCAATTAGCCAACTCTCCTCTAATATCGCAATTAATAAAATCATAACCATCAAGCTCGACACAATACGAAAGTTCTCCATCATTGACTTGAACCCTACCAGTATCAGTGTCATAGTTTATATGTCCCTTTTTAAGAGCTCCATGAGTAAACAATCTTAGTACTCTTTTTTGGATGTTAGCCCAATGAAGGTCTATTATCTGTTTATCCTTATGCAAGTCTACTGTGAAATCAACATTCTTCCATTTCTTCTCTATGACGCTGCTATCAAGCCTAGCATCTATAATTCTTCTATTATTAGATAAAATCCTTTTAAGTTCTATAGCATTAGTTCCGCTAAACCATTTATCCTCAGTACTTTTCCATAATTGAACTAAGAACGAATCTAATAAATGCAATACCTTAGCTGTTTTCTTTTCCCAATCCTTACCGCCAATGTATCTAAACTCAAGATAATTGCTTGTTCTTTTCTCAAAGTTTACACCATAGTATTTTGAATTAGGGAATGTGAAATTATTTTCGTCAATTAAACCACCATCAATATTAAATGTTTCAGAATTTGGAATTACAAACTTAATTGATTTAGCGTATGCTGAATTTTCTCTTTTTGGAAATAAATCAAATACAACGTCTTCATCAAAGTCTAATATAAACTTAAGAACATTCATGTTAATAATTCTCCTGCTATTGTTTGTTTTGTCAGGATCAAATGAAAGATTTAAGTGGATTGATGACATGTCGTTTGTAAAGCCATTATCTTTAATCCATTGACAAACTCGTATAATCATAAGTCTAGCAGTCTTATAATCCTGGGCACCGGTGACAAGCTCCATAAGCTTCTCTCCTCCACTCATATCAGGTTCTATCTTAAACTCTTCTTCAGTAGGAACAAAATCGCTATGTGCCTTATCCTCAACTCTAACCTTTTTAGAAAGTAAAGTTGCAAGTTCTCTTGCTGTAGTTTTAATGTCCTTGTTCGAATAAAATTCAAACTCTACACCAACCCTGCATTTAGATAATATTTCAGCGTCTTTAAATCGATTCATTTGAGTTTATATAACTTGAGTTGGTTTATATATCTTAGTTTTTGAACATAAAAAATCCCGCTCTTTCGAACGGGATTAAATTATTATAAGACGAAGTGTATACTATAAACTACTTGCCTACTTTAGCAGCAACCTTCTTAGCAATAGCATCCTTTGCAGCATCAGTTGCAACATCAGTAGCAATCTTAGCCAGCGCGTTTTCAACTAATTCTTTAGCAGCTCCCATAAACCCTTCAGACGTATGTGAATCATCGTCATCAGCATGATAGACGTCAGCAGAAGCTGAAATCAAACCAACTAATTCTTTAGGCTCAGGTACTAAACCTTCGTTATACTTTTCCGATACCTTACTGGCAATTGCCGAAGCCGCTGCTTGTCTTGCAGCCATCGCTACTAGTGGAGCTATTTCATCTACCTTGCCGGTTGATTTAAGCTCTTCTCTAATGATTTCTCTTAATTTTTGTTCTGTGAGTTTCATGTTTTAATAATTTTGTTTTGTTTATTGTTAATCTATATATCTATTATAATTCCATAAAAACCTTACGAGTCTCCTCATCGATTCTCGTGACTGTGACTGTGATGTCTTCTCCTTTATTTAAACTATTCAAATCAAATCCTTCAGGGAATTCAGACACATGCAGTAAACCTACAAGGCCTTCTCCAATATCAACAAAGGCGCCATAATCTTTTACAGATCTGATCTTTCCAGTTATGTCAATTGGTGTTTTAAACCTCTCTGACGCGTTGTACCATGGATCGCTAACAGGCTCCACTGGTTTTTGAGACAGTGTAATCTTATTTTCAGATATAATTTTCTTAATAAAGAATTCAATCTCTTCTCCAGGCTTAACATCTCTAGAACGATGTCTCTTTGTTGTTTCCTCATCTAAATCGTTTATGTGAATCATACCAGTTAAGCACTCGTTAAACTCGCAGAATACTCCAAACTTAGCAGATCCAGTAACAATACCTCTAACAACCACACCATTTTCATATTCTTGTATTTCAGCAATTTTAGTAGGAATCATAGCCTTTAAATACTCTCTATGAGAAACGACAATGGTCCCTCTTTCTGGAGAGTAGTTCATGGGAACGACATACATTTCAGTGTCTAATATAGACTCGAAGTCATGTAGTTTATTAATTCCAGCCAAAGAACCTGGCATAAAGCACTCTATACCCTGTATCTCTACAATATAACCTCCACCTGGAATCAAGCTTTTTACAGTAGCATTATACGCAGTTTTAGAATTCTCTACGCTATCAAGTATCTCATCAAATATCGCTCGCTTAAAACCAGCTTCAATAGAACCTAATATGTACTTTTTCTGTTTAGAACCGCTAGACTCTATGATTTGCACGTTAACCTTCTCGCCAACTTTGAGTAATTCCTTGTACTCTTCTGATTCTTTTGCCATATCAATATATACGTCATCTCTAGCTCCAATGTTAATTCTACACCACTCAACGTCAATAGAACTTACAGTTCCTTCATACGACTTGTTTAGTCGAACGTCGATTACTCTGCTGCGCTCACTAAAATCTTGGTCATACAGCTTTGCTGCTTCTTTGGCGTATGGTTCGGTACAATATAACTTTATACCATTGTTTGCTTTTGTATTGCTACGCCTTGCTGATGGACAATCTGCTTCGTGCGCTGCCCAGTCGAAATCTGGGTCGGGTGTGTTGTAATCTACAACGGTTTCCTTTGACATTTTTTGTTTTTTTAAGGGTTATTTAATTTGTAATATCGTAGTATATATATCTAATTTTTAGAAGACATTTGGCACAAAACCAATCATAGGTATATATGGAACGAATGGAACTGGAATACCTCCTAAGTAAATAAACTTGAGAGACATTAGGTGTCTGGCATATGCTAATGAAAGAGCAGTCGCAACCATTTGTCCAGCCTCTCGTTTATTATTAGAATCTTTACCCGCGTTTAATGCCTTTCTAATTCCCTCTGCCAACTTCTTTTTATTACCCCAATATACTGGAATATATTTACCAAGCAGAGGACTTGATGATACACATGGGGGTGCGGGTGGCATCGTGGACATTGGCTGCTCAGCAGTAGACTTCCAATAATCTATGGTAGCCTCTGCAAGTAATTCATATGGATCCTCTCCAGCATCTCCGCTTTCAATTCCAGCAAGAGCATCCACAGTTCTCTGTCTAGTAAACATATAAGGCGCTCCTCTATTTTTTTTACTAACAACATCGTCAGCACTTTGAACGTCTTCAACCTTGCCCCACTTATTTTTAAGTTCAGCATTGATATATCGACTCTCTACTAAACCAGCATCCCAATCCGAAGATGTTATTAAACCTGGTTTACCTGAAAAATATGTTATAAATTCTTTTGTCATAATAGGAGAAACTATATAGTCATCAGAATCGTTATCTTCGTCAAACTCCTCCTGAACCACTCTAATTCTAAAATCTTTTGCACCTATATTATATTCCATATTAGGTGGTAGTCCACTAGCAGCACCATATATTTCAGTAACTGTTTCTAATTCATACGATACTCTAAGTTTTTCAAGCGTTTTAGACTTTACGCTATCGATAAGAGATTCTGCATCATACCCATTAGCAGCAATAGAATCTAACAATTTCTCCTTGAAAGCTATTCTTCTATTATTAAGACTTGTGTTTTCTGTAGATGTTTGCCAAGAATTAAAGCTGGAAATCCAGTGATACATATCTTCACGTTTACTTCCGCTGCCTTCTAAGAGAAAAGAGAATAAAATCCTATTTGATATTATATTAGATAACTCCTCTATTGTTTCACCTCCATTTAAACGAAACTCAAAATATTTATATGTATATAAATCATAGGTAGAACTATATTCATTTAAAAATATAGCCATTTCTTCAGGGTCTATTACAGGTTCAGGTACTTCAGTAGTATCAGGATCTGCATACTCTGGATCTGGTTCAGCTGGGCTTGGATTGCTTGGATCGCTTTTCTTGCCACTAAACGCTATTTCTTTTCCAGAAGAATCTACTTGATTATTATTTGGAATATCTGGTTGTGTATCGCGTGCGCCATCGCCTGTAGTGTCTTCACCAAGAAGTCTTTTAAATTGTGCCTTATATGAATCAACTAGCGGGTTTATGAGTCCAGCTTCGTGGGATTGTCCATATACTGTTGTTGAGGTTCCTACTGCAGAAAAATATTCATTAGCTACGAATTCCCCAAAGGCTTCTGCTCCCGCATCTGCAGTCGGTTCATTAGAAGCAACTTCGTCAACTATAAAATCAGTGACATTTGTTATAAATGTTGGCCAGTTTGCGGGCATTATTCGTTAGCATTTGTAGACTTACTGTCTTGTTGATAATTTCTATGTTTTGAAGTGCTTGATGCCTTAAACGATATGGCTTCAGTTGATGGGCTTGAAGGTCCTGTTCCTGTCGGATGGATGTGTTTTGCGTAATCATCTATAAAATCAGTAAGAAACTTTTCTAAACTTCCACCGCGCACTGCAGGCTGGCTAGTATTACCCATATCATTGAAGTCATCTCCTTCTGGAGTTGCTATATAAATGTTAGCGCCATATAAAAATATCTTACCGTCATCAGATAATCTAATAAGTGGCTCAGAATTTTTACCGTCCTTTCCATGTGCTATAACTAAGCCATCAACATCTGATTGATATATCCTAATATTTCGCTTAGCATCATATACCAGGGAAACTACATTTTCAGGTTCTCCTGACGAATCTAGCACCTCACCCTTAAGTTCTTTATTTTGATTGATTTGAAACCAATATTCTGGGTGGTATATATTTCCGTTGTCGAACCTAACAGCAACGACGTCGCCTATATTGGGAGTGTGATGAGAGCCTACATTATCTCTATTCATAGGAGTTGCCCATGGGATATTATCAGTTTCTAATAAGTCAAACTTACCAAACACCCTTACTCTACATCTTCCAAGATTATCAGGGTCGACGTTATCTACGACTTCACCGAGCCAATGAGTATCTCTTAAATTATCTTTATATAGTTCATTCATCACCCGTGAATAT
>Ga0209711_10002365_pt1 | contig 17060 bp, 16 predicted proteins | sample ArcticOcean_MG_C_7_FD_187441 | JGI IMG/M metagenome (GOLD analysis project Ga0209711, IMG submission 187441) | Marine microbial communities from western Arctic Ocean - ArcticOcean_MG_CB11_88 (SPAdes) (version 2) | ecosystem: Environmental > Aquatic > Marine > Oceanic | place: Arctic Ocean... | reverse complement strand
CGGCGATATCGTTGACTGCGATCTGCTGGTTTTGGCCCGCAAAAAGGCGTCCCGCCAGATTGATTTTTCCAGTGAAGGCATGGCCGAAATCAACGACCTGCATGAAAGCGTTTGCTTGAACTTCGATCTTGCTGTGAACACCTTCCTCACCTACGATCCTGATCTTGCCAAACAGCTTTATGATGCCAAAGCAAACGTGCGTGAGATCGAAGCAGGCTCCATAGCTACCCACATAGATCGCATTGGGTCCGGCCAATCAGACAGCATTGAAAGCAGTGACTTGCATTTGGATGTGCTGCACGGGCTGCGCCGTATCAACGGACACCTCACCACAACAGCATACCTTGTCTTGAAAGCCGCTGGAGAGACACCGCGAACCAAGTGGAAAAAGACTAAGATATAGGTTTTGAAGCGTCCTTAAAGGCGTACAAGATGGAACATTATAATTGACAGTGAAAGCAGTGGTGACCACAAAAAGGTCAAATTACCAGTATCCAAAAAACGAATAGATTTTGATATGGGTTATCCTAATATTCCGAGAAAAGAGTGGGGGAGGTGCTGTCAACTTAATGAGAACTCACACCAGATTGCTATCACAGCTCAAATTTATACACTCAACAATTGACGCCACTCGGCGAGAGCAGCGGCACAGTTCAGCTTTAAATTGGTGCGTGAATAAAGGTGGTCTACCCCATCCCAAAAGGACCGCTTTCGGGACCACTTTGTAAATCTATGACGAGATGGAGAGTATTTTGTCATCCGAAGGCCCTGCAAAGTCACCCTGCCCACTTCAAGCAAGTTTACTCTGACAGTACCCTTTTGACACGTAGAGAGAGGCTTAAACCAACTCTCAAATCCAACGTCGGACTTTACTTTTGTAATCCTCAAACTCGCTGCCAAAAATTTTAACCAAAGCATGCTCTTCCGGTTTGATCTGATTTTCATTGATCCAAAAGACAAACAGTCCTAAAGTTGGTAGCATGACCCATGTACCAAGGCCTACCCCAACGCCTGCAATAACTGTTGCCATTCCAAGATACATAGGATTACGGCTAATTTTGAATATTCCACCAGTAACTAGGGCACTGGAGCTATCCATCTCATCGGGCAAAACTGTTGTATCAACCTGATAAAATCGACGGATTGCATTCAGCCCAATGGCAATTCCGACAACAACTAAAATGATGGAAACAAAAATTTGTCCAGAGAATTTAAATGTGAGACCCGACGGTATCCAACGACATAATACTAATCCAAAAAGGCATAACAACGTGAGGGCGGGAGGTGGAACGCGCAAGGTGGGTCCTTTCATTTTAGACGTTAGCTAGAGCAGTCTATCTGTCATAGCACAACGGAACATTCCGCATAGGACGTTGGCTAGTCAATTAGTACTACTGACGCAAGCTGTTCACAAATACTCGCCATTTCGCTAAATCAAATCAGGCCTGGAGTCGCTTATTAATATTCATTCCTAAATAAAGTTTTTAGTCAAACTAAAGAGCCATATACATATTTGAATAATAGAAATGGCCCACAGCACCCGACCACCCTGTGTTACCCAATGACTTCTGTGTATATTCATGAACTTTTACTCATTTAACTTCAAAATGATGATTGACTTGATGTGCCTTTTACGGGTGTTCAAGTTTGTCTTACAACACCGATTAAAGAAACATTATGATAACGGGCCCAACCATTTTGGCTGAGCCCAGAAAATAGTCCGCAGGCCTTACTTCAGCGAGGCGATGAAATCGTCAACATCCGTGAGGGACATATACTCAACTTCTTCGACGCTTTCTTCTGCAAACTTCCAGACAACTGCCGGCGCTGATACGTCGCCGTTTACATCAAAGCGCACATTACCGGTTGCACCTTGATACATGACGTTGCCACCACCTGCCAAAACATCACGCGCGGCGGCAAACCCTGCTGCATCCGCCGTTACAGGTGTGCCTGCCGGATCAGTGACCCGCGCCACTTGGGCTGCAATCTGGTCACCCGTTGCATCCTTGCCTGCGGCTTCCATCGCAAGGAGCGCAATCATCGTCGCGTCATAGCTGTTGGCAAGACCCGGACCATTGGGTGCACCACCAAATTTCGCTTCATAGGCTGCCACAAAACTGTCTGCGCTTGCCACACGGGGCGATGCGGTGTCAGTGCCAAAGGCCTTTCCAAGGTATTGTAGACCGACGTTGTCGCGGAATTCGTCTGACTTCAGCGAGTTCGCCATGATCATATTCTGTGTACCACCAAGTGACAGCCACTCGCGCACTGCTGCCGTGCCCTCATTTGGGTAAAGCCCAAGATATAGCGCATCAGGATTGCCTGATAATGCGCTTGTGACTTCGGCGCGATAAGATGGCTGGCCGTCGTTAATGGCAGTTGCAGATGTGACCGTAATTCCCAGCGCTTCGAAATCTTTGGCAATTAGGTTTTGTAGGTCCTGTCCCCAATCATCGTTCTTGTAGAGGATCGCGACAGACTTATAGCCCTGATCCTTGGCCACTTTTGCACCAACAGCAGCCTGCACACCTGTTGTTGCAAAAGTGCGGAAAAACAACCCCTTGGTTTTTCCTTCTTCAGCCAGTTTGGTGAAGGCGGTAGAAGACGAACAGCATGACATTTGCAACACATTGCCGGGCACTGTAACCGATGTCAGTATCGGCATTGAAACACCGGAAGACACCGCACCGAGCAACACCTGCACCCCGTCCAAGTCAACCAAAGCCTTGGCAGCATCGACACCGACTTTTGGGTCAACCTGACTGTCGCGCAAGACCATTTCAACGTTGCACCCTGCAACGCCACCGGCCTCGTTCACCTGATCCACAACAAACTGCGCAGTTTCCGCAATGGGCCGCCCCCAATCTACTGACGTCGGCAGCACCGCGCCGATTTTGGTGGTGCAATCTTGGGCCGCAGCAGCGCCCGCGCTGAGGGCAAGCCCCATAGCGACACCTAGCGTCGAGACCATCATCCGGTTACATCTTTTCATATTCCTTACTCCCATTAAATTATCTTAGGTCTTTGTGCGACCCAATTGTGAAACGACCAGCCGCTCTGGCAACAGGCCTTGCGGCCTCCACAGCAGCATGCCGACTATGACCAGACCAATCAGGATGTACTGAATAGAACCGGTGTAAAGTTGCGCCTCAATTGGCGCGAAACGTGAAAGGGCCCACCCGCTTGCCGTCCAAGCCCCCCAGATGAGGAAGGCACCAAGAACGGCGCCTTTGTTGTTGCCTGCGCCCCCGACAATCAACATCGCCCAAATCTGGAATGTCAGGGTTGGTAGGATGTCTTGTGGGCTGACAAACGCATAAAATGTGCCATAAAGCCCGCCCGCAAGACCCATGATAACGGAGCCGGTCACAAACGCAGTCAACCGAATGCGTGCAGGGGTTTTGCCCAGTGAACGCGCCGCGGTTTCATCCTCGCGGATGGCGCGTAGCTGGCGGCCAAACGGGGACGCGACAAGGGTTTCAAGAAATCGGTAGGTGAGGACCAATAGAACGAGAACGCACAGCAAAAACAGAATGTTGTAGAGAAACCCATCGCCCAACGCCGCACGCAGTGGGCGATCAAACCCGCGCAACCCTTGTGCACCGCCACCCAACCATTGCGCATTACGCATCAGGTTTTCAAATGCGACCGCGATACCAAAGGTAGAGATTGCCAGGTAATCATGGCGCAACCGCAGTGTCAGAATTCCAACACCCCATGCAAGCAGTCCTGCGGTTGCCATCCCCCCCAAAAGCGCCAAGGGGTAGAACAGTCCAAATCCGCCAAGCTGGCCGTCTTGTGGCCCACCACCAAGGATCAGTGTGCCATAGGCACCAGCCCCGAAAAACGCTACGACACCACCGTTGAACAGGCCCGTATTGCCCCATTGCAGGTTCAACCCTAGCACCGCAATCGCAAGAATCGATGCCACGATGGCGAAAAACACTAGATATGAGACAAGACCAATCACGTGCGTTCCTCTCCGAACAACCCGTTTGGCCGGATCAACAAAACGGCAATGATGATCAGGAACGGCATCGAAGGACTGTAGCCCGAGGGCAGCACCATCACCGCAAGATTGGCCGCGGTCCCCACCACAAAACCACCCAGCAACGCGCCATAAATTGACCCGATGCCACCCACAATTGTGGCGGCAAATATCGGCAATACCAGATCGCGGCCAATCACCGGCGTGATCTGATTGTTCAACCCATAGAACACACCCGCGAGGGCCGCCAAGCCGCCGCCAAGCACCCAAACGACCACAATCATCCGTTGCAGGTTTATCCCGTTGACCTGCGCCAGCGACGGGTTTTCCGCTACCGCCCGCAAGGCATAGCCAAATATCGTGCGCGACAAAATCAGGTGCAGGAGCAGGATGATCGCTAGCGTTATGCCGAGCGTTGCCAGTTGATCCGGCTTCACCAAGACCAAAGGATCGCGGCTAAGGACAGTCGCAAAAACAATGTCCTGACTATAGAGTTTCGTTTGCAAACCAAAGATCAGACCAATCGCATTGCGGATGATCAGCGCCAGCCCGAAGGAGGCAAAAACCATCGACAGTTCTTCGCCCTTTTCGCGCACACGCCGAAAGATCAATTTGTCGAAAATAACCGCACTTATACCCGTGATGACCATCGAAAACACCATAGAAAGCGCCAGCGCCCCAGTCATAGAGAGTAGCCCAATTTGGGCGGCCAACACAGGCGAGATACCTTTGAACAACGCATCAAACACCAGCGCCGAATAGGCCCCGATCGACAGCAGCTCGGCATGGCTGAAATTGGCGAACCGCAGCATATGCATGACCATCGTTAACCCTGCCGCGCCAAGCGAAAGCACCGCGCCGACAAGTATACCATCTAGCAAATGCTGGATCATTCCCCTGCCCTCATGCGTTTGCCGCCAAGGTAGATGTCAGCGACAACGGAATTGCCCAGCAGATCAGTCGCTTTACCATCAATCTGGTTGCGACCTTCAGCGAGGATATAGCATTGATCCGCCAGCCGCAGCGCTTGATTGACGTTCTGTTCGACCAGTAGAATGGTGGTGCCCGTTTCCGTCAAGGCGCGTGCCATTTCCAGCACCTCCTCTGCCGCTTTAGGGGCCAGTCCGGCAGAAGGCTCGTCCATCAAGATCAACTGCGGACGCGTCGCAAGGGCCATGGCGACCGCGAGAAATTGACGTTGCCCACCTGACAATGCGCCAGCCTTCTCGGTCAGTTTGTCGGCCAGAACAGGAAACTGCATCAACAATTCTGCACGCCGCGCGGCTTGATCAACTTTTTCGCGGCGCAACGCCAGATCAAGGTTTTGCCCGATGGTCAGATTGCGAAAGATGTTGTCAGACTGAGGCACATAGGCGATGCCATGCGCCGCCATTTGGTCGGGCCGTATGTTGGTGATGTCGTCCACACCTTGCAAAATTGTCCCACTGGAGACTGGCAAAAGCCCCGCAACTGCTTTGACTAGGGTGGATTTTCCGGCACCGTTTGGCCCAATAATTACCGTGACCGTACCGCGTACCACTTGGATGGACACGTCATGCAGGATCGGTAAATCGGGCACATATCCCGCCGTGACACCCTGAACATCCAGCGCGATATCAGGCATTGGCCGTTGCCCCTAGATAAGCGTCGCGCAGGATCGGGCTTTGTTGTGCTTCCTCTGCGTTGCCTTCAAACACCACGCGGCCTTCGGCCAAAGCGATTATCGGATTACAGTGTCGCATGATAAAATCCATGTCGTGTTCAATGATCACAAATGTCTTGCTCTGCGCATTTAAAGCCTCGATCTTTTCGATCAAAGTGCCGGTCAATGTGGGGTTCACACCTGCGGCAGGTTCATCCAGCAGGATCACCTTCGGATCGCCCATTAACACCCGTGCCAGTTCCAATAGCTTCATCTGCCCGCCAGAAATCTTGCCAGCCGGATGATCCGCCAGCGGCGTCAGCGTCATAAACTCAAGTATTTCCATGGCGCGCGCATGGATTGCGCGTTCTTGCGCCTGAATCGCCTTGCGCGACAGAAACGGACCAAGCAGCGTTTCGCCAATTTGCGCCACAGGGGCCAGCATTACGTTCTCAAGCACCGTCATCCGCGCGAAAGGACGCGGGATTTGAAAAGTCCGCCCCATACCACCCACAAACAACCGTTCTGGTGATTGCCCTGTGATGTCCTTACCGTCCAGTGTGACGGTGCCAGACCTGGGTGTCAGATTGCCAGTAATGGCGTTAAAAAAAGTGGATTTTCCTGCGCCGTTTGGCCCGATTAATCCAGTGATCGACCCCTTCTTGATCGAGATAGAAACATCATCAACGGCCCGAAATGCGCCAAAGTTGTGGGTTAATCCGTTTGTAGACAGGATCGCGTCCGTCATCATCGCCCCAAAACCTGATCCTGGGGCCGCGTATTCAGGTTGTACTTCATAATACTTCCGTGCCGCGAGGTCCGATCCGCTTCTAATCCAAAGACCTTTCCAGCCGGGCCTTCCGCCTGCCGTTGCAAAGCGTCGATTTCAGCGTGGTCCTCTCTGTCTAAGGTGAATTCAAACGTTTCAAGCGTTTTTGGCAAGTGGCTGGCATACCGCGCACCGACAATCCCGGCAACGACTTGCGGCTGATCTAGCACCCAGCGCGTGGCGACGGAACTGAGCGATACACCATGTCTATCCCCAATCGCTTTGAGCAAGCTCAGTAACGCCTGAAACTGTTCCCATGCACCAAACTCATCAATGATCAGACGGTATTTGACCAAGCTGCGGTTTTCGAACGCAAAGCCCGGGTCAGGTTGCCCCAGCCATTTGTCGGTCAAAAACCCACCCGCCAGAGTGCCATAACACAAAAGCTGTATATCGTGATGCTTGGCCCAATCGGTTAACCCATATGTCGGGCGGCGATCCAGCACTGAATATTGCACTTGGGTTGCGGCAATATCAAAACCTGCGTCCACAAATCGGGCTGTCTGTTCCAGATCCCAATTGGTCACGCCGAGGTTGCCGATTTTACCTTTCTTCTGGCAATCCTTAAGCACATCCAATCCCTCAACTGCGTCGCCAAGGGCCAAATCCCACCAATAGAATTGCACCAGATCCAACTGCTCAATCTGCAAGCGCTTGAGAGAGCGATCGATGATCGCTTCGACTTCATCTGCACGAAGATTGGCAAGACGGGTCAGGTCGGGCACCAGTTTGGTGTGGACCATCACACGATTGGCCACTTCGCCCCCTCGGCGACGACGTAAATCGGCGATGAACTCGCCAATCATCTCTTCGACGCCCGTATAGATGTCAGCGCAGTCAAAGGTCGTGATGCCGGCATCGACAAAGGCTTCCATATCCGAAATCGCAGCACTGCGATCAACGGACCCATGATCCCCAGCCAGTTGCCAGCCGCCTTTGATCACCCGCGAAATGCGGTGGCCGGGGCGCAGGTCTTTTGTTTCAACAACGCTCATTTGGTATCCTCTTTCTGCCAATACGGGGTACCACGCGCATCCGGCAGGCCCGTGGTTTCGGCATGCGAGAACCACCGTTTTTCCTCGCGCACAATATTGAACCGCCCGCCGCAATGTGGATCGGGGCAGGCAATCTCTGCGTCTGTCGACATCCAATCATGTTCATCCGTGATCCGCTGTTTGGCAGGCAGCAACGGCAATATCGCAGCCAATGCGTACATCGAGACCTTTTGGCCCTCGCCAAAGATCAGGTTTTCCCCCTGAATACGAAAGAACTCGCCTTCAATATGACGGCAAACGGGGGGGCGACCGTTCAGACGGGTTTCAACCCGCAGATCATAAAGCCAGAAGCCCGCCTCTTGCGACATGGGAATATTCCTCCATTTGGAATCGCAACTGTTACCTGTGATATTTTATCATAGATTTCATATCTAAGTCTTGTCAATGAACCCGTCACGGGTAACACTTCCCCAACGGCAAAAGGGATTTCGAAAATGGCTACTGCGCAGATCGCCGCAATTGACCCAACAAACCTGCGCGACAGTGCGTATCGGTCGTTGCATGATGCCTTCACGCGCGGGGCCTTTGCGCCGGGCGATATATTGTCGTTGCGCTCCTTGGCCGAACAGCTCGGCACCTCCATGACGCCTGTACGTGAAGCCGTGCGGCGATTGGTTGCCGAAGGCGCGTTGATTGACACCCGCAGCCGGAAACTTTTAGTGCCCGCCTTTGATGCCCGCCGCATGAAGGATTTGAAATCAGCCCGATTAGCGCTTGAGAGCCTTATTCTGGATCAGGCGATGGCAAATATTGATGCGGCTGGTATCGACACACTGAAAGCGATTTTGGAACGCCCTGGTAACCCTTCCCAAAACGGTCCCGATCTTGTTCAGAATTACGACTTTCATTTCACACTTTACCGGATGTCCGGCTCTGACGTGTTGTTGCCCATCGTTGAGGCCCTTTGGCTGCAATATGGGTCGTATCTGAACCTGATCATCAACCATCAGGACGTGCTGAATATCCAAGAACACAAATTTCATGATGCGATCATCAACGCCTTGAAGCAAGATGATCGCGGTGCCGCGCAAGCCGCGTTGGTCGGGGATATAGAACAATCCTTTGCTGTGCTGCAAAACGATATCGATACCCCACTGACACCTGACTGAATAAACTCGGAGAGATCATCTTGTCCCACCCAGAACGATATGAAATCGCCCCCGGATTAAACATCAGCCGCGCCCTGACAGGGCTGTGGCAGGTTGCCGATATCGAACGTAAGCAAGGGCTGCTTGACCCTGAAATGGGTGCCGATAACCTTCAACGCTATGTTGATGCCAGATTTGATACGTTTGATATGGCGGATCACTATGGGTCAGCTGAAATTATCACTGGTGCCTTGTTGCGCCGCGCTCAACCGAATGGCTACAGGCCACTCGCTTTCACCAAATGGTGCCCATCTCCCGGCCCGATGACCGCGGATGTGGTGCGTGCTGGTGTGCAGGATCGCCTTGACCGATTGGGTGTGGGTTGCGTTGATCTGCTGCAATTTCACTGGTGGAATTTTCAACACCCCGCATGGCTAGATGCCCTGCATGAACTATCCACATTGCGTAAAGAAGGGTTGATCCGCGAAATTGGTGTCACCAATTTTGACGCCGCCCATCTGCACTTGGCATTGGCGGATGGTATCCCCCTACGCACCAATCAAGTGTCGTTTTCCCTGCTGGATCACCGCGCGTCAGGACCGCTGGCCGACCTATGCGCAGCATCGCCCGTGCGTCTGCTGGCCTACGGCACATTGTGCGGCGGATTCCTAAGCGAAAAGTGGGTGGATATCGCAGAACCAACCCAGATCGCTGATTGGTCCAAGATGAAATACAAGCGCTTCATTGATACCGCCGGAGGGTGGGAAGCGTTTCAGGGCATTCTGGATGCAGCGAGCAAGATCGCAGGCAAACATGGTGTTTCGATTGCCAATGTCGCAACACGTTGGGTGCTGGATCAACCCGGTGTTGCCGGCGTTATCATTGGCGCCCGGTTAGGTGAAAACATGCATACGACTGATAACGCACAGCTATTTTCATTTGCGTTGGACGCCGAAGATCATGCGCATCTTGGTACGGCGTTTGAGCAAACAACAGCTATTCCCGGCGACTGTGGCGACGAATACCGAAAACCGCCTTTCCTGACCGCATCTGGCGATTTAACCGATCATCTTGATCAAATGCCACTTTCACATGACAAAACACCTGTTCCTCACAGGCCTGGCGCAGACCGTGTCCTAAGCGGCTCAAAATGGGAAGACATCGCCGGATACTGCCGCGCCCAGCGGATTGGAGACCGGATATTAATATCAGGCACCACCGCAACAGCAGGCGTGGATCGCGCCGTAGCTTCGCAAGATGCAGGCGCCCAAACCACCTTTATCCTCGATAAAATCACCGAGGCATTGGCGGCACTGGGCGCGGCACCTGAGGACGTGATCAGAACACGCATCTATCTGGTGGATGAAGCAGATACCTTGGCTGTCTCAAACGCGCATGGGCGGCTCTTTGGCGAGATTAAACCGGCCAACACGCTGGTTGTTGTAGCCAAACTGGTTGGGAACTATCGCGTTGAAATTGAAGCAGAGGCGCTGGTCCGGGGTTAATCGTTCCCAGCCAACACCGCGCCGAAATGGTGGCAGGCCACCGTCCGAAGATGGGATACCGATTGCGTTTCGGGTTGGGTCCCACTGCACAGATCCGCTGCGAATAGGCATCCCGGAGGTATTGTCAGACAAACTTGAAGTCCCTTTGGTTGCCCCCTAATTTTCCTGAATGACAACACAAAACGCCTTCAAAGGTGCTGTCAAAATAATGAGAACTCGCATCAGATTGCTGGCATAGCCTAAATCTACGCACTCAATAATAGATGCCACTCGACGAGAGCAGCGGCACGGTTCAGCTTGAAATTGGTGCGTGAATAGAGATGTACATCCAAACAAAATTACCCCCGAATGAATTTATAAGGCTAGTACTAAAGGCCCATGGTCCGTGACGCGGGGCCCTAGGATAGGGGCCCCCGGTCCATAGTCCTGCGGGTGAACTGTAGCGATTAGGCACAGTAAGCCCTGCCGTTGATCCACGGACCGCGGCCCGAGCAAAACGATCCAGTGCAAATTGAGCGCAGTACAGGATAAATGCATGATGTAGATGCCTGCTCTATTGCCGATAGTGCCGTGACTCTTGGTTCCCGGTCCACGGGCCTAGGCGGGATGGTCCAGCAACCCAGGGCCAGGTTTCATGTAGCGGAATGGGGAGTGTTTTATCATTTAGCGAGGTTACAAAGTCACCCTACCCGCTTCAATTAGTTTTATTTGACAAATCCAGTAGGGGCAAATGCTCGGCCCATTGGCTCTAACCGGATGCCAGGCGCGAGATTGCGAAACGGAAGGCTGGCAGGACTGACAGGCATCGGGCCAGGTGCTGTGCAGGTCAATATGGTTTCTGCAATCGGGTCAAAGTCCGCACGAAAATGCACCGAACTTTTGTTTACTAATATCTTTTGTGCGGTGGGTTCGATCCCAACAAAGCGATACATCTCTTGATCCGCCATCTGGGCTTTATTGCTGGTCACAACAACGCGCACATCACCAATTCGCAAACAGGCCGACGGTCCCAAATCAAGGGGTGCACCGCCGTAAAATGGGCCCTTGGCAATGAGCTTTCCATCACTCAACGTCTCGACTGTAAAGCGCCCTTCAAAGGGACTGTCGCCAGGAATGTTTGAAAAGCCGCCAAGTGCTATCTCAATCTCGGCCCCCTGCCCCGCAGCATGGGCCGCTTTTGCCGCTTTGGGGTCCACCATATTGCCAAGTGCTGCACTTTGCGCGTTTTGCCGAACCAGTGCGCGCAACATACCGGTGGTGTTTGAATCACCTCCAGCGCCGGGATTGTCTTGGGTGTCGGCAATCACCACGGGTCGGCTGGCGCTTTCAGCGATCTGCATCGCCTCGATCACGCCCACATCCGGGTCATAGGTCTTGCCCACGAAATCTGGTTCAGCCTTCAGCACCGCATGTTCAATCTGGTCAGCAGCGACGTCTGCGTCGCTTTGGGTCTCACCGTAGCAAATCACTGTAGGGCCGCAACCCAGGAAATCCGCTGCCGGAAAGCCAAAGAAAAATGAGGCGCTAGAGACCGCATCCCGTTCGATCTCTGCGACCAATTGGTAAACTTCCCTTGCTGGAAGATCCAGCGTGCTTTGCCAAGCAATTGGCACCAGAAACGGCAGCCGCCGGAACGCTTTGGCAAAAGGTGTGCGCTGCGCCATCAGCCGGTCTAATTGCACCGCAGTACGCCTGCCCGTCTCTGCCATATCCACATGCGGATAGGTTCGAAAACCTACCAGAACATCTGTAGAATCGATCATTGCCTGCGTAATATTTCCGTGTAAATCAAGCGCCGCTGCTATCTTCACATCCGATCCAACAGCCGCGCGCAGCCGCTGCAATAGCGCGCCCTCGCCATCGTCTTCGTGCTCGGCTACCATCGCGCCATGCAGATCGATAAAGACTCCATCCAAAGGCAGCGCCGCTGAAATGCCCGCGACAATCTCGTCGGTGATACTTTGGTAAGCCTCTCTGCAAACATGCGCAGACGGTATGGCCCCAGCCCAAAGCACCGGTACCATTTCCCAACCTGACGCTTCACCCTGCTCCACGGCACCGCCAATACCAAGATTGATGTCGCGGCTTAGCGACAAAAGATCGGCGCCCCGCGTAAGCGGCATGTAACCTCCCCCTTGCACAAAATCCGACATTTGCGCCTTCGTAGGGGCAAATGTGTTTGTTTCGTGCAAAAATCCAGCCAGCGCCACTCGCATCGAGATCATACTCCCCCGGTTGGTCACTTGGGCGCTTTACGCCAGAGTGACTTCAGACAGTATTGCATTGTAATATAATTACATCGTCTAAAAAAATACTAAGTGTCTAAGTGAATCCGAGTCAATAGGGCCGCAAAAAGAGGTGTAGTAAATGCCAAGAAACACTACCCGATCCGAGCCAGGTCGGCATGAATTAAGTGCATCGGACCGCGAAGGATCGCTTTTCGTTCAACCCGTGGGAAAAGCCATGACGGTTTTGTCGACCGTCCATCATGCCGACTGCCCGCTAAGTTTGTCAGAGTTGGTGATCCGCTCAGGTGTCGACCGCAGCGCCGCTCGCTGAAACTCAGTGTAGAACACAGGTTCTAGGGTACACACAGAACCAGCAGGAGGGCGAATGTGTCCTCCTCCAGTCCCCCACAAAACTAATCCCAAATTAAACTACACCCCCAACACTTAAGGCCCGTGGTCCGTGACGCGGGGCCCTAGGATAGGGGCCCCCGGTCCATGGTCCTGCGGGTGAACTGTAGCGATTAGGCACAGTAACCCCTGCCGTTGATCCACGGACCGCGGCCCGAGCAAAACGATCCAGTGCAAATTGAGCGCAGTACAGGGTAAATGCATGATGTAGATGCCTGCTCTATTGCCGATAGTGCCGTGACTCTTGGTTCCCGGTCCACGGGCCTGGGCAAGATGGTTCAGGAACCCCGGGCCGGGTTTAAAATAGCGGAATGGAGAGTGTTTTGTCATTAGACGGGGTTACAAAGTCGCTCTGCCCGCTTCAAGCAAGTTTTACCTGACAGAGCCAGCAGACACGTAATTTTCCTGAGCCCGCGTTTCGATCGCGCCCGGCCTTATTCTGCGAACTTTTTGAATGGCATCCTCGGCAGAGCATCCCATGCGCACAAGCATTTCTGCGCAGAACATACCAGTCCGACCCAAGCCCGCCGCACAATGAATCACGACGTGAGACGGTCCTGACAGAAGCTCATTCAATTCAGTTGAGTGGCGCGCCCAAGCCTCTTTAAAAGGCTGTCCGGGTGTGGACATGTCCCTGATAGGCAAATGAAACAGTATAAACCCGGACTTGCTCAAAGCCTCCACATAGTCGGGCACGCCCATTGCCGTCAGTTCTGGTGGTTCCACGAGGCAGATTACCGCATCCGCCCCCCAGCTTTTCAGCGCCTTCAGGTCCGTTTCCAGGTCGCGGGACCAGACACGCCCCTGCCCGTCTATGTGGTTCCGTCCCGGTAAATGTGTCAAAAGCAGCGAAGCAGGGTCCACCTTCAAGACCGTATCACACCGCAGTGGACCAGAGCATGGATAGGGTGCACCCATTCTAGCGGACCCTCCAGGCCTGACTGCGTCGGATCAGCCATGCGCCAAACCCAAGATGAAGTAGACGCACGATCACGCAGGCATAGACAATCAACATCCCCATAGCAGCAGCAGCGGCGGATTCGCCCATCTCGTCCAGATGGATTGCAGCAACTGACGCGACTTTGGTCTCTGATCCATAGAGGAAAATGATCCCAGATACGGTCGTCATGGACGCAAGGAACAGGTAAATCGATATCTCAAGCAAAACGGGGATGCTGATGGGCAATGTCACGCGGAAAAAACTTTTATAAAGCGGTACTTTGAGCGAAAGCGACACCCCTTCCATCTCGGGATCAATCTGGCGCAGCGCTGATGTCGCAGTGAGATGGGACACCGTATAGAAGTGGACGATGGTACTGGCGATCAGGATCGTAAAGCCACCATACAAAACCTGCAATGGGTTGTCGGGATGGTTGATGAACATCAGATGTGACAGGCCCAGCACAAGGCCCGGTACCGCAATCGGAATCATCGAAAATCCACCAACGACAGTGCGTAAGGACGGTGCAGTTTTGGATTTTTCGATTGTATAGGCGCCAATTAAAGCTGCTGTGGTGCCGAAGGCAGACACAGCTACGGCAAGCTTGAGAGAGTTGAAAAAATTCTCCCAACCGACCCCTGCCACATTGAATTGGTAGTGATCGAATGTCAGCGAAAGGTTGTAAGGCCAAAACTTCACCAAGGACGCATATTGCGCCATGCCCACGATGCCAAGCGTGACAATCGCAATCAGGCTACAATACACTAATGCGGCCAGATCAACCCAACGATCCTTTTTGGGCGTATAGGGCACGAATTGCGAGGACATGGCGGTGCGCTGGCGCTTTTTTACCTGCCTGTCGATCAGAAAAGCGGCTACAGCCGGCATCAATAAAACCACGGAAACTACAGCTCCCATTGAAAAATTTTGCTGCCCCACGACCTCTTTGTAGATATCGGTGGACAGCACATTATAATTGCCGCCAATCACCTTGGGCACCCCAAAGTCCGTGATAACGAGGATAAACGCCACCATGACAGCGCTGATGATCCCATAAACCGCCCCCGGCAATGTAACTGTGCGAAAGATACGCCAACGCCCTGCCTTGAGGACTTGCGCAGATTCATAAAGTCGTGCGTCGCTGAGGGAAAAAGCGGCAACAAGGATCACCAATACATGCGGGAAAGTCCATAAGACAGATCCCATCACGATCCCGATGGGACCATAGATTGTGTTACCGAACATCAAGGATTTGAGCACGCCCTGATTGCCAAAGAAATATACAAGCGAAATCGCCTTGATCACCGATGGCATCAAAAGCGGTGCAAAGCCTATTACCTTGAAGAACGACTTGAAGGGCATGTTTGTGCGAGTCAGTGCAAAGGCGAAGCCAAACGCAAGCGTTGTGACGATGATTGCCGTCAAGCTAGACACAAACAGGCTGTTGGTCAAAGATACATATCGAGCGGGATTGCTCAGATATGAGGCATAGTTTGATATGCCAACCCAGTCACCGCCCCGGTTGGTAAAGCTTTTGGCAATCAACATACCCAAGGGCAGCGTCAAAAGAACAGTGAAAGCAGCCACATAGAGCCATAGGATAAGGCTGAACACACGATCACTTTCACCCTTCGCAGGACGAGTATCATGCGAAGACGTGGAGACTTGCTCCAGCTCAGATGCAGAGTCACTCATGGCTGGTCAACTTCAAGGATCACGACCGCATGTGCGGGGACATGCAGAGTGACAGGTGTGCCGGGCGTCAAGTTGCTAAGGAGCGCATCTGAACTCCACATATCCGCGCAAAGTTCACCCACCAGGGCGGGTGACGAAAGAAAAATCCGGTCAGTGGCACCACGGGTTTCACGATCAATAACTGTGGCCGAGATCGCATTCTGCGCTCCATCATCCGAAAGGCTCAGTACGACATGTTCTGGCCGAAACGCAAAGGTCACGTCGGTGCCAATGGCCCCTTCATCCGGCGCACATACCAAGGTCAGACCCCCAACGGAGAGTTGATCCAGTGCAATCTTGCGCCCCAAAAACATATTCATCGATCCAATGAAACTGGCAATGAAGCGCGAGTTTGGCTTGTGGTAAATGTCGGATGGTGCACCAATCTGCTTGATCTGGCCCTCTTCCATCACGGCCACACGGTCAGCCATTGAAAGGGCCTCTTCTTGGTCATGTGTGACCATAATGGTGGTTACGTCGAGGTTCTTCTGAATCTGTTTGATCTCACGGCGCAGATGGTGACGCACTTGGGCGTCCAACGCCGATAGCGGCTCATCCAGTAGCAGCAAACCCGGAGATGTCGCAAGCGCACGCACTAATGCTACCCGCTGTTGTTCTCCGCCAGACAACTGGCTAGGGTATTTGTCGCGATGTCCAGACAAGCGTACCATAGCCAACAGCTCTCCAAGCCGCTTCATGTCAGCTTGACGTGTCACGCCTTTAGTTTGGATCCCGTAGCGAATGTTGTCCCAAACCGTCAGGTTGGGAAACAGCGCGTAAGACTGAAATACAATCCCAAAGTCGCGTTGTTCAACAGGCAATTTGCCTATGTCAGTGCCGTTTTGAATAATGTCACCCGACGTCTGAGTCTCAAGACCTGCGATGCAGCGTAAAAGCGTGGTCTTCCCGCAGCCAGATGGGCCAACAAGGCACAGGAACTCTCCTCGTACCACTGAAAAGCTAACGCCCTTTAACGCCTCAAATTTGGAAAAATTTTTCTTAATCTGCCGGATATCGAGATAAGGGGAAGTCTGGGCCACTTGTTCTGTCATCGTCATTTCACTCATTTAGTGTCACTCTTTAAAGACAGACCCAATGCCTGTGCCTTGCTAAAACAGGCGCGCGGCAAATACCCGCGCGCCTTGATGTATTTATTTTTTTGGTTCTGACTTGGATTCGTAGCGTGAACGCCACTCAGCGACAATAGCGTCTTTCTTCAGCGCCATTGCAGCAAAGTCATTGTCTATCATCGCAGTCAGGACGGCATCCGGAAAGAATGGACGTGACTTGTTCAGTTCTGGCCGTGCAACGACCGACGCCGTTTCAGAATAGAACTCAAGTATTTCGTCACTAATGGTCCAATCAAGAAAGGTTTGGGCATCCTCAAGGTTGTCAGTACCAGTCATGATCGCCGCCGCCTGCATTTCCCAACCGATGCCTTCGCTTGGCACGATGATGTCAATCGGAGCGCCTTTTGACTTCAGCAAAGCACCGCGATAGGGCCAGGAGATCCCAACAGTGTATTCACCAGCTGCCGCCTGTTGGCAGGGTTTGGAACCGGAGTGAGTATAAGAAGCGATGTTATTATGCAGCTTGTCCATGTAGTCCCAAGCAGCATCTTCCCCCATCATTTGAATCCA
>Ga0209711_10002363_pt1 | contig 17073 bp, 10 predicted proteins | sample ArcticOcean_MG_C_7_FD_187441 | JGI IMG/M metagenome (GOLD analysis project Ga0209711, IMG submission 187441) | Marine microbial communities from western Arctic Ocean - ArcticOcean_MG_CB11_88 (SPAdes) (version 2) | ecosystem: Environmental > Aquatic > Marine > Oceanic | place: Arctic Ocean... | reverse complement strand
CAATGAAATTCTTGAAGGCAAAAAAGATGTTCTTTGGCCAGGTCTACCTGCCTATTTAGCCAAAACCTCTGGGACAACTAGTGGGGTCAAATACATCCCCATCACAAAAGATTCCATTCCCAACCATATCAACAGTGCCCGAAATGCTTTGTTATCCTATGTGAATGAAACTGGCAACAGTACCTTTCTTGACAAAAAACTGATATTCCTTTCTGGGAGTCCCACCTTAACCTATACCTCAGGTATTCCAACGGGGAGATTGTCTGGGATCGTCAATCATTTAATCCCGACTTACCTTAAATCCAATCAGCTGCCAAGCTACCCAACCAATTGCTTGGAAGACTGGGAGCAGAAAATAGACCAAATCGTTCTAGAAACTGAAAATCAAGACTTATCGTTAATTTCTGGTATTCCTCCTTGGGTTCAAATGTATTTTGACAAATTGGTAAGTCGGAAAGGTAAATCGATCAAAGATGTTTTTCCTAATTTTTCTCTTTTTGTATACGGAGGGGTAAGTTTTGATCCCTATCAAAAAAAATTATATGAAACCATAGGAAAAACCATCGACAGCATAGAAACCTATCCTGCATCTGAAGGATTTATTGCTTATCAAGACAGCCAAGCTTCAAAAGGTCTCCTTTTGCTTTCTAACAGTGGTATTTTTTTTGAATTTATTGCTGCCTCCGATTTTTTTAATGAATCACGCAAAAGACTTACCCTTGAAGAAGTTCAAATTGGGGTCAATTATGCTATGATCTTAAACAGTAATGCAGGTCTTTGGGGTTATGCTATAGGAGATACTGTGAAGTTTCTAAGTACTTATCCTCACCGCATTATTGTGACTGGTCGAATTAAGCATTTCATCTCTGCATTTGGAGAACATGTCATAGGAGAAGAAGTGGAGAAAGCCATGACCCTTACTTGTCAGAAATTTCCTGAGACGGAACTCATTGAATATACGGTCGCCCCCCAAGTGACGCCCACCTCTGGACTTCCGCTTCACGAATGGTATATCGCTTTTGCTCAAAGGCCCCATGATGTATCCGCTTTCAAAAAAGAGTTAAATTTGAACATGCAACAGCTCAATAGCTATTATGATGATTTGGTAAAGGGTGCGGTATTGGATCCCTTACAAGTGATCACACTCAAAGCTGATGCCTTTATAAAATATATGAAATCTATTGGGAAATTGGGCGGGCAAAACAAAGTGCCTAGATTAAGCAACGACAGAAAAATAGTCGAGGCACTCCATACATTCAAAGAAAAATAAAAGTAATTTGAAAAATATAGCTATTCTCGGATCTACCGGATCCATCGGAACACAGGCTCTTGAAGTGATAGAAGCCCATCCTAAACTGTTTCAGATAGAATTACTCACCTGTCATAAAAATGCCACTTTGATTGTGGCACAGGCCAAAAAATTTAACCCCAACGTCGTCATTGTAACGGACGAATCTATTTACAAAGAGGTATTTAATGCCTTAAATCCCTTACACATCAAAGTATACGAAGGAATGGCAGCAGTCAATGATGCCGTTCAAATGAGTACCATTGACATGGTTCTTACTGCGTTGGTAGGTTATGCGGGATTGATGCCTACAATAAAGGCAATCGAGGCTAAAAAGCCTATTGCTTTGGCGAACAAAGAAACACTTGTCGTTGCTGGAGAAATCATTATGAAACTGGCTGAAACGTCTGGGGTTCCCGTTTTTCCTGTTGATTCTGAACATTCAGCTATTTTTCAATGTTTAGTAGGTGAACATCAAAATCCACTTGAAAAAATTATTTTAACAGCCTCTGGCGGCCCTTTTCGAGGTAAAGATGCCGCCTTCCTCCAAAACATAAAAAAAGAACAAGCTCTTAAACATCCAAATTGGGTCATGGGCGCTAAAATCACCATTGATTCTGCTACCTTGATGAATAAAGGACTTGAGGTCATTGAAGCAAAGTGGCTCTTTGGATTACGTACCGAACAAATAGAAGTTATCGTACATCCTCAATCTATAGTACATTCCTTGGTCCAATTTGAAGATGGTTCTATGAAAGCCCAAATGGGACTACCTGACATGAAACTTCCCATACAATACGCACTAGGTTATCCCAAAAGAATCCCGTCAGATTTCCCAAGATTTAATTTTACAGATTACTCAAACCTGACTTTTGAATCTCCCAATATTAAACTTTTCAGAAACCTTCAATTGGCTTATGACGTCTGTACTTCTGGGGGAAACCATCCCTGTATTCTCAATGCAGCCAATGAGATTGCCGTCGAAGCATTTTTACATGATCGCATAGGATTTTTACAGATATCCGAAGTTATTGAAAACTGCCTCGAAAAAGTATCTTATCTTCGTGCTCCAAATTTGGAAGATTTAATCAATACCGACAAAGAAACAAGAACTAAAGCAAACGAATTGATTCATTAATGGAAGTATTCATCATGGTAGGGCAGCTGATTCTCGGTTTGTCCATTTTAGTAGGGTTGCACGAATTAGGACATTTACTAGCAGCTAAAGCATTTGGCATGCGGGTAGAACAATTTTCTATTGGATTTCCTCCAAAAATTTGGGGTAAAAAATTCGGAGAAACTGAATATTCTTTCGGTATGATTCCCTTAGGAGGATTTGTTAAAATCTCTGGCATGATCGATGAATCGTTAGACGTGACTGCGATGCGCGCCGTACCTCAGCCACATGAATTTAGGTCCAAACCCGCCTGGCAAAGACTGATCGTGATGATGGGTGGAATCATCGTCAATGTAATCCTAGGTGTCATTATATTTATAGGATTTAAATATACCCAAGGAGATACCTATCTATCCAAACAAGAATTAAACAAATACGGGATCGTAGCTTATGAATTGGGTGAGTCCATAGGACTTAAAACGGGAGACAGAATCCTTGATATTAATGGCGAAGATTATGAACGCTTTAGAGACTTGGCCAGTCCAGCCGTCCTACTCAGTAGTGATGGATACTTCACGGTAAACCGTGATGGAAAAAGACTAACTATACCCATACCCAATGATTTTGTCGATGATTTTGCAGAAGAAAACAATGCCCAAAAATTTATTTTTTATAGATTAATTTTTGATATTGGTGCGGTCATCGAAGGCAGCCCTGCGGATCTTGGTGGACTGCAGGTAGGCGATAAAATTATCGCATTAAATGGTGCTGAAATTGAATTTTACGATCAACTCCAAGCAAGTATGGATACCTTGGCTGGGACCCAAATCACTTTATTAATTAATCGATCTAATGTCCAACAAACTTTAACTATTGAGGTCAATGAAGAAGGTAAAATTGGCTTTCAAGCCAATCGATTGAATGAAATTTCCACCGTTAAATATACGTTTGCAGAATCTGTCCCACTAGGAACTGAATTGGCTTTCAGTATTGTTTGGGATAACATCAAAGGTTTTAAAAAAATATTTGCTGGGGAAGTCTCCGCGAGTAAATCGCTTTCTGGTCCTATAGGCATTGCGAAAATTTTTGGTGGTACTTGGAATTGGCAAAGGTTTTGGCGTATTACGGGAATGCTTTCCATGGTACTCGCCTTTATGAATTTCTTACCCATACCTGCATTAGATGGTGGGCATGTAGTGTTTTTAACTTGGGAAATAGTTACCGGAAAAAAGCCCTCTGATACCTTTCTAGAAAATGCTCAAAAAGTAGGCATGGTGTTGCTCTTGGCATTGATGAGCTATGCTATCCTCAACGACATCATCAAGTTGTTCTAAACTCATTCGCTCACTAGGAGCCTGAGCCTTTTATTTTTCCAGCGCTCCTTCTCTGTAGATTTGAAACTCTACCCTTCTATTAATTTTCTTATCTGCCTCAGTATTTTCTTCCACCAAAGGCACAGAACTTCCCAATCCTTCCCACTCGACACGACTTTCCAGAATACCTGCAAAAATCACAATATAGTCTCGAATGTTTTCCGCTCGATCTTTGGATAATTGTAAATTCAGTTCTTGAGATCCTTGAGAATCTGTATGCCCAGAGATCTTTAACTTGAACTCAATATTATCATATAAAAAATTAATTATTTTATTGAGATCTCCATACATTTCGGGCTTAATTTCAGCTTTACCATTATCGAACTCTACAGATTCAAATTTCATACGGGCATTCATAGGCTCTGTCGTCTTGTTCAATTCTACGTACCCATCTAAGTAAAATGCTTCCTCTATCCTGAAGAAATCATCGCCTTGTATCACGAGTAAATAATTTCTCTGATCAATTAAATTAAACTCAAAAGTTCCATCTTCTTTCAGGTATTTAGGAGCAACCTCTACCCCTTGATCCATATCTACTACCGATACAATTCCACCAAAAGGCTTTCCATTCAAAGCATCCGTCAAACTTCCCCTTAATTGTGCTACCGCATCGGGTCTGGCGCCCATAGGAAGTGGGAAAGAATATAAATCCAATTTATCCAAGTCTTTAGACGATGATCTTGCATAGTACAAATCTTTGGAATTTGCATCAATGGTAAAATAGAACTCACTCCCCGTTCCATTGACCAAGGGTCCTATATTGATAGGTTCACTCCATTTATCCATGATATTATACGATTTATAAATATCAAATCCTCCAAAATTGTAAAGCTGTCCATTTGATGAGAAGTAAAGTACCCTAAACAGTGGGTGAAAAAACGGGCTCACTTCATTATTTCTAGTATTGATAATAGGCCCCATATTTTGGCTTTGTGTCCAAGATCCATCCTTTTTCGTAGTAAAATAAATATCAGATAGACCAAAACCACCCAAACGATCTGATGCAAAAAAGAGGGTATCTCCACTGTGGGATAAAGAGGGATGTGAATCCCAACTTAAACTATTTACATTGATTCCTAGGTTTTTTATTTCCGTCCATATGCTGTCCTTCAAGATGGCACTGAAGAGATCGCAATCACCATAGCACGAGGGGCAATCACATCGAGAAAAATACAGCGTATTCCCATCCGCACTTAAACAGGCCGAACCTTCATTGTAATTAGAATTAATCTCTTGCATAGCATAAGCCTTAGACCAGGTCCCATAAGCATCCACATAACTGATGTATAGATCCTCATTTTTGTTTTTATTGATCTCCATACTCAGCTCTTCTCTTTGTGAGGTGAAAAGCAAGGCGCCATTATTTTGGCTGAGTGCCGGTCCGTAATCAGCACCCCTACTATTCACCGAAAACCCCATGTTGAGCAATACACCTTTTGGAGGCATCAGGGTATCGATAAGTTTTCGATGTTCGACCATCTCATAATAATATTCAATAGGCACAAACTGTGCTACTTCCTGGTTGTTTAAGGAATCATAATACAACTCTATTTCACCTGTATTAATCCCACCGTGATGATGCCTCAAGACCAAACGATACAGAGACTTGGCATCTTCATAATCACCAAACATTTCAGTCAGCTTTGCCAATCGCCAAAGTAATCGAGTTTCAGAATAAAAATTTTCGATACCAAAATTCGTCACGTACTTCGATAAAATGCCGTATTGGGCCTGATAATCTTTATTTTTTTCGAGCTTATTAAGCAGTAAAATTTGAGATTTTTTAAAATATCGAGGAATTTTATTGATGTTCTCAAAATCATATCGATTGACAATAATATTTGACGAAAGGTTATCAGAATCAAACTTCAGCACCGTAGTCGCATCACTTTGCCCTTGGATCCGATGATTAATGCCAAAAATACTTAAGAAAAGTAAGACCTTAATTGGGTTCATAAGTTGGTCTTTTTTAAAATTGCTGTGGAAATTTAAATGAAATACTTAAATCTATGAAGTAAAGATAATCTTAAAAAGCAGACATTAGATTATTTGGCATAAGTATTGATCTACTAAAACACAAATCATTAACAACTCCTTTAAAGGCATAAAACTGCCACATTGACATAGTATGAGCAAAAATTTTCAGATTTTTCATCCTGACTTTTCGGAGGACGATCCCGAGGAAGTCGTTCAATTAATTGCCTCTGAAGAAATCCCTTCACTCACGGACGATCAATTGCCCGATGAACTTCCCATACTTCCCATTAAAAATACCGTATTGTTTCCTGGGGTAGTCATCCCCATCACGGTCGGTCGTGAAAAGTCTGTCAAACTGGTGAAGCAAGCCTACAAAGGAGACCGCATCATTGGAGTTACCGCGCAAAAAAATCTCAAAATTGAAGAGCCAGGTATAAGCGATCTCAATAGCATAGGTACAGTGGCTAAAATTCTTAAAATGTTGGTCCTTCCCGATGGCAATACGACGATCATCATTCAAGGGCAAAAAAGATTTAAAATATCAGCCTTAACTACTGCAAAGCCTTTTATCAAAGCAAAATATGAGATTTTACATGACCTCGACTTTGATCTAGAAAAAGAAAATACAGAAGCCATTGTCCAATCACTAAAAGATACGGCCAATAAGATTATGAAGCTCAATCCCGAAATTCCAAAGGAGGCCCAAATTGCCTTGGATAACATTGATAGCCATTCCTTTTTGACCCATTTTTTAGCAGGGAATGTCAATGCAGAAGTTGCTGAAAAGCAAAAATTATTGGAAATAAATGATCCTATAAAAAGAGCAGAAAAATTATTGCAGCTTATGATGAAGGATCTGCAAATGCTCGAATTGAAAAAGGAAATTCAGAAAAAAGTTCATACAGATATTGATCAACAACAAAGAGATTATTTTCTGAGGCAACAAATGCGCATCCTGCAAAATGAACTTGGCAATGATGGGCCTGATCAAGAAATTGAAACCCTAAAAACCCGTGGTGATGAAAAGAATTGGACTGAAGAGGTGAAAATTCATTTTTTCAAGGAAATTGATAAAATTCAGCGGATGAATCCAGCAGCAGCAGAATATCCCGTGGCGATGAATTATGTAGAATTACTGGTTGATTTGCCATGGAATGAATTAACTGCAGATAATTTTGACCTTAAGAATTCACAAAAAATATTAGACCGAGATCATTTTGGGCTTGATAAAGTCAAGGATAGAATACTAGAATATTTGGCCGTAAGAAAACTTAAAGATGACCTCAAAGGCCCCATTATTTGCCTTTATGGACCTCCTGGCGTTGGCAAAACTTCTTTGGGTAAATCTATTGCTGAGGCGCTGGGTAGGAAATACATTCGTATGTCACTGGGTGGGCTCCATGATGAAGCGGAAATTAGAGGCCATAGAAAGACCTACATTGGGTCCATGCCGGGTAAAATTCTACAAAATATCAAGCGTGCCAAATCATCAAATCCTGTTTTTATATTAGATGAAATTGATAAAATAAACGCCAACTTTAGAGGAGATCCTTCCTCGGCATTGCTAGAAGTCTTAGACCCCGAACAAAATAGTAGCTTTAAGGACAACTATCTAGAAGTAGACTATGATTTGAGTAAAGTGCTTTTTATTGCTACGGCAAACTCTTTAGAAACCATCCAACCCGCCCTGCTCGATCGTATGGAAATCATTGACATCACAGGTTATACCTTGGAAGAAAAAGTTCAAATTGCCAATAAGCATTTAATTCCCAAACAGATCACTGAACATGGTTTGACTTCTAAAGATTTAAAATTCAATCAAAAGGCCATTGAAAAAGTAATCAATGACTATACCCGCGAATCAGGTGTGCGGAGTCTCGAACGGAAAATTGCTGCTTTAGTCCGAAATATTGCAAAATCCAAAGCCATGGAAAACCCTTTTGAATCGAAAATGGATTCCCAACAGGTACGCAGTATTTTAGGTTCAGAGATTTTTGATAAAGAAACATATGAGCACAATGACTTTCCCGGCATTGTCACGGGCTTGGCTTGGACACCTGCAGGTGGTGATATTTTATTTATAGAATCTAGCTTGAGCAGAGGCAAAGGAAAACTCACCCTCTCAGGTCAATTGGGCGATGTGATGAAGGAATCCGCTATCACGGCCCTGTCCTACCTTAAATCAAATGCTGAAGTCCTCGATATCCATTACAAAATATTTGATCATTATGATCTACATATCCATGTACCTGCTGGCGCTATTCCAAAAGATGGACCCTCTGCGGGCATCACCATGCTGACCGCGCTCACCTCTCTCTTCACGCAAAGAAAGGTAAAGGCCAAACTGGCAATGACTGGAGAAATTACCTTACGAGGTAAAGTATTGCCTGTCGGTGGTGTGAAAGAAAAAATATTGGCTGCCAAACGCGCTGGGATCAAAGATATTGTTCTTAGCCTAAGAAACAAGAAAGATATTGACGAGATAGATGATCGATACTTAAAATTATTACAAATTCATTATGTGGAAAATGTGGATGATGTGTTGAATATTGCCTTACTCGAGCAGAAAGTTAAGCAACCTTTAAAATTCATTATTCCAGAAGAAAATACAAAATCTATTTGAAGGCAGCGTCCACTTTATTTTTCCTAATTTTTTGGTCATCATTATTTGCCCAACAAGGCTTTCATTTTTTAAACCTTCCCAATAGCAGTCGCGCTGCAGCGCTTGGAGGATCTGCCGTGTCAAGCAATGACCATGATATCGCCATGGGGTATCACAATCCGGCAATCCTCGGAGACAGTACTTTAGGAGATATTTATATTATGTATCATCCCTACTTAGCAGGCATCAATAGAATGAGTACCATCGCTCAATTTAGTACGGGCAAAATAGGTCCGCTGACTGCTGGTATTTTGTTCACAGATTATGGAACCTTCGATGAAACAGACGAGCTGGGAACAGTCATTGGTAGGTTCAAAGCACAAGACTATGTCCTTCACATCGGTAAATCTCATAGTCTGGGTCCTTTTACGCTGGGCATCAATTTAAAAATGGCAGGCTCTTATATCTCAACGATAGGTGCCAATGCCTTGCTGTTCGATTTGGGAGGCATCTACAGAAGTCCTTACCAAAACTTTTCGGTCGGTATGGTCATCAAAAACTTAGGTTTTTTAATTTCTGATTACACCGCTGACGCACATACGTCGCTCCCATTTGATGTATTGATAGGTACCACTTTTAAGCCTGAACATATGCCGTTTCGATTTACCGTCACAGCTAGCGACTTGGTTCGTTCCACCGATGATTTGTATGTATCTAATCCTAATCAAAATATCAGGCGATTAGATCAAATTTTTAGATATTTCAATTTTGGAACGGCCCTACTTATTGGAAAACGTATCGAACTTAATTTGGGTTATAACCACAGGCAAAGAGTCGCATTCAATGTAGATGAAATGGCTTATGGAGCTGGGCTGAGCTTTGGTTTTTTATTAAAGATAAAGGCGTATGAATTTCAATTCAGTAACGCCAAAATACATGCCGCCGCAGCAAGCCAATATTTATCAATCAAAACAAATACAAGCGCTTTAAAACAAATATTTTAAAAATGGAAAACCTTACACCCAAGCAAATCGTTGCCGAATTAGATAAATATATCATTGGTCAAGGTGATGCCAAAAGAAATGTGGCCATTGCCCTGAGAAATAGATGGCGCAGAATGAACGTCCAAGGAGAGATTAGAAATGATATTATTCCTAATAATATCTTGTTGATAGGATCGACTGGGGTAGGTAAGACTGAAATTGCCAGAAGGCTAGCAAAAATCGCAGATGCTCCATTTACTAAGGTAGAAGCCTCAAAGTTTACCGAAGTGGGCTATGTGGGCAGAGACGTTGAGAGCATGGTACGAGACCTCGTTGAACAGGCAGTAAATATGGTGCGAACACGAAAAAAGGCAGAAGTAAAAGCCAAAGCAGAAGCTATTGTTGAAAACATCATCTTAGATGCTCTAATCCCCCCCCTTAAAGGCACGTCTTTCCCTGGAGGAGATGCAGTAACGGATATGACTGATCTTGAGCTCAATCAGAAGACACGTGAAAAATTCCGTGAAAAAATTCAAAGAGGTACGCTAGACGATAGAAAAATAGAGATTGATATCAAAGCCGCCGCTTCTGGCAACCTAGGTATGATTGGTGGTGGTATGATTGATGAATCCTCCATGATTAATATGCAAGATATGCTCAGCAATATGATGCCCAAAAAGTCTAAAAAGCGAAAAGTAACCATCTCAGAAGCCAAAAGATTATTAATTGAAGATGAAAGTCAAAGACTCATTGATATGGACGAAGTCAAAGAAGAGGCACTATATAAAGCGAGTAATACAGGCATTATTTTTATTGATGAGATTGATAAAATCGCAGGTGGACGCAGTGGAAAATCTGGGCCCGATGTAAGTAGAGAAGGTGTCCAAAGAGATCTTTTACCTATTGTTGAAGGCAGTAGTGTAACTACCAAATACGGCGTTATTCAGACAGACCATGTATTGTTCATTGCTGCAGGTGCCTTTCATTTTAGCAAGCCCTCCGATATGATTCCTGAATTACAAGGAAGGTTTCCAATTCGAGTTGAATTGAATAATCTTACCAAAGGAGATTTTTTAAAGATTTTAAAAGAGCCCAAAAATGCATTGACCAAGCAGTACATCGCTTTAATCGAAGCCGAAAATGTTTCTATCGAATTCAGTGATGATGCGCTTGAAGAAATGGCAGAGAAAGCTTTTGCTATCAATGAAGAAATGGAAAATATAGGAGCGCGTCGTTTACAAACGATCATGAGTAGACTCCTCAACGATATCTTATTTGACATTCCCGATACCATTGGAGCCCACTCAAAAATTTTAATCGATAAAGCCCTTGTAGACGAGAAATTGACTGGGATTATTAAAAATAAAGATTTGAGCGAATATATCCTATAGCCTAAAACCTTTGTGTAGATCTATTACCTAATGCAGTGGGCTCAATGAAAATTTGAATAGTTGCTGAAGCACCCACGTGATCGCTTTACATTATAATTTAAGTCGTAGTATATTCCAAAAGCGCAAATGACCTAAATTAGTGAGCATAAATTGAATTTATGAAGCCTCAGGTATCATAAACCATGTCATTAGCGAAAAAAAATCTTACACTAGACCAACTAAAATCAGGAATCATCACTGGAGATCGATTGATTTTGAGTCAGGCCATTACCCTATGTGAAAGTCAACTACCAGAAGATCAACGATCGGCAACCCAATTAATAGATTCCATTTTGAGTCATACGGGAACATCCTTGAGGATTGGAGTTACGGGGATCCCAGGTGTCGGGAAAAGCACTTTTATAGAAGCTTTTGGATTATTTCTGATCAAAAAAGGTCATAAAATAGCCGTATTAACTATCGATCCCACCAGCACCTTAAATCAGGGCAGTATTTTGGGAGATAAAACGCGAATGAATGAACTTTCGCAAAATAGAAATGCCTACATCAGACCGAGTCCTACCCGTGGGCATCTGGGTGGCATCTCCGAGAAAACCAGAGAAAATATGCTTTTATGTGAAGCGGCGGGCTTTGATGTGATTTTAATTGAAACCGTTGGCGTAGGCCAATCTGAGGTGGCGGTAAAAGATTTGAGTGACTTTTTATTATTGTTAATGATCTCAGGTGCAGGGGATGAGTTACAAGGTATCAAAAGAGGTTTAATGGAACTGACCGATATGATATTGGTCAACAAAAGTGATGGAGAAAATATTGAAGAGAGCAACCACACTAAAATGGTCTTCGAACAAGCGCTCCATTATTTTCCCACGAATATCAATAACTGGAAAGTCCCTGTTGAAACTATTTCATCTCGACAACCAACGAACCTAGATCAAGTTTGGAAATATATAAACGAATACATAACCCTCACGAAGACCAATGATTATTTTTATACCAATAGAAAGCATCAAAATCTACAATGGTTTCGTGAAGGACTTTCCAACCAGCTGCTTCAATATGTGTTCCAAAATCCCAAATTATCTAATAAAAAGAAGGAAATAGAACAAGCCATTCAAGAAGGTAAAAAATCAGTAAAATCCGGCCTTGAAGCACTATTAAAACAGGTCTTTAACCAATGAATTAATCAGGTGTAAAGACAAAACCATTTGGTCCTCTACCTACTCCTTCAAATTCTTCTTTCTCCTGACCCGTTTGATCATAGACATACACACTTCCTATAGACTGAAAACCCTTAGAATCACCTATATACATATCTCCATCAGGAGCTATGCCTATTCCATAAAAAGCAATGGCAGAAGTATTCTCAATGAATGTATCATAGCTTTGGTCTCCTATACCGTAACTGTATACGGTCGTGCCACTGTAAAAATAAAGGATAGATAAATCGACATTGGCAGCCATTTTACCAGCTACATTCATTCCTAATGCAATTTCCTGTATCACTTCATCATTGGAGTCAAGTCGTACCAATGAGCCGTTGTTTGCAAGAGTGAAATCCGCATTGTACCCCCCACTGCAAAGGATCCAAAGATCCCCATTTTGGTCTATGATCATGGCTGCAGGTGATGTGCCTACGGTAATCGTTTGAATGATTTCCCGTGTAGTCAAATCCATTATGCTCAAGGTCTTCTCAAAATTATTGCTTACGTAGAGTTTATTATCCCTAATGACCAAAGCCTCTGCTCCAAACCCCACATTAATCGTATCTAAAATCTCATAGGTATTTAAATCCAAAATGGAAATACGACCCCGATCTGAAAAACTTACCCACTCCGAAATATAGCCATAATCTCCCTCACTGACCATATACCTGGGTAGAGAGACGTCTGAAATGGTGTGCAATAACTTCATTTCGTCAACATCTACGACCTCTACTTTATTACTATTATTAACCAATATGAAAGCCGTTGTATCGTTAACATACATAGATTGCACCACGTCTCCCAATGGAAGCGATGAATTATTATCAGAAAAAATGTTATTTTGAATCATGCCTTCTGAATGAATAAAAGATATTGATCCATCATCAGATAAAAAATTTCCTTCATTAATGACGAAAATACCAGATGAAAAAGTGCCTAATGTATTCTCATTAGAATCATCCGATGATAGACTGTCAGGATTCACCTCAGGATCATCGGCACATGAGATAAATAATAAAGTGGTAAAAATTAAAATGACAGATGTTATTGTTTTAAATATATATTTAGATTGAGTCATAATTTAGTTATTATTTGTAATTGAAAATTGATTCCTGGCATGGCCCGGTTTTGAATGTTTTCGTAGTAGCTGTTAAATATATTATTGGCCTTGAGCGAAATTTGAGTCGTGACGCTACCTAGGATAAGTGGGTGATCGATGGCTATATCAAGTAAAAAATAAGGAGCTACCGCGTAAGTATTTGATTGATCTAAAGTGGTATACCGTTGACTGGTATAAGATTGATCTAAAGCAATAGTCCACTTTTTAATATGGATTTTATTGGACCAAATAGCCGTAAAATAAGGCACATAAGGTAATTGATTCCCATATGCAGCTTGACTCGGATAAGCAGATTTATTTATAGACCGCTGATAATTTAAGACTACCTCACTTTCTAGCTCCGTTTCATTCAAGGAATATTGATAACCTAAGACATGCTCAATTCCTGAAATTGCGACTTTTTGGATATTTTCAGGACGCCATATATTTCCTGATTGAGGTAACCATAAAATCCAATCTTGGGCCCAAGTTTGATAAACATTGAACTGGGTATTCAACTTACGATAACGAAGCTTGAAGCCAATCTCAGTACTCGTACTTTGCTCAGGGTTTAAAGATGGGTTTCCACCCGGTAACCAAAACCGATCATTGAGTGTGGGGTATCGAAAGCCTTTCGCTATTTTGGCGTGCGATACCAACGAACTCTTGGGAAATATCCACTTTCGCTCAGCACCCAAAGAGGGCAATAACTTAGATCCAGTATCAATCATAAATGATTCACGAAGTCCCCAGGTACTGCTCCATCGGTCATTGATTCTGTAGGTAACTATAACAAAGAAATCTAATTGTTTTTGAGGATTGATATTCTCAAGATTCGAGCCCTTGGCAGCAAGACAACTTATCAAAAATCCACTATTTAAGCGGAAATGATCACCTATATCATATTCATATCGCTGGGTCAATGTGATCTGCTGAGAACGAATCGCTGGATTTTGGTTATAAATCATTTGATCACTCATCCAACCCAGGGTTGTACTTATAGATCCCTTATTTACATCAATAAAATGCTCTACAACTGATTTGATATTATGGGTTTTAATGAAATCTTGACCCTCATTTTGGGATATGACAGGTTGGCTTTCTCGATGTTGATAAAAGAGCAACAGATCTACAGATAAACGCTGATTGTTCCAAAAATGTTGAAGTTCTTGTCGAAAGCCATAACTCAAAGCGGCTGCATTTTTTTGAGTTTGAATAAGATCTGTCCCTTTTAAAGGATAAGTAAAATCATTATTGATGGCTTCACGATAAATATGGGTCGTTCCTTGAAGCTGATCGTTTTTGTACTCTGCTCTTGCTCCCTGAAAATTGTATCCAAAACTGCCCAAGCCCAATCCAATGGCTGCCGTGTTCGTTCGAATCTTATTAAAATGATCAATGAACACAGTACCCCCTATAGAACCTGAACCATATAAGGCCCCTTGATTTCCCGGCTGAATGGCCACATCATCTATTAGCCATGCATGCCATTGTGAGAAATCTGTGGATCCTAAGGTAGGTGCATTGACTGGGATGCCGTGCCAAAGCACATTGGTATGGACAGCGGACGTCCCTCTAAAAGAGATGGTTGACAACTGTTGATGCCCATAATTTTTCATGTAAACTCCTGCCTGGCTAAAAAGTGCCGCGTCCAAGGTCTTTAAAGGATCGACTGTGTGAATCACGCGCACTACGTCCCCTGTGGCATAAGGCACCAGTCCAAAACCCATTATTTCAATAGGCCGCATTAAAACCGTGTCTGATTGCGCCTTTAAAAAGAAAGGACACAAAAAGGTCATCCAGAATACAACAACTTTCACCCGTTAATTATTTAACCGGGCCTATGGTAAATAGAGAAAAATGACTTTCACCTTCCCTAGCTTTCACCCGAAGCTCGAAATTTTATGTTTGAAATAGGCAGGTCTCCTGACTTGGTTCACTTCATGGCCTTCCCATTGAAAACAACAGTGGCATTGTAGATGAAGCATGTAAACCGTACAGTTGCGGGGACAGTTCTTGATTTTAACAAGATTCCCTTTTAATCTTGGCAGCTTAATTTTATGCCAAGAACCGAATTCACGGCAAAGTTATGTAAGTTTTAAACTAAAACTAAATAACTCCTTTTTTTTGTTCAATTTTGTTAAATGAATAAATGCTTGGCATTATTTTGTTTTTGTATGCTATTGGGTTGCGAGAAAAACAAGCCTACCGATAGGCTTCATGAGACCCTATCAAGTCAATCCATGGATTATGCAACTAAATTTAATATCCAAGAGGACTATCTAAGGGTGATAGAACCTTGGCCAGGATCAAAGTCTGCCATTGAATATAGATTTGAAAACATTCCCCAGCGGGTAGTCGTCACCAGCACCACCCATCTACCTTATTTAGAATTATTGGGCTTGGAAGATAAACTGGTAGGCTTTGTAGGTACGCCTAATATTTATTCTGAAAAAATCAACGAACGCCTAAAAGCAGGTGAAATAAAAGAGGTTGGTATCAATGGTAAAATAAATTTGGAATTACTGCTTGCCAGTCAACCCGATTTAGTTATTGCCTTTGATCTTGGTGGTGAATCCTCAACACTTGATAAAATTGTCGAAGCGGGCATACCTATTGTTTATAATTCGGATTTTCTAGAAGAAACTGCTTTGGGTCGTGCCGAATGGATCAAGTTTTTTGGTTATATTTTTGATGAAAGTAAAATTGCAGATTCTATTTTTTCTGGCATGGTTGAAAGATACCAATATCTTAAAAACTTAACCCAAAACGTGACAGAAAGACCCAGCGTATTTTCAGGAGTGGTATATGGAGATACCTGGTTTCTGCCAGGTGGAAAAAACTGGTCCGCACAATTCATTAAGGATGCTGGAGGGACCTATGTATGGGAAGATAACCTATCATCAGGATGGTTAGAGCTTAGTTTTGAAACGGTTCTTGATCGGGCCAGGGAAGCCCAATTTTGGATTGGGGTTGCCTCTATCAATACCCGCACTGAATTGATGGCTCAAGATGCACGATATGAACTTTTTGAAGCTTATCAAGAGCAGCGCATCTACAATTACAACAAACGTATAGGTAACAATGGTGGCTTTGATTTCTTTGAATCGGCCTACGCTCGACCCGATCTTGTTCTTGCCGATCTTATTAGGATATTGCATCCAGATTTACTACCCGATCATCCTACTTATTATTTTCAAAAGATTCCATGATCACACAATATTTTGATACCTCAATAACAAAGTGGAGACAACTGTTTGTTGGTTTAGGGTTATTATTGCTTGTTTTATTTGCTCTAAATATCAGCTTAGGATCTGTGACCATCCCTTTATCAAGTGTAATTGATTTCATTCTATTGCGCCCTCCCGTAGATAATTCTTGGCATTTGATTATGGCAAAATTTCGTTTACCCAAGGCACTCACAGCCACACTTGTTGGGGGTGGACTCGGTATCTGTGGATTGCAAATGCAAACCTTATTTCGGAATCCTATGGCTGGGCCATTCATTTTAGGTATTAGTTCTGGATCTGGGCTGGGAGTTGCTCTGGTTATTTTTTTAGGGGTTGAGGCTGGACTCCTTTTCGAACTTTCAGGTATTGCCAGAAGTTGGATTATGGTATGTGCGGCAGCACTTGGCTCCTTTGGCGTCTTGTTGGCCATCATATTGGCCTCTGTAAGACTCAAGGATTCGGTTACCTTATTGATATTAGGCTTGATGCTTGGTGCCGCATCAAGCGCTTTGATCAGTGTTTTACAATACTTCAGTCAAGCTACAAATATCAAAGCCTATATGATGTGGTCTTTTGGTAGTCTAGGAAGTCTCTCTTGGAATGAATTGATGATCTTCAGTGTGATCATCATTATCGGCATGATCATGTCTATAGGCTTGTCCAAATCATTGAATGCCTTATTACTTGGAGCAAATTATGCTGAAAGTATGGGGGTAGACCTCAAAATCATACGCCTTCTGATCATCATTAATACCAGTATATTGGCGGGTACGATTACTGCCTTTTGTGGACCCATCGCTTTTTTTGGTTT
>Ga0209711_10002361_pt1 | contig 17074 bp, 15 predicted proteins | sample ArcticOcean_MG_C_7_FD_187441 | JGI IMG/M metagenome (GOLD analysis project Ga0209711, IMG submission 187441) | Marine microbial communities from western Arctic Ocean - ArcticOcean_MG_CB11_88 (SPAdes) (version 2) | ecosystem: Environmental > Aquatic > Marine > Oceanic | place: Arctic Ocean... | reverse complement strand
AAAATAGGGATCAACCGCAAAACTGTCAAGTTTGTCTGACAACACCCGGCTTTGTCCCAAAATGCAGCGGCGTGGACCAGTATTTTTGAGCGGATGTGCTGTTTGCGGAATTCAGCACTGAGGGCCTCACGCGATCACTTCGAACCTGTCGACATCAATCATACCGTGGTCAGTAATTTTTAGATGTGGGATGACGGGTAGCGCCAAAAAGGCAAGTTGCAAAAACGGCTCTTCCAACGTTACACCCAAATCCTTTGCCGCTGCGCGCAGGGACATGAGGTCGGCTTGGACGTCTTCAAAGGGTTGCAAACTCATCAGTCCGGCAATAGGCAGCGCCAATTCAGCGCAGATTTTGCCGCCCTGCGTGACCACAAACCCGCCTTCAATTTCCTTGAGCCGGTTGGCCGCCAATGCCATGTCGTCGTAATCCGTACCCACCACTGCAATGTTGTGGTGATCATGGCAAACCGTTGATGCGATCGCACCTCGCCTAAGCCCAAAACCCTGGACAAACCCTGTCGCGATGTTCCCAGTTTTGCCATGCCTCTCGATGATGGCGATCTTGACTAGGTCGCGATCAATATCAGGGAGCTTGTCGCCATCTTGAGGCGTAATTTCTTTGGTTAGGTATTCTGTAATGATCTTGCCCGGCAAGATGCCGATCACCGGTGTCTGCGCCCGGTTACTAGTTGTGCGAAACACATCGCGCGTGATTGCGGGTGCTTTGACTGAATCGCGGGCTATCGGTGCAACCGTGCCGCGTGCCGCAAAATTCTCGTTGTTCGCGATACGTCCAGCACACAGCACCATCGAAATCTGGCATGTCGCGACGTCGTCCAGCACCACGATATCAGCCCGCTTGCCAGGCGCGATCAGTCCCCGATCTTTCAGGCCAAAAGCTTCTGCTGCCGACAGGCTGGCGGCGCGGTAGACTGCAAGCGGTGACGCACCCCCCGCAATGGCAGTACGGATCATGTAATCAAGATGCCCGTGTTCGGCGATATCTAGCGGATTGCGATCGTCTGTACACAGGCAGATATAGGGCGAATTCCGTTCGGTGATCAGGGGCAAAAGCGCTTCGAGATCTTTGGATACCGACCCTTCGCGGATCAATATCCGCATGCCTTTCTGCAACTTTTCCCTGGCTTCTTCCGCCGTTGTTGCCTCGTGTTCAGTCCGTATCCCAGCGGAGATATAAGCATTCAAATCAAGGCCACGCACCAGCGGCGCATGCCCATCGATATGGCGCCCGCGAAAAACGTTCAGCTTGGCCATTGCGCCAGGGTCTTTGTAGATCACGCCCGGATAGTTCATAAACTCGGCCAGACCGATGACCGCGGGGTGGTCGATATAGGGCATCAGATCATGAGCTTCCAGCCGCGCACCTGCGGTTTCCATCGTCGTGGACGGCACACAGGACGACAACTGAACTTTGATGTCCATCAGCGTGTGTTCGCTTGATTGAAGGAAGTATTCGATGCCCGCGACGCCTGCGACATTGGCGATTTCGTGTGGATCGCAGATAGCGGTCGTCACACCTTTTGGGCCGACACAACGGTCAAACTCCAGCGGTGTCACACAAGAGCTTTCGATATGTAGATGGGTGTCGATGAAGCCGGGCACTAAAACTTTACCGGAAACGTCGATCACCTCGCACCCTTCATAAGTCTCACATGTGCCGACAATCATGCCATCACAAATCGCCACGTCGCCGGTCAGCATCTCACCTGTGATCAGGTCAAGCGCCTGCCCCCCCCGCAACACAATATCGGCAGGGACGCGACCATGAGCCTGATCAATCATATCTTCGAGAGTGGGCAGTTGGTTCATTTCATCATTCCACGTTTTGCATGCCAAGGCGCACAAGGGTGCGTCGTTCCACTATCAGCACCAGATAGTAGATCGCCACCGACAACAAAACCGATACCGCAGCAACCGTCCAGATCATGCTATAGTCAAGATAGCCGCGAGACCGATTCAGCAGATTGCCAAGTCCGGTTCCTGTCGCGAGCCATTCCGCAATCATCACCCCAAGCAGCGCACGTGGTACGGTCAAGCGCGTGGCCGCAAACAGATAAGGCAGTGCTGCGGGAATGGAGACTATGCGCATTTCGGTCCATGCGGACGCACCATACGCACGCGGCAAATCCAGCACCGATTGCGGGACCCGCTGGATCCCTTGAACCAACAATACGAACGCCGGAAAGAACGTCACGGAAATGGTGATCCAAAGTGTGACGGAATATCCACGCCCGAGGATCAAAACCAGCAACGGCGTCAGTGCAACCAGCGGCATCGTCTGTGTCACCAGTGCCACTGGTATGAAGCCTTTGATGAAGCCGGGAAACAATCTTGACGAAATCGCCAACAGAAAGGCGAACGCCAACCCGGCAATCATGCCAAAGGCGGCAATCGGTAGGGTCTGGCCCAAAGCCGCCATCAGCTTACCGCGGGCAATTACGGATGTATCCTTGAGAAACAGATACTCGAAGACGCCGTAGGGTGTTTTGGCAATCAGGTCGGGCACACCGGTTAGCTTGATGAATGCCCACCACAGCACAAATGGCAATGTGATGGTGCCGCACAGGATCAGAGCCTGAATTGGCCGTCCATAAGCATTTTCACCCTGTGACGATGGGATCGCCGTGTTCAATGTGACCGACCGCGTACTGCCAGATATTCGCGTGGAGATCACCGCAAAAATCGCATAACTCAATCCCGCAATCAGGGTAGCGACAAGGCCAATACCCCACAACCGCGCCGGATCACCACGCCCCAGTGATCCCAACAGATATGTGCCCAGACCCCAGCGACCTCCGCCACCAAATTCAGCCAAAATTGCCCCCAAAACCGCGTTTGGCGCAGCTATCCGCAAACCGCTTAGGATATCCGGGATCGCACCGCGTATTCGGACCAATTTCAAAATTAACCAATTGCCGCCTCCATAGGCGCGCACCAGATCCGCGGACCGAGTGTCATATTGCGACAGACCTATCACGGTCGCGCTCATGGTCACAAAATAGACGCCAAGAGCCGCCAGCGTCACGCGTGGTGCCATCCCTGAAAGGGTCAGAACCAGAATGGGAGCAATCGCGATGGGTGGCAGGGCAAAAATTGCGATGTTCACGCCGCGCATCAAGCGCAACAGAGTCGGCGACAAGATAAAAGCGATGCCTGCCGCGATGGCCAGCACATTACCAATCAAAAATCCAAGACCTGACGCGTAAACCGTAGCCCCGATATGACCGGGATAATCACCGCGATCAATCCAGAGGCGGATTAGGATTTCACTGATGCCTGGCAAGGCACCGCCAGCGATCCAATCCATCCGGCCGACGATTTCCCAAACGATGATCAGGATCATGAAATTCCGAACAGGCTTCAGGCGTGGCGAGATCAGGCTATGCCTCATGAAGCACCATTGAGATCCGGTCCGTGAGGGCGTGAAATTCGGGGTTGGAAAACAGATCAGGGTGGCGCGGGCGGGCAAAGGGCACGTCAATGATATCAACAACGCGGCCGGGGTCAGCGTGCATGACGACGACCTGATCAGCCAGAAAAATTGCCTCATCGATCCCATGAGTAACCAGCAGCGCGGTAGATTTCGTCTCAGACCAGATACGTTGCAATTCGACGTTCATCTGGCGTCTCCGTATCTGATCGAGCGCGCCAAAAGGTTCATCCATGAAGAGAACTTTGGGCGAGGTGATCAGAGATCGGGCGATAGACACTCGTTGGCGCATGCCCCCTGATAATTCACCGGGCAATGCGTTTTCATACCCTTTTAATCCGACAAGTTCGATTAGCTGTGCGATTTCTACGCTATACTTCGAGGGATCACGGCCTAGTACTTCGAGCGGCAACGCCACATTCTTGGCAACCGACCGCCACGGCAACAGGGCTGCATCCTGAAAAGCAACACCAGTAATACCACTGGCAGTGGCCTGCGCGGGCGTTTGACCTGAAATCAAAACCTCACCGCTGTCGAAACTTTCCAAGCCGAGGGCCACGCGCATGGCAGTCGATTTGCCACAGCCCGACGGCCCAATTAGCGCCGTGAATGAACCTGGAGAACACTCCAGGTTCATATCTTTCAAGGCCTCAACGGTTTTGCCACGCCCCCTATAGGTTTTGCCAACGGCGCGCAGTGAGATGCCTGCCGGTTGGCGTGGCATCAGATTTCCTCGAGCAAGGTCGTATCAAACATGTCGCGAGATCCACTAATACCGACAGCGGCCAATGCCTCGATGTTCTTCTCAATGGCTTCCTCCGACATAGAGAAGACGCCTGCATCTGATATGATCAACTCCCTCTGCGCGGCATTAAAGAAGACCTCATTCTCTATCGATCGGCCCGTGCCCTTGAACCAAGTGTCAGCCCATTGCGGCGGATAGACGGCTGGATCGGCGAGATTCTCTTCCCACCCCTTGCGGCTGGCACGCAACCACCCAACCAATTCGGTCCGCTTCGTAGCAAGGGTTTCTTCAGTTACAACGATCGTATCATTGAACGTCGTGACACCATAGTCGTAGATCAGAAACGAATTGGCCTCTTCGCCTAATGTGCTGATTGTGAAGGGCACATTGGTCGTGAAGTCCAGTGATGCGTCGATCTCACCACGTACCAATGGCGTGGGGTCGTAGGCATAGGGTACGATGTTTACATCGTTTAAGTCGATCCCGTTCAACTTCAGCAATGCCTCGATGGTGACGGTATTGACGGGCGGGACGGCGATTGTCTTGCCCACCAGATCAGCCGGTGAATTTATCCCACTCTTTTTCAGCGACACAATGCCAAGTGGGTTCTTTTGATATTGGGTGCCGATGATCTTGAATTTCGCACCCTGTTCGGAAATCGCTCGGATCGTCGTGTCGGGCAACGTCAACGCCAAGTCGGCACGACCGGCAATGATGGTGCTTTCCGGGATCACGTCCGGCCCCCCTGAAAGATAGACCAGGTCAAGCCCTTCGTCCGTGTAATATCCGTTATCGAGTGCCAGAAAATAACCTGCAAATTCGGCGTCATTGATCCAAGCCGCCTGCATGGTGAATGGGGTCGCGGCATGCGCACGCCCGGCGATTGCCAAGGCGGAAGTGCTGGCAGCGGCGGTACCCAAAAAGTGTCTGCGGTTCATCGTATAGTTCATGTCATTCTCCTTGTTATGTTGATGGGCCTTAGGTCACGGGTGTTAATCCCTGAATCGCGCGCAACTCCTGTAAAGGTGGAGTTTGCCTGATCTGCTCCGGCTCCAGAAGATCCCAAATCACACCATGCGGACGTTTTGCACGGCGTTCAATCGTGTGCAGCTTGCCGGGTGTCGCGATGTGATCGACCAGAATGTCGGTGTCGCTGGGGTGTAGCTTTTCATGGACGACCTGACAGTCGTGAACGGTGGCGACCACGGGTGTGTCCTCACCGACAAGGCCCAGATCAGTAAACATGCCCCATTCGAGGTCAAAGAACCCGTGGCCTTTACCGAACCTTACGCCGTCGACCGAAACCGCGGATGCGCCCGTCACAAGAAAATCGATCTTTCCATATTTTGCAATGTCTTCTAAAGAAATAGGGCGTCCAAAATGCTCCATCCCGTCTAGCCATGCAGCATAAAGTTCGGCACCTTTCGGCACCATCCCTGGCTCGATCAGCAAAAACCCACGATAGATGCCATATGTAGACATAAAGAACGGCTTTTCCTGCTCAATCAAACGGCGCCGCATATCGACAAGACAATTATCCGGCGTGATAAACAGAAATTCCGCATCTTTGTATTCGGGCATTCCAACAATGTGATCCGTGGCGATTTCCGATCCTTCGAAATCAGGAATGACCTCAGAGAAATTCATGTCAAACCGGGTGTCCGGCTTTGCCACGTCCTTCAGTTTGGCCCAAATCTGCTGCCTGATGATTTTTGATTTTGACACGCGCCCCCCTAACTGTTTCAGTATGGAGCTTCAGAGTTTCAAAATCTGCGTTCCACTGTTTCAAAATTTTGCAACAAATGTTTCAATCTGTCAAAGAAATTCGCAAGTAACTGATCAGGAAATAATATATGTCTACTAGACTATCCCTTAGGATACAGGAACGGATCACAAGGTTGACCAAAAGTGAACAAAAGTTGGCCACAGTGATTCTCCAAACACCCACCCTGATTGAAACACATACGGCGACAGAACTGGCTGGTCTTGCAAATATTTCGAAAGCCACCGCTGCGCGTTTCTTTCAAACTTTGGGTTACACCGATTTCGAAGAGGTGAAAATTCAAGCTCGGGAAGAGCGAAATCGCACTCAACCCTATAGTTACTCAGTGGCTGCGTCAGAAAAAACAGTCCTGGGCCGCACCATTGGAGAGCATCTCGACCTGGAACTCGACAACCTAACCCGCACATTCGAGGAAATGGGCTCCGATACGCTTCAACGGGCGTCACTCTTGATTGCAGACGCACCGCGCGTCTGGTTTCTGGGACATGGCCCAGACAGTTGGCTGGCCCGATATGGACGGATGCTGTTTTCAAGGCTACGCCATGATGTTCACATGCTTGGCCTGAATGACAGTTCAACAGCCGAAGATCTGGCCATGACAGGCCCGCGGGATGTGCTGATCTATATGGCACAAGGCCAGCAGACCAAAGGGCTTAAGTCAATCCTGTCCTATGCCAAAACCACCAGATTGAGTGTGATTACCCTGACAGATCATAGTAACCTTGCGCAAGCAAAGCGGTTTTCCGAGATTGTGTTCAGGTGTCATATCTCAAGCTATGGATTGATCCCGACTTACACCACGATGGTCAGCACACTTCGACTGCTAGCTGTATCTTATACCGGGCACGTTGGCGAAACCGCCATACAACGGATGGGCCTAATCGACGACATCAACGAGGAGCTGGACACGATGGGCTGAGGCCGAGCATGTGACGTAGACCTTCCTTGCACGTAGTCCCATGGCGTTTTGCCGTCATTGTCTTTTGCTTTTTTTGTCAACACCCGCGTTTAGCAGAGTTTGACCGCTTCAATGTCTGACGTCAGACACAAGAAAGATGGTGTTGTCAGACAAAGTCTAACACGTCTCAAAGTACCACGATCACACAAATCTATGAAGCGCAGATTTGAAACCACTCCGTGAGAGCGGCACTGCGTTTTTGCTTATAAGTCTGTATGTTTTGAAGGGAGAACATGTTGTCATTTACAAAAATAGGGATCAACCGCGAAACCGTCAAGTTTATCTAACAACACCACTTGATGTGCCTTTTACGGGTGTTCAAGTTTGTCTGACAACACCGATTTTGTCACTTCAGCGCTCCCAACCTCGTGGCCTGTGTCTGCGCCTTCAATGCAAGTTCCATAACCTTGAAACAATGCGCCTGCGTCATCGCGGTTTCGGTGCGATTGTTCACATCATTGATCAACTGTTCAAAATACGGCAGTGGCGTCTGCGATGCATCGATATGTTCACAACTATCCCCGTTCACTAGGAAGATATGGTCGGTGCCTTCGCGACCAGCCACATCAACATATTTGCGTAACTCTATATAGCCCTCGGTTCCAAGGATGGTCAGCCGGCCATCACCCCATGTTGGTAACCCGTCCGGCGTGTACCAATCAACGCGGATATAACCTTGTCCCTTGTCAGATCGCAGAACAATCTCTCCAAAATCCTGCAGACCCGGATCGTTGGGGTTGGCAAAATTCCCCACGCTTGAGCTGACAAGCTCTGCGTCCGTTGACCCGGTAAAAAACATAAACTGATCCACCTGATGCGAAGCGATATCGGTCAAGATACCGCCATACATGTCTTCGTCGAAAAACCATTCGGGTCGCGTTGGACGGTTAAGCCGATGCGGCCCCATTCCAATGGTTTGAACCACCGTCCCGATCCGTCCCTGCGCAACCAGCTCAGCGGCGCGGGCAACGGCGGGTACTTCAAAGCGCTCTGAGAAATCGATCGACCAGATGCGCCCAGTCTCTTTAACACAGGCCTTGATTGACTCGAGCTGATCAAGCGTTGTGCATCCGGGCTTGTCGGTCATGACGTCCTTGCCGGCGCGCATCGCCGCAATCGCGCGCGCGGCACGGCGCACTGGAATATCTGCGATCAGGATCATATCGATCTCTGGATCATCCAGAAGATCCTGCATATCCGCCACTCTGGGCACATCGGGAAATCGCTTTAGAAATCCTTCTGTGGGTTCTGGTTCGCCTTCGGTCCACCAGCCTTTACATTCGCATCCCAGGGCCTGCATTTTTGCAAGCTGACCGAAGATATGCCGGTGATCAATGCCGATCACGCCAAGTTTGAGCTGTTTCATAGTACTACTTTCTCACGATTTTTATTTTTTGCCCACTGCGCGACGAGTCTTCGATCGCCGCGATCAGACGGTGTACTTCAAGAGCCTGCAACCCCGTAACACGAGGTTTATGTCCGGCCAGAATAGAATTGGCGAAGTCCGAGATTAGTGACTTGTGCCAATCATACGGAAAAGCCATTGGATCGGCGCCACCACCAGTGCTCGCTGCTTCGCCAAACTGCTCGACGCGGCCATCGCGCCAATTAACAATCAGCGTGCCCGACTTAAGAATTGCCGAGCCATTGTCGCAGTCGAACATGATACTTTCGCCGTCGCCCGGAAAACTAGCAGTGCTCGCAAAGATCGACCCCACAGCTCCGCTTTCGAATTCGAGCACGCCAGCCGCGAAATCTTCGGCTTCCATGTTGTGAAATGGGGTCGTGGCGCACATAGCTTGGACCGAAATCGCCGGGCCGGTCAACGATAGCATCAGATCCAGCGTGTGGATCGCTTGGCTGATCAAAACACCGCCCCCGTCACGCGCGTAGGTTCCGCGACCCGGATCGTCGTAATAGCTCTGATCGCGCCACCAAGGCACCTCGGCGCGCACAACCCGGATCGCGCCCAAATCACCTTCGGCAACGAGTTTGGCCAGCGCTTCGGAAGCAGCTCGAAACCGATGCTGAAAAACCACGCCCAAAGATACACCTGAAGCAGCGCAGACCTTTACAATGTCTTCAGCCGCCTTCGTTGTCCGTTCCAGAGGTTTCTCTGTCAGAATGTGTTTTCCTTCATTCGCAAAAAGCGAAATCAGTTCCGACCTTGCGTTAGGAGGTGTAATCAAGAGTAGCGCGTCAACCGTTGGATCCTTCGCCAAATCCTGCACGTCGCGCGCGTTCGGAAATCCGTATTCGTTGCAAAATGCGCTCCGCGCATCGTTCGACCGCGAATAAACGCCTCTAACATCTATAAGATCTTCAAGGTCTTTAAGCGCGAGCGCGTGGGGTTTCGCGGCCATGCCCACCCCGACAACGGCGAGGCCAATGCGCTTGTTCACTCCACCATTCCGTTCGCCAGCATTTGGCCATCCGCGTCAAACAGATGCATATCTTTTCGGTTAAACTTTAGGTGCAGGGTTTGGCCCTTTGTAATGGGCAGTTGGCCCGTCTGATGAACCGTTATCTGAGGCAAACCTTTAACGTCGCAATAAAGGAAGGTTTGACCACCAAGTTGCTCAGTAAAAGCAACTTGCGTGATGATGTCCCCATTGCCACCAGGGTCAATTTGAACATGCTCCGGCCGAATGCCGAACGTGCATATGGCCCCATCCGACAGGCTGTCAACTTTATGAATTGGCAGAGACAAGTTCTGGGCCTTAAGGCACCATCCGTCTGGCCCTTCTTCAGCAGTGGCCTCGATCAGGTTCATTCGTGGCGAACCGATAAACCCGGCGACAAACGCATTTTGTGGATAGTTGTAAAGATCAAGAGGCGCTCCGACTTGCTCTATGCGACCACTTTGAAGAACAACAATTTTGTCGGCAAGCGTCATAGCTTCGACCTGATCATGGGTAACATAAATCATCGTATCGCCTATTTTGGCATGCAGTGCAGACAACTCCTTGCGCATCGTGACCCTCAACTCTGCGTCGAGGTTGGAAAGAGGTTCATCAAACAAAAATGCCTTTGGGTTGCGCACAATGGCTCGGCCGATGGCAACACGCTGGCGCTGACCACCGGACAAAGCTTTGGGTTTTCTGTCCAGATAATCTGTAATCTGAAGTAATTCCGCCGTGCTGCGAACAATACGGTCAATTTCCGCTTTCGGGAGCTTCGCATTCTCAAGCCCGAAGGCCATGTTCTTATAAACGCTCATATGCGGATACAAAGCGTAAGACTGGAAAACCATGGCCAGACCGCGCTCTGACGCGGTTGTACCATTTACAATCTCACCGTCGATTTCTATTATGCCCGACGTGACATCATCCAGCCCAGCGATGGCACGTAGTAGTGTCGATTTACCACACCCTGATGGCCCGACGAAGACACAAAACTCACCTGATCCGACTTCAAGATCAATCCCATGAAGTACTTCGACATTACCATAAGATTTGCGAACCTGCTTTAGCTGAATGACAGTCATTTTATGTGTTTCCGTATCATCGGCTGCGCATTTTTGCAGCAAGTTTTGGGTCCGCTTTTTGCATGCGCAAAGGTGGGAGTCCCTTTAAGATTTGGCCAATATCGTCCAACATCGATTCACGAATTCTAGCATAGGAAGCAGTCAGTCCTCCCGCGAGATGGGCTGAAAAAAGCGCGTTAGGTGTCGCCCGATACGGACTGTCAGCCGGCACCGGTTCTTCTGGAAAAATATCGATAGCCGCTCGGAAGCGCGCGTTGCCAACTAAATCCAGAAACGCGTCAAAATTGACGATTTCCGCACGGGACGCCAGCACCACGGTCGCGTCTTTTCGGATAGTTTCAAGCATAGCTCGATCGAGAAAGCCCTCGTTCTCAGATGTCACGCCTGCCAGTAAAAACAAGACATCAGATCCACCCAATGCGGTTTCAAGGCCGACCGGCTCCAGTCCTTCTGAGCGCAGATACCCGTCCGACAGCCAAGGGTCATGAACCATTAGTCGGACGCCAAATGGCCTAAGTAGAGGCACAAGGGCGCGACCAAGATTACCATAGCCAAGCAACGCAACGTCAGAGCCATACAGGCTCTTGGCTTGCTGGTTTCCAGCAATGCCATAGGCCTCTTTTCCTGACCGGAACAACGGGTCCGCTAGATGCAAACCGCGCAGCAGCATAATCGCCTGACCCAGACAATATTCAGCTACCGCTGGTGCCATCGCTGGTGCCGCCGACAACACTTGAATGCCACGTGCATGACATTCAGCATAATCAATATTAGACTCCCAATTTGCCTTCACATTAAGGATTGCGCGCAAATTTGGCGCGCGGTCGAGACGTTCCTTAGGCATTGCTGTTTGGCCTATAAGGATAGTCATCTCAGAGAGATGCTCTTCGACTAAAGCGTCGGGTGCGCGAGAGCCCCAATGCGCAACGACGTTGCCCATGTCCGCAAGTGCTGCTGCACAATCGGGAGTATAGACCATCGCTTCGTTTCGCGGAAACGGGTCTAAAAAAATAAGTGGTTGTTTCATTTCATTCCTGAGCTTGCTATTCCAGTGGTTATAAATTTCTGAAGGAAGGTGAACACCACTACGACCGGAATCAAAGTGACTACAGTCATGGCCAAAATATAATGCCACTGCACATCTAGCTCTCCTTGAAACGCGTTCAATCCAACCTGAAGTGTGTGAACCTCAGAACGGTTCAGTACAATTAACGGCCAAAGAAATTCGTTCCAGCGCCACATTATCGAAAAAATAGCGAGCACTGCGATTGCCGGCATAGTCAAAGGCAACACGACTTTTGAATATACCGCCCATTCCGAAGCCTTATCCATTCGGGCAGCTTCGATAAGATCCTTCGGGATCGTCAACATATACTGGCGCAACAGAAAGACCCCGGTCGGTGTTGCTGCTCCGGGCAGAATTACGGCCCACAACGAATTGATCATACCCAATTGTGTTACCACCAAATACACTGGGACTAAAATCACAGTAATCGGAATCATCAATGTACCAATAACGAACAGCATGATGGCGTTGCGCCCACGGAACTCGTAGATACTTAATCCATAGGCAGCCATAGAGTTTATCAGCAACGTTATAACAGTTGCGACAATAGTAACAATCAGCGAGTTATTCAGAAACCCCACAAAATTAAAGCGCTCAAGGGGATCGGTGTAATTTTCTACTGCCAACCGGAATTCTCGCACTTTGGTCCGTTGATCAATCGGAACGCGTATGGTTTCACCCAGAACCTCTGGGTCGACCATCTGGCTCACGATTCCGATCCGTCGGACTTGAGCCAACTGCTTGATCGTACCGTCGTCTTGGGTCACATCAAACAAAAGTAATGGTTTTTCATAGCCATCCACTTGAACCTCAATTTGACCGAGAGGAAGAAAAGTGGGTGGAAATTCAATTAAACCTGCCGGGGTTTTGAACGACGATAAAACCAGCCACACAACCGGTCCGAACATCAAGATTACGCCAAAAATCAAGTATGTATAGGAAAAGACGTCAGTCCAATGAAGACGCCTGCGCCCACGTCTGGCAGTTAACAAAGAATTCAGAGATCGGTTTGACCTGTTAGCGTCATCCATTGTCCCGCGCCCTTGTTGCTGCAAGTTGTGTCATGGTCAATACAAACAGTACGCCACCGAGAACCATTGACGCAGCTGACGCAAGGCCGAAGTTCTGTACCTGCTCTGTAAAACCAGTGTTGTAGATGTATTGAACGATGAATTGCGTTGCCGTACCCGGCCCACCGCCCGTCAAAACAAAGACTTCATCAAAAATCTGTACGCCCTTGATCAGCGCTAACACCACGACAACCAGCAGATTAGGCCACAAAAGTGGCAGTGTAATTCGCCAGAAAACACGCTCTGTGGACGTGCCATCCATTTCAGCGGCCTCGTAGAGGTCGGGTTGAATTGCTTGCAACCCTGCAAGAATTATCAGTGTGTAAAAGCCCATATGAGCCCAGATTGAAACAAACACCGCCCAGAACATCGACCATTCGGGGCTAACAAAAAACAGAATTTTGTCCATGCCTATCGACACGAGAAAAGCGTTCAGGATGCCGTCTCGCAATAATACCCATTTCCAAATCAACGCAACCACCACCGGCGACAGCAGCACTGGAAAGAAGAACACTGCTCTAAAAAAGCCCCGCGCTCGGATTTTTCGGTTGAGAATAAGGGCTGTGATCATTGAGAAGAGAACGAGAAACGTAACTTGAAAAATGATGAAAATTGCAGTGTTATATAGACCTTTCCAAAACCTGTCTTCCCGGCAGGTTATTGGGTCACCAAAGGTTTCGCAATCCAGAAGGAATGCGTATTGTTCCGTTCCTGTATAAACCCTGTCTGACAGAAAAAGCTCGGGTCCACCAGTGAATGAAAATGCGAAATTTATACCAAGCGGAATAACGACAAAAAGCCCGAAAAAAGCCAAGTTGGGTAACAAAAAAATCCATGGCATTCCTTTGACACCAACGATTCTTTGTACCAAAGACAGTGGATAGTCTAGCAATTTGAAGATCAGAAGAACTGGCCAAGCGGCAACTGCCGAAAGGCGATCCGAAATACTGATCCTGTCTTTTGCAATGGGCATTCTTACGCCTCCAGAATTAGAATAAATGGGCCGACAAACTAAGCCGGCCCAAATTAATTTTTATTTGCGTGCTAGTTCTTCTAATTGTTTGGCTACATCTGATTCCATGCGCTCATATGCTTGATCCAAGGTCAGTTCGCCAACAATTGCTTCGTTCAACCGCGAAATCAACGCGTTGAACAATACACGGTTGTTTTTATAGCCCTGCAGATCAAACGCGGTTTGCGAGATCGTAGGAACTGCACCTGAGAACGTTTCCAGCGCATGTTTCGCTCTGGGATCGACAGTCGCAAAATCGACGCCACCGGTTGCAAGACCAAGGTGACCAGGAATGAACAGAGTCGCGCCATAGAATTCAGCAAGGTTGTCCTCTTGTGCAAGGAAATCCATCAGCTTGCCGACTTCTTCCGGGTGTTCAGTGTCCGCCATTGCCACGAGGGCAGCGCCACCCGGCATTCCGGTACAAGCTGCGTCACCGCAAGGAGCTGGTACAGCCCACCAGTCAAATGCATCGCCAATTTTATCAGCGAATTGAGGAATCTGCCAAGAGCCTGACATGTAAAACACGACCTGACCGTTAGCAAAATCTTCGTTCGCACCTAAGTATGTTGATCCTGAAACGGAACCCCACAGCTCTTTAGACATGGTGCCATCTTGATGCCAGTCATATAGACGTTGAGCCATTGCTTTTAGGCCATCGTCAACCAGTGCAGGGTTACCATCGGCGTCAAACATATTTGCACCCATGGCAATTGCGGGGCCCGCGACGCGGTGTCCTGAACGGTCCCAAGCCATTGGGATTGGAATGTCGAGTTTGCTGGCTACTTCGTTTACAGCGTCTGCCCAATCATCCCATGTTGCGCCGTCACCTGGCATTGCCACTTCAGCTTGCTCAAAGAGTGTTTTGTTCACATAAGGCCCGGTCACTGTCAGCTGAGTCATGAAACCTGAGATCCGATCGGAATTCGGAGCCAACCAGTTCAAAAACGGCCCAAAGCTTTCCTCCCAGTATGCAGTATTGGACACATAGGGACTCAGATCGAGATAATGCTCAGACAGCCCACCCAAATCGGTGACACGTGCAATATCAGGACCTTGGCCCGCCGCCAACTGAATCGGTAATGATTCAAGAACCGATTTATAAGGCACAACGTCGAGCACGACTGAAATGTCTGGGTTATCAGCTTCGAAGCGATCGATGATCGACTGTATCACTTCTCCCTCGTTACCATCATTATACCACATCATACGGAGTTCAGTCTCTGCAAGAGCAGAACTGGCCATCAGCGATGTTGCCAATGAAGACACAGTCAGCAGAGTTTTAAAATTAAATGTCATTGGTTTCCTCCTAGAATTTACATGACTTTTTCATTATTCTACCATTATGTTTCAGGCAGATCCTCCCCGTGATCATGCAACCCCAGTTGCAAAACTGATTTCACATGAACGCGCATCTCACGAACGGCTCCTGACGGGCAGCCCGATTGAATTTCGTCAACTATTCTCAAATGTTCCTCGAAAGCACGTTGCGATCTGTGCTGGATGGACGACATCAGCGTATAGCGCTGGCGATCGACGTGCCCTTTTATCGAGTGAGTGAGCTTCCAAGCGCGCGGCATACCAGCAATTCGGGCCAGTTCAGCATGAAAAGCCTCATCTTGGCCAAAGAAAGTAGCGTAGTCACCCAGTTGAGCAGCCCGCTCCTGCACTGCCATGATTGGCTCTAGAGTGCTTAGATCTGCTTTAGCTCTTGCGAGTTTGTTTACTACCTCTGCTTCAAGAGCGGCCCTTATTAATACTGCTTCTTGAAGCTGTGCGTTGTCAAGCTCTGCTACGATGTTTCCAACTTGTGGACGGGTGTCGACTAACCCCTCTTTGGCAAGTTGTTGGAGCGCAACCCGAAGCGGAGTGCGGCTGATCTTCAACTTGCTGGCAAGCGGCGCCTCGCTGATCTTGGTGCCCGGCGAAAGGCGGTTATCGACGATACGCGCTCGCAGGTAATCATAGACCTGAGGTGCAATCGAAATTGTGTGGTCAATATCCTTCGAGGGAAGCGGTTCGTTGTTGGTCATCGGCCCCCGCTCCCTTTTAATCCAGCAACAATCCCGCGGATTTCAGCAAGGCCCTTGAGGCGACCCACCGCAGGATACCCGGGTTGATAGCCGGCCGTCAGATCCGAGATGATTTCTTGCCCGTGATCCGGGCGCATTGGAATTTCGGCGTCTGCACGGCTTTCCCTGTGCCGTCTTGCCTCTTCGTCAAGGATGACTTTGATGACACCGACCATGTCGACCTGCCCGCCCAAATGCCCGTCCTCGAAAAATGAACAGGGTTCTGACTCGCTTTCGCGTGTAACGTTGCGAAGATGTACGAAATGAATTTTTGACGCGAAACGGCGTGCAATCTCCACACAATCATTTTGTGGGCTGGCCCCTAAAGAACCGGTGCAAAGCGTCATGCCGACTGAACGGCTATCAACTGCGTCCAACACGCACGCGTAATCTTCGAGTGAAGACATGACACGAGGAAGCCCAAGCAAAGGGAACGGTGGATCATCGGGATGGCAACACATCCGCAATCCCAACTTTTCCGCTGTTCCAACTATTTCAGAGAGAAAATCAATGTGGTTCTGCCTTAACCCGTCGCGATTAATATTGGCGTAAGCCGCCAGGGCATCGCGCAGCCCGTCCAGTGTCCAATTGTCGGCAGCTCCCGGCAGACCCGCGGCCGCGGCGCTCAATAACTCGGCTTTTTCGACCTCGGACATCTCGCGATAAAGGCTCGTGGCCTTAGCGAGTACAGCGTCACTGTAATCCCCTTCTGCGCCTTGACGGGCAAGAATGAAACAGTCCAGAGCTGCAAACATTGAAAGATCAAAGCGCATTGTCGTGGCTCCGTTTGGCAACGGCCAGCGCAAATGCGTTCGTGTCCAATCCAAGACCGGCATGAAATTGTAGCAAATTGTGGAAATGCCGGCTTCAGCAAGGCATTCCAGCGACCTCTGATAGGCTTGGATATGTGCGCTGTAGTCTTTGCCCTTTGTCTTTATGGCTTCAGAAACGGGGAGGCTTTCGACGACATTCCATTCAAGCTCACCATCCGAACCAATTCTGATTTCCTCCTGGCGCGCACGGACTTCCTCTATCGTCCACGGAATGCCCGCCCGAACGTGGTGAAGCGCCGTAACCACACCGGAGGCACCCGCCTGTCGCACATCCGATAGGGTCACGCGGTCTTCAGGACCAAACCATCGCCAAGTGTTTTTCAAAGAACATACTCTCGATATAATTTAGTGTACTAGTACACCAGTTTTTAGTCATTGACAAGCCGAAGAATAATTTTGGTGTTGTCAGACAAAGTCCAACACGTCCCAAAGTACCACGATCACACAAATCTATGAAGCGTAGAAATTGGCCCACTCAATGAGAGCGGCACTGCGTTTTTGCTTATAAGTCTGTCTGTTTTGAAGATGCTTTTCATGATTGAAGTGATTGTATATCTGGGCGTGATAACTGGAGAATTTCTGGAGCATTCAAGAACT
>Ga0209711_10002359_pt1 | contig 17084 bp, 16 predicted proteins | sample ArcticOcean_MG_C_7_FD_187441 | JGI IMG/M metagenome (GOLD analysis project Ga0209711, IMG submission 187441) | Marine microbial communities from western Arctic Ocean - ArcticOcean_MG_CB11_88 (SPAdes) (version 2) | ecosystem: Environmental > Aquatic > Marine > Oceanic | place: Arctic Ocean... | reverse complement strand
CGGACGACGTCTCTGGAAAGAAGTTCCTGCGCCCGCAGTGCTTCGACGCGGAGACCGGGACGAACAACGACTTCTGGTTCGAGGCTGAGAACACTGGCAAGAAGGTGCAGGACATGCACACCGAGACCGCCGAGGAGTCGGCCGCGGCGGCCGCGCGTGGCAAGGGCACCGCGGTGCGCACCGGTTGCGAGGGCTGGGACAAGCTGCCTTCGCTGTTCTACTTCATCCAGGTCCCGCGGAAGCAGGACCCCGTCTCCTATGCCCGCCCCTCGCTCTCGTCGTACTCGTCGCTCGGGGCCGCGGCGGCGTGGACCTCCGCTGGGCCGATGGAGGAGGACGAGGGCGGCGAGGAGGCGCCCACCTACCGCTCCATGGGCGCACCGTCGTCGACGCCGTGCGTCTACCGCGGGCTGGGCGGCGCCTCCCCGGCGCGCAAGGGTGCTGTTGCGTCGAAGCTCGAGTCGGCGCGCCTTTCGCGCGGCTCCTACGCCGCCGAGGCGGCGGGCGTCCAGTCCAAGACGGTCGTGCGCGCCGCGGGTGAGCCCATCACCATCACCTGCTCCATGGTGGTCATCGTGGACGGCGATGAGCCGCCCGCGGTGCCCGACGTCCAGCACCTCTGGGACACCGTCAAGCGCATGATGAAGATTGCGGGTGAGGCCAAGGACCTGCACGACCCGGAGGCGGGCCTCACCACCGGCGCGCCGCTGACCACGAAGGACTTGGCGCAGATCGTGGAGAAGCAGGCCGAGTTCCCCGCGCCTCCGCAGAAGCCGCCGATGCCGACCGCACCCAAGGTGGGGATCCCTGTTGAAGTTGTGTGAGGCCTCTGTGTTGAGGCGTGCTGGCGACTTGTGTGGTGATGCACTGATGCACTGATGCACTGATGTCTGGAAGGGGGCGAGCGATGAACAGATGACTCGTGTGAGGTTGTTGTGTGTGAATGTCGTGTGACAACTGCGGTAATAACTTGTCTCAATAATCTCTCTAGCAAACAGCCATGTCCCTTGCTGTGGTGGAAAACACGGACCTCACCAACCTCATCTACCAACAGGTCCTTGCTGGGAATGATGGTATTGCACTGTGCAAGGCAGTAGCTGGCTGGTGTGGTACGCGCAGCGACCAGTGTGCGCAAATGCAGTGGGAGCAAGTGGTACGCAAGCTAGGGTGGAACAAGGGTTCGCCCGCCTCGTGGCAGCAGACGTTCTACGACATGTGCAATGCGTTTGTCACCGAGCGTGACCGCGCTGCGGCTGGCGTGACGCGCGAGAGTGTTAAAGAGTTCTTCGTCTTCCTGGGTCAGCTCTACAATGGTGGTGGGCTTGCCGGGGCGGCAGAGCTCGCGTGGCGCATCGTGCTGCCCTACTACCGCGCAGCCACAAGCGCCCGTTCGTATCATACGATACTGGATGAGCTAAAGAATCTGCTGGTATACTTTGGTCAGAATGCGCCTACGCCCTCGAGCCCCGAGTACGTCGAGTTCTTGTTCCGCGCGCTGCGGGATCTTCAGACACCCACGCAGTGGACCGGACAGTACCCATACATGCACACAGTCTTACGCGTCTTCTACGAATCGGTGCTGGCACCTGGAGCCACCACCACGGCGCTCTACAGGCTCTTCCCACTGGGACTTGTCGCTCGCCTCGATATTGGCGAGATCACTGAACTTGGCCCTCAGTTCTGGAACACCCGCCCTGCCGTGGCTGGCAACATGACCACTAAACTGCCCACTGTGCGCAACTTGGTGACCGAGCTGAATGCCCGTGGAGCCAATGGCCCCCTTGTGATGGTTGTGAGTGTGATGGTGTATCAGGACCTGGCAGCGCAGCTACCCTTTGGGCCACCCTAGCTCGCTAATAATAGAGTTGATAAGTAATATAATTAAACTTGAAAGTAACACACCTCGATGGAGGCGTTCCTGTCGCACCTTCCCGACTTTAGCCTACTGGCGCTGGACGTTGGTGCCAAGGAGGCCAGCAGCCGCAAGAAGGCGGCCAAGGAGCGGCGGGCTGCGCCCTACAAGAAAGAGGAGGTAGAGAACCGTGGCACCCCGGAAGCGTTCAACGCCTTACTCAACAACTGTGCGGCCTACGTGCTGAAGGTATTTCGTGGGTTTGCCATCTGCCCTTACGGGCCGCTGTGGCAGTACGCACCCACGCGGTGCCAGCCCTTGGGTGGCACGGCTGCCGACCTCCCCGCCGGAACGGAGCAGGCCCGGGTGGTGTCCATCTTCCTCCAGGGCACCCCTGGCTTTGTGAAGAGTTTCGACGACCTGATGTTGTTCGTGCAGCAGCGCGAGTTTACAGCGTTCATACTGTCGACTGCGCCCCACGAGAGCAAGATCAAGTGGAACACGACCGCCTACCACGCGATGGTTGGCCTGCTCTTTGAAGACAGCGACTTTAGCTGGGGCGTCACCTTTGGGGCCTACCCCACGGGTGGCCTCACCGAGGGCAGCTGCAGCATCGACAGAGGCAGCTGCTCCAACAAAGTCACCATTGTGCTGGGGGATCAGATTGCCTCATGCGCGCGCCCGCGTGACCATGTGCCCCGTCAGATGACGGTAAAGGCTCGGGTGCCGGGAAGCGCCATCCGGGCTCAGTTGGTGGAGGAGCTGGAAAAGTTAGTCAACCCGTCCGGGATTGCGATTGTTTAAGAGTGTTACTGTGTATGTGCTCCCCTACGACTCCTGGTACCTATCCGAATACCGCGAGCCTGGTCGGATGGACCAAGTGCGCGGGTCGCGCGCGGACCACACACCCAATGTCTTGAGGATGGCATCGAAGAACTCGGTTTCGTCGCCCGCCACAAAGCCTTCGGCTTCCACGTCGGGAGGCTTCATGGCCGCAAAGAAGATGCGCGCCTGGTTGTTGAACGCCTTGGCCTCGAGCTTGGGCCCGCGCATGATGACCGCAGTGTAGCCTTCCTCTGCCATCCCGTCCTCGCGAACGTTGATCGTGAAGTTGGCAAACGACTGCACCCCCGCCGCGAGCAGGGTCTTAATGACAAAGCTCACTTGCCAGCGCTTGTCGGGACCACCCTCTCGGATGCGCTGTATCTCGGCGTAGTACGCGCTCAAGATGATGTGGCGCTTGCCGCGCACCGTGATCTGCGGCACCTTGGGCTTTGGCTTGAGCAGGTCGTAGCCGTAGAACTGGTTCAGGCTTGCCAGCTGCACGGCGAGAGAGGAGCCAAACCCCGAGTTGCCCATGCCATACTGGTCGAGGTTGCGGTCAACCTCGTAGGCGCCCCACAGCCCATAGCCGTTGTAGTTGTCGGTGTACCCGCGTTCCGACGCCGCCTTGGCGATTTGGGTGACGAGCGCCTCCCGGAGGTTTGGGTTGTTTGGGGCCACCCGCGAGTTGGAAGCCATCCGCTGCACCAGCTCTGCGTCGAGCGAGCGTGCGAGCGGCACGGGGAAGCGGTTGAGCAACGCCATGAATGCGAGAAAGTGGTCGGCACCGAACTGGTGGGTGCCACCATAGGAGCCCGCTTCGGGAGAGTCAGACGCATTGGCCCAGTAGTTGACAACGTCGTGGATAGCCCCGATGATCCGCCACTGGCCCTCCTCTGGATGGGCTTCCGCGAGGGGCCGCAAGCGGTCGAGGGCACCCACCACCGCCGGACGCGCGCCGCCACCACCACCGCTCCACGTAGGAACGAGGTGGATGTAGATGTGCCGCATCTCGTCGAAGAACTGCTGCCGGCGCGCATACGCCTCGTCGCTCTCTCCGGGCTGCTGCATCCACTCTCGCAATGGAGGGTCGTTGTTTTGATCGTCAAAGTCAAACTCGTCCTGCATCTCTGCGTCGTCGGCCATGACCTGGTCTACGACGTCCTGTGGAAGGTCGGGCTCCGCAGGCTGCGCCGCCTCCTCTTCATCGAGCGCCTCCTCTGTGAAGACCGTCTCGAGCACGGTCCGGTCGATGTCGGTGCGACACAGGGGGCAGTTGCGTTGGCCCTGCAGCATGGCCGCCTCGATGCATGTACGGTGGAAGACGTGGCCGCAGGCGGGGTTCTCGAAGAAGGCCTCCACCTCGACCGAGTTGGGCAAGTTGTAGGCCTGGGGCGCATATGCGTTTTCGGACACACGGTCCAGCCTTCCCAAGCAGATGGCGCACGTTTCGTTGGGGTCGAGGCGCTGCTCGGCCCAGTACGGTGCGGACCCTCTAGCCGAGTCATAGTCCCCAAACGTCTCTCCGACGGGGACGCACAGTCGCGCCCTAGGCGCAGGCCCCCCGAGACGGAGTCCAGAAAGGTTTGGCAACATCTTTGTATCTCTACTTTAGGACCACCACCTGTACCTTATCACACCTCATGCTCTCTAAAAACACGTGCGCAGCACGCTCCAGGTTGAGCGGCGCACAAAGGCGTTGTACGACGTGCTTGTCCTCGTTGGGGTGCACATTGGCGCGGTAGGGTCCGATGCGAAGCTGGTTGGCATGCGGGCTGCGCGCATTCTTGAGGATCACCTGGGCCACGCGGTCCACCACGTGGGAGTACGGCGCACGGTACAGTGTCTCGCCGTCCTTTATTTCCGTGCCGTCGTAGTCCAGCCCCATGCAGTGCATGAGTGTCAGCAGCACGCTGACGCAGCCCATACCAATGGTTCGGCTGTCCAAGTGCTCCACAAGGGTCTCCAGGACGTCCTCGTCTGGGTTGAGGAGGCACGCGCCTAACAGGAAGAAGCATCCGCCACGGAGCACGAGGCCGGACCGCTTGCTTAGCTTGCGCGCGACCACGAGCTCGCCGATGACAACTTCGGCCTCGGCCATCGGGCTCTGGGTCATGATGTTCAAAACGGGCTCGTCAGTGACGATCGAGGTCTCGATGGCCTCGAACGCTGAATACTGGGGCTCCCAGTCGTTGGCCCACTTGGGCACCTCCCATGGCAGCATGAACTCGTTGAGCACCACGCGGATGTACGTCTCTCGGTTGAGGCGGGCGGAGTGCACGGCCATCTTCTGACAGACAGACATGATGGCCGCCAGTGCCTGGCGAGTCTGAAACATCAGATTCATGTTGTGGGGCTCGGCCATCCACGCCTCCGCGGGTGGTCGGTTGAGGCGGACGACGAGCAGGCCCGTGAACAGTGCCCCGGTTGGGTCTTGGATAGGGTGGCCGTGGACGTGCTCGCCAAGGAGCGCAGGGGAGCCCAGGCTCATGGAGAAGATTCCATGGCACCCAAACTTGCAATAGTTCTCAATGAACATGCGCTGCGCTTCGAGCAGCGCCTCGCGGGCGCGAGGCGTCAGATCACGGTCCTCGAGCCCACCCACGAAACAAGGGGACGAGGGCTTCGGGTCCACATCCTCCAGCGTGACATCGCAAAGCTCCAAGGCCCTGGTGTTGGACGAGGTCTTCAGCATGGGAGATCTGTGTTGTTGGAAGTCGCAGAGCCATGTGTAAATCATTAGCGCTAGACGAAGGCAGTGGTCAATGAGACTCGACATTCGTTGTGGACCCTCACCGCTATACGAGGTACCGCACCAAATCAGTTAGTGGTAACCACCGCACAATGCGGGCTAGCAGCCCGTCCATCGTAAAGCCAGGGGAAGGCCGTCAGGGGTCTGTCCCCCTGCGGCGCCCCAAGAAGCCGGCCGCCCCTCCCAAGCCCCCGGGCTCCCCAAGCATTGCCAACGACCCCGGCTCGCCGAGCATCGCCCGCCGCGAGCCACCGACTGGCAATGCGGGCGGCTCGGGGGCCCGTAAGACCCCGCGTAGCTCGCCACAGGCGTCGCCCAGCATGCTGGGGTTCTCGCCGACCAACGAGCCGGGAGAGGGCACCGACCCACCCACGCTCGAGCTGCCGGCAGCCATGGCCACCCTCGACGGTGCCAGCATCTCCACGGGGCGCGTGCCGACACGCGCCCCAGTCCCACCCTCTCCTCCGCAGCGCGCGCCTCCAACGACGCTGGTCGCCGACACAAACGGCATCGGGCCCGACGAGACGTACTCGCGCGACGAAGAACAGCTCAACAACTTCCTAAAGCTTCATCCTATGTTAAGCCTCGAGGCCACCTCGCAGCGCACGCTGCAGATGCTAAGCACCATGTTCGAAAAGGTGTCGCTGCGCGTGGAAAATCTGTGCGTGCCTACCGCCTATTGAACTCCCCTGAGCGCGCCTGCATCTCATTTCCATGCTTACCAGTTAGCGTTCCCTTTGTGTGCGTTCAGTCCCGTCGTGCCCAAGTCTCACGACGACCTGTTTCTTTCTGCGGCGGACGAGAACATCGGCGAGCGGCCCTGTGTCAACGGCGACCGCTGCCTGGCCAACTTCATGGCACAGCTGCGCTACGGCGTCGACACCAAGATGGCCTTCACGTGCAAGGAGTTCCTGCTGCCAACGGAGTACGCCAGTTTCAAGGAGGGCAAAGGGCTGCCACAGCGCAAGAAGAAGTGCCTGCTATGCTCCCGGTACTTTCAGGTACGCAATTCTTAGAACACCTTTACCGAATCCCTCACCTCTAGGAATGCTGTCTCACACCTTCTTGCCCTTTGCTCGCAGAACTACGTCTATGTGCTTGCGAGAACCGACCCGGCTTTCAAGGTGGGCGATACGCCACTCGGGGTGCAGGTCTTCTGCAACCCCGTCACCCACGTCCCGGCCGCCCGCGTGAACGAGGAGAAGGATCTGCAAGACGCTGCCCGCGAGCTGCCCGAGAGCGCGTGCGCAGTGTCTACCACGGACGGCTACCAGCCATGGGCGACGCTGTTTGTCGACGAGGATTGGATGGCGCTTCGGTCTGCGCGCGAGGGTCGCATGGGACAGCTCATGTTCAAGCCTTGTGTGCGGTTTTGCTCCACGCATTACAAGTACGTCAAGGACAGCGACGGGCTGCGCATCGTGCAGATGGGCATAGGCTCCGACGACAGTGGCAACGGGCTGCATTTTGTGGTAAGTTAGCCTTGCCATTTCCACTGCCCTGCAGCGAGTCTCTGACCGATGGCGTATTGTTTCTTTGCGTTCGCAGCAGCCGCCGGCGCGGAAGGCCGCGGCGCCGGCGGCAAATCGCGGGTCAACGTCAGTCCAATTGGACTAGCTTCGACCTCGCTACGGCCCCTCTTCACCGACATGGAGCAACTAGGCATGGCAGAGGCACTGCAACGTGGCCTGAAGATACTGAGCGACCGCGTGGTCGTGCCAGACATCCCAGGCTGGCTCATGGACCTCGACTTTACCCACGCCAACGCCACGGCAAACCCCTGGGTAGTTGGGGACTTGGTGCATCAACTCCGTGCGGCGGAACGCCAGCTGCGCGTGCGGGCGGCGGGGAGGGCCCCCGCCGGCTCGCAGTGGGAATTGACCGACCCCGCCGCTGACGTGCCGGCCCTCCCGTCGTGGGCCGCCGATGCCGACGAGGCGCAAAAGTGCATGGTGGTTGCACTTGGGCGCCTTGCCCTAGGCGCGGCCATCGAGGCCGCGCTGTCCGAGGAGGCGCTGGACCGCATCGCCCCTGGCGCGCGCACCTCAACGGATGGCGACTATGTGAGCGGCCGTCTGTACCACGACGCCTTCCTTTTGGCCACGTGGACTAGCAGCCACGCGCAGTACATCTCCTACATCCAGTCGGGCGTCGAGGAGCCACCCAACCCTGGACTGCACAGCGTGCCTAACGCGGCTGCGGAGCTAGACCTGTCCGACCTGTTCTCACGCAGGACCTGCCCCCGTCTCTGTCCCAAGGCCGCCATGCCGCTGCTGCAGATCTTGATGCGGTCGACCAACCCTGGCTCGCGCGGCTGGAACACTTTGCTAGACACCGCGCTGCAGGAGTCCACGGCGGCGCGCTCGGTGGTCGCCAACGCGATGGTCATCGCGCTGTCGGGGATGCACCCCTTCCTGCACCCGGTGCTGCGCCCTCCTTGGAACCTGCGCATGCGCATCATGCGCGTGGCGCAGCACCGCTTGACAGACTCTGAGGCCAGAGCGGCGCTGGTGGCCACCGCGGCCCCGACCAAGGAGGCGGTGCGGCGCATGCTGGCAAGCACCGTGCAAGCCGTGCCCGCCACACAGGCTGCTTTTGCGCACGTGCGTCACCCGGTGGGCCTGCTGCTCTCTCCACCCATGCACCTACCGGCGCGTGGCATGGAAGGGGCCATGGCCACCTTTGTGGGTGCGGGGATGGCCCTGATGGAGCGGCAGACCAACGTCCCCTACGCTGTCACGGTCAACACCTGGTTCCGCCAGCGGGACACGAGCGATGACGAGGAGACGTCGATTGGGTGGGAGGCGCCGTGGCTTGGCAAGGGCACAGCCTCAGGTATGCTTTCTTAGAACTCGAACCCTCCCGACCGCACGCGCGCGTACCACTCCTCCCTTTGCTGCTGGCTTGGCACTTCACCGCCGAACAACGCTGGCCAACCGCCCGGTCCTACATCCTACATCTAGGCATGCGGGCTAACCCTTGTGTTCTTTTCGTGCTCGCAGTACATCAAAAGATCCCATTGGTCTCCGTGGCCAGCGACTTGTGGGCGGTGGCGTTCCGGACCAACTTCCTCGTCTTCTGGGCGCACTGCATGTCCAAGTCGCTGCGTGCTTCGCGGCTGGACGCGGTGCAGCACCGAGCCATCCACGGCCTCAACGCCGCGACAAAGCTGACCCTCGCGCTGCCGGCCCCGCAGCAGCTTGCCGCCCAGCGCGTGGCCCTGCAGCACCCATCGGCCGGCCTGCTCACCATCGAAGAAGCCGCCTCCCTGCTGGGTATTCATGGGGTGCGCGGCACGTCAAGCAATGGGGGCGCCAAGGGGGCCGCCGACGCTCTGCGCGCGCTGTCGAGCAGCGGTGCCGAGGCGGCCGCGAGCCTGCTCGTGTTCGCGCGGATGGCATGGGTCAGCGAGCAGATCATCATCGTGGACCTCGGTACAGAAACCAAGCGCCGTCAGCTGAGGGCCTTGTACAAACGGCTCGGCCGCACGGACTATCATGCACTGTCCAGTCGTTTCGACGAGTTGCCGGTGCAGGCCACGCACCTGCACGCTTGCGTAGAGTGCCATCGCGTGGCCAATGCCTACTGCACAGAGGGTGGAAAGGTGGTGCCCACGTTCAACGAGCTAGGAGTGTCGAGCAGCATGCTGTGCACCGAGTGCACCCACCCGACCGTGGGCAAGACGCACATCCGCTGCGCCAAGCGCTCCTCCGCGGCGCTGCGCACGGCGTTGACGTTTGAAGAGACGATGCTCGAGCGCGAGGTCGAAAAGGAGGAGCCCAACCTAGTCGCCGTCATGAGCCTGCTCAGCGAGCAGCGCAGCGCCGCCGCCAGTTCCTCGGAGGAGACCGGCGGGGGGGTCGCGGCGCGAGTGCGCCGCGACGCCAAGAACGCACTGGAGCAGCAGGCCAAGGCGCTGGCGTGTGGCGAGCAGCCCATGCTGTGCGTGTCCATCGTCGGCCGCGCCATCCGCTTGTGGGACGATTGGTACGCGCTGTGCAGCCTGTGCGGCGGTATGCTCCGCGTGCTGCCCCAGCACCGGTACGGCGGGGAGATCTGCTGCTGCAAGTGCGACGCGCAGATGCTCGGACTGCCCGCGCCCGAGCCCCTGGAGCGGCGGATCAGCACATGTCGCTACTGCAGCGCGGTGGACCCGGAGCGCAAGGGCGCGCGGTGGAAGGCGGTGAAGGCACCGCTGGACTTGGCAGGCGACAACGCCGTTCTGCCACCGCCCATGCGCACGGCCGTCTACTGCCCCAAGCACTGGCGGTCGTGGTTGGCGGGTGCCCACCGCGTCCTGCCGACGCGCGTGATCCTGTCACACATTGCGCACAATGCAAAGCCCATCTACTCCACGGCCGTCAAGCGTACCGCCGAGGAGCTCGGCTTCGACGGCGAGGTCCTTTCGGGGCGCCGGCGCAAGCGCAAGGGCGCCGTGCAAGAGGAGGTGGCGGAGGCAAGGAGGCCGAAACAGGCCTAGATGAGTTTGACACCGCCCTGCAAGCGCACGGCCTCTAGATCACACTCCTACGCGGACACATACAGACCTGGCCTTTGGCTAATGTCGTCCCACAAGAGTGCGTCCGTTTCTTTAGTCTCCGTGTCTGAGGGTGGCTCCTGGCCCTTGGGTGGTAGGCGCGCGAACGTGACCTTGTAGCGTGGCCTTGGGACCTTGGGCAAACCGCGCGTTCGCAGTTCGCCGAGGCGTGTGATGCCCGCGAGGCAGATCATGGTGGGTCCGACATAGAAACCCGCGCCAAATAGTAAGAAGTACGAAAACCCAAAGAGTATTTCGAATGGCGCCCACAAAGGGCTGCCGCTGCACACCCAGTACCGATGTCGACAGCGTCCCAGGAGACGTCCGTCTGGTTCTGTCTTGCGGTACTCAATTGCTGCCCAGCTCGTGAGCACCTGCCAGAGAGGGAAGCCGTTGGCGAACAGGATCACCGCGAAGAGCCCTACCCAATAGCCGTAGTCCCCCGCAGAAGTGCCTTGTGCCGCGATGTTCAGGTGGATGAACTCCTCAAACATGGCAGCCACAAAGGCGATGACCGCGATTTCGTAGAACGCAATGCGTGGATTCTCGGACCTCCAGATGATGATTGGCATACGCTTACCCTTTTCCCTCCGCATCGTGACTGGCATGGATTGCAGAACCGGGAGCCCGAAGAACCGGAGGAGGCCTCGCGACAGAACCAGCAGCAGAGGAGCGAACACGAACACGGTAGCCCAGATGGTCCACCCCTGCTCATTCCATGTGTCGCCGTGGTTGCGCAACACGAACACCGGAAATAGCATGAGCTCGTTAAAGGTGAACGTCTCCGCGAGACCGATGACCGCGCCCCACACGATTGGCTTGCCGTCCGTGCGGTTCATGTAGTCAACCAACCTAATTGTGAAGTGGTTCTGGTCGCAGACGCCCGGGCGCAGACCGGAGCTGTTGTACTTGCGCGCGGCCATCGGGAAGACCGAGCTGTAGCGCGTCTGCGTAAACGGCTCTATGACCGCGGGTTCATAGCCATTGAGCTGCACTGGCGGGATGACGATGGGGTCCGCCGTGGCTACGCAGCCGCCGCAGCCGATGTAGAGGCTGTAAGTGCTTTGATCGACCTCATCGCGAAAGACTGCATCCACGTCAAGGACCTCTCCGGAGTCGCCTGTCCAAACATCAAACGGACAGTCGGCACCGGCGGCGTCGGTGCTCGACGCAGGCGGCGTGCAATGAATCTCCAGCCCGCCGCTGCCCTTGAGGTAGATGACCTGGCTGATGTCGTGGTGTCGGGGAGGGGTGAAACAGTTCTCCACCGAGGCCCCGTACGTAGGAACATGGGCAAGCACAGTGGCAAGAACAGGGAGCATTGTTTACTACTCTCCCTAAAACCGAGTGCTGTATATCATTCCTGTTACTACACTACTGCTCCACATGCATGTTCGCATCGCTTGGTTGCACGTCTGCATCTGACGTGGGCGGTGTCAACCCCCGCAATACCACCCACCGCAAGAGCGCTGTCGCAAGCTGCTGCTGGGTGAGGCGCTGTGCCGTCTCGTCCGAGTTGATCAAGGCGTTGCAAGCGCGCATTGTGAGGCCGCGCACGGCATCGAGGCACCCCATGTCACCGACGTCTTGGACGGTCTGGGGGCTCATGACGCCGCGCAGCAGCTGCTCCACATTTTGCGCCGTTTGGAGCGGCATGCCTTCCCACGACCCCGCTCCCAGGCGCTCGCCCTTCCACGTTGCTTGGTCGGCAAGCTCCTTGTAGAGCGTGCTCGGGCCGTACCACGCGCTCGCGTGGACGGGCATGTACACCGTCGAATTTTTCAGTACGCGTGCCGTCAAAGTGGCGCAGTGAGCCGGTGCCCTGCGTTTGTCAGACAGCCAGCCGGCAAGCGAGCGGAAAGGCGGGACGGCGGAGAGGTACCGCATCAAGCTGTATGGCACACCAAGCTCGCTGTCGCACTCACCCCTCAACTTTGCAGCGGCGTTGACGGAAAAGATTGGCACTGCACGCCACCGCTCTGCGTTCTCGATGAGGTAATAGCTGAAGCCGTCGACCTTGTCGGTCTGCCATGCGCTGTGTCGGCCAAAGTACGTGGCAAAGTTTGTGCGCATGCCTTCGTCCGTAGGAACGGGGGGCATCAGCAACTCGCAGTGTGCGAGCGCCGGGTGCGGCTGGAACGTACGCACTGCCTTGTCGACGACGCACTCCGCAGTGGTCCAGCGGGGGTCGGATTCTGGCCGAGGCTCAAGGAACAATGCATAGGTCACGTCGCAGCTTGGCGGGCCTTCCTCAACCGCGGTTGAGGAGCCTGAGTGAGCCTTCAAAGCATCGTGAATCTGTGTAGCTCTAAAGTTCATGCGAACCCGATACGACCCTCCATACTCAGTCCATGACACACACAGGATATCTCTGCTAACGCATGGCCCCTCGTGATAGGCAAGGGCGCATGTGTCCACCCCTGTGCTCCGCGGGACTTGCAGCACTTTTCAACTTTGGGCTGTTGGTCTATTCGTTTAGTTTTCCAGACTGGGGCGGTTTCGCCGCGCTCTTTTTTGTTGTGCCCTTTGGTGCATCGTTGACACTCCTATTCTTCTACTGGAACTCGCGTGTCAGCTGGCTCGCGGGCTGGGTCTTGGTGGTATCGGGTGTCGTCAAGCTGGCCCTGGCGGTTTGGGCCGCTGTAGCGGCGGGGCTGGCGAATGACTTCTGGGGCCCTTGGGCTGCATTGGGCGTGATTGTGTTTGTAGCACTGGCGACTGTGCTCGGGTCGTCCGCGCTCGTAGACGTCTGGGCCGGGTGGAGCTATACATGCAGGCGCGGTGGGCGCGGGACTCGGCTGCGAGAGGTAGAGGTCGGAACCGTATGACTGCGCTAAATTAGTATCACCGCCTCCACGCCTAGTAAGGTAAAAAGATTGCCATGGCCGCGGTCGACCTCCATGCCGTGGTCTCGGCGATGCGGGTTCACCGTGCCCGCGTCGGCAGGGCCTCGCCGCTGTCTACCATGGGCCTTGGCGAACCGACCCCTTTGCCAGCCTTTCTCCCAGTGGAGGCGCCTCAGGCGGCCGAATCGCTGCCCGTCGACGAGTTTTCCGCGATGGGCCTTGGCCACAACACCAAAGAGCACCTCCACCCGGACGAAGTGGTCACGACAAGCAGCATGATCACCGAGGAAGAGGACGACGATCTGGTCAAGGTATCGCACATTCCGGGGCAGATCAATCTGAGCTGGCGTGAGCAGCACCACTGGAAGCTGTCCGCCAAGCACCCAACCCTCGACGCCATGGTCCATGACAAGAACGCCCCGGTCGACTTTGAAGAGTTTGTCGCGACGGGCGAAGCGCCCATGGAGGAGCAGGAGGAGCTGGAGGTCGCCCCTTCCCGGCCGACAGAGCCGGTGCGTCCCACCGCGGCCTCCACAGTCCACGAGGAGGTGTCCTCGATTGTGCTCGACGTCCAGCTGCCCACGCCCAAGGTGGTGCGTGCGCCGATGAGCACGCAGGAACAATACCTGAAAACGTGGTTTGACGAATCGAACGCCACGGCTAAGGACGCCATCGACGTGGCGTTTGACGGAGAGCCATACGAGTGGGTGGCTGGGGCGCAGCACCTCGAGGGTGGCCATTCGATTGAGCTGTCCCAGGACCGCATGCACGAGATTGGCATTGTCTTCAAGAATGGAGCCACGCCTGTGTCTAAGGAGCCCGCCCGGTTGTACTGGATCCAGGACAAGCCTGCACAGTACAAGGACAAGTTCGGGGTGTGGGACCCTGTGGGAGCACAGTGGCGCATCTTCCCGCAGCGCACAGTGGTCGCCATCGAGCAGCGCATCGCCCCCGCTGGGGTGTATGATGACGCCTCGTTTAAGGGCACTGACTATGGTGACGAGTCCATGTACACTGGCACCGCTCTGGCACCGGGGCTGCCGCACATCCTTTCTCAGATCCAGAGCCTTCCGGCCGGCACACAGATCCCGGTCGGTTCCGGGTGGGGCAAGAGCCCTGACAAACTCACCTCCTTCTACACGCCGCAGTTGCGGCACGTGCAGATCGACGAATCCATTCCGGAGGCGGCGGGCAAGAAGTACGTGTACGGGTTCCACGTTGGAAAGCCTGTAAAGCCCGTCGAGGGCAAGGCGACGTGGAACGTCACCAACGCTTGCTGGGTCTACCAGCTGGACGCGACCGGCGCGCGCATGCCCTCTGGCAAGTGCTGCGACGATTTCTGCAGCGAGGGTGCGTGCGACGGACAGCTTGGGAAGTAGAGACATGTGCAGGCGAAAACAATTGTATTCAACACTTAACACCGACCATGGCCCCCACTATGTACTGGCAGCAAAAGACCTCGCCGTTCGGAGGCGGCCCACTCCAGTGCGTCTCCTAGAGCTAGTTTCTGGTTGGCGCGAGCGGTGCGCCAGCAGCTTCGCGCGCACATGAGTACCAGTAACATTACAATAGAGCCCCCTATCTTTTCAGCCGCCCATGCCAGCCGTGGGTAATCGCTCATCCACTCCATCTCTCTGATATCCAAGCCGCGGTTGGTTGTGCATGGATAGCGACCGCTATCCGGTTTGCGCAAGCTGCGTAAACAACACCCAGAGAGGCCTCGGGCGCCATGCCATACGATACCCTGCCGGGCGATGAGCTCGACCAGATCGAGGCAACGCGCAGGGTGCAGCCGCGTCTCGGTCCTGCTCCGGAGCAGGACCGGGTGTCTGGCGATGTGCCGGAGGAGGCCGAGACGTTCAACATGTTGCTGCACAAACAGTTTGAGGACCACGCTGTGCGGTTGCGCGAACGCTCACACGCGCGTCGCAACGCCGTCCAGCTCAAGGCCGCAGTGCTTGACCGCGAGGAGCGGGCGGAGCTCAGCGCGTCGGACCTGCTGGGTCGCCGCCAGCCACAGGACGAGTTTCAGGGCGACGTCAACGTCCGCACCCTGCGCCAGTTGCTCAAGATGATTGACGACAATGGTTTCGAAAGGTATGCTCTGGCCTTAGCTTCCTTTTTACACATGGCACGGAACGATGCTAACCGATAGCCTCCCCCTTCGCAGGTCTGCGCATCAGCTCAAGTTTCACTCGTCCTTTGAGCGGGCCACGGCGCGCGTGCTGTACCGCGACGACTGGGGAACCCAGCGGCCTGCCATCATGAAGAAGAACAACTGGGACACCTGCCCGTCGGAGGTGCTGATCAGGTAAGCACATTCTCAACACCTCCAATGCAGTCGTCACCACTACTAACCCATTTTGTTTGTTGCGCAGTACCCCCCGTCGTTTTGGCAAGACCTTCAGGTGCGAGTTGTGCCTTTTTCTTGTCCCTTGCCCTTGCACCATTCTCCCGTGCCCGCTGCTTCTGCCACGCCTTCAACTCCTCCTGGGACACATTTGGATCTTTCTTCATGGCAAAGAATTGCGCCATGCCATCAAGTTGGCGTCTTCGACGCTCGTCGTCCTGCCACGAGCGCTTCAGTGATTCAACGCGCTGCTCCCGGTTCTTGGTCCATGCTCGCTTTTGCGATGCACTGTGCTTGGTCCGGTCAACAACAGTGTCCCATGACGCAATGTGGACAGCGCTGGTGCGGTCCTTGTACGCTTTTGTCTTGAAGGTCTTGTTGCGCTTGATGGCGGCTTTCTCAATGAACTCCCTGCTACCCATGATGGATTTGTGCTTTGCGCGCGTTTCCGGGTCGTCCATCGGGTTGATTTCACCACCCTTGGTGAGGTTGTACCCATGCTCGTACGTGCCATGCTCCGCAATGTATTTGACTTCGGCGGCATCAATGGAATGCAGTGGTATGTCCTTGGCAAGCAGCTCTAGCACAAAGTTATCGCGGCCGTGGCATTTGAGCGCATCGCGGATTGCAATACAACCACTGCTGTCGCAAAGGTGGTCACTGATACGCTTGGCTAACCGGTTGCGACTTTTGCCAACGTATCCACGCTTTGTGGTCATCTCAGAAGAAGGCGTCAACTTGTATATGTATGCTGTGCCGTCGGGGGGCACATACTGGAAGCGAGGATCTGTCAAGCTCCATGCAATGGATATCCCTTTGAACCCTGTGACATCGCCTCCTCGTGATACAAAGTCAAACGCCCGTTCGTTTGGATCATACGGAAGCGACAATGATGGAGAAATCCGACCGGACTCCATTCTGTGACTGGCCCTGTGTTGATCAATACCTTCGGTTCAAGATAGCGAGACTCACCACTGCACCCTCTCTTGTGTTGCTCTCAGCATTGGCATCTTTGCTGCCTGTCTGGCCCTCACCATGAAATGCGAGATCGTGGTCTTCTCGCCAGCCCGCCGCGCGTCGCGCAAGCTCTTGGAGCGCATGGTCGAGTTCATCCGGCTGTTGGGGCACGAGCCCGTGGAGTACAACCAGGAGCAATGCCGTGTCAACACCTACGACGGTCGCCAGGCACTCATCCGCTCCTTCCCAAGTGTGTGCCAATACACAAACCCATCCCAACCTCCCTACCAGCTCCTCCAGAACCACTGCGCAAAAACTGACACTCGCTTTTGTGTGTTCTTGCTTGACAGGCAAAGTCGGGGTGAGTCTTGGCTATCTGTATCGAACTCGTGCCCCCTTCATACACCACACTACACCGTACACACACACACACATGGGGAGTGAGCCGCTCTCCACACTCTACGCCTCGGCGACGGCCTCGTCGAAGCTGTCGAACAAGAGGACGTTCGCCATCAGAACGAGGCCGAGGACACCCTTGGCAAGCAGCGACAAGACCTGGTACGATGTTTCCCCCCAGAAGTACAGCCTTGCCCCGTCCACGCGCCAGAGAAGGACGAATTGAGTGATGCCAAAGCAGGAGAAGAGGATGAGCTGCGATATGATGATCACGTACCTGCAAACGGGAGACCGACAATGTCAGAATACGAGTGCATAAAACATCATTGGTTCGGTGCGCTTCAATTGCATACACGAACGACGGCGGCCCTTGCTCTGCGCCCGAGACGTTGAAGAAGAAGGAGTGCAAGAGAGGCACCCACACGAACGAGTACCTGCAAGCAAACCACATACCATACGTCAGCCACATGTTTGTTTTGGACTGGGTGGTGGTGGTGGTGGTTGAAATTGTGGAGACACTCACGGAACGTAGCCCAGCAGGTTGGGTGCCAGGCGGTGGATCTTTGCGCCGA
>Ga0209711_10002352_pt1 | contig 17106 bp, 14 predicted proteins | sample ArcticOcean_MG_C_7_FD_187441 | JGI IMG/M metagenome (GOLD analysis project Ga0209711, IMG submission 187441) | Marine microbial communities from western Arctic Ocean - ArcticOcean_MG_CB11_88 (SPAdes) (version 2) | ecosystem: Environmental > Aquatic > Marine > Oceanic | place: Arctic Ocean... | reverse complement strand
TATGAGTTTAACAACGCAAATCCTCGATTGTTTTTGGCCTTATAAAGTAATATAGGGCTAGTCCCATTGCCTCGATAACTATATGGACTAATGTCTCCGAGTCGAAACTCTTCTAAGTTCTCTTGTATCAATCTCAGCATCGCAACATCTGGCATTATACTTATTTCAACAGCAAAGTACCATTGTTCATCATTAGTGAATTCCGTCACTGGGGGTGCTTGTGCATACTGCTCGAGTAATGAAATAATTTCATTTTTAAATGCCTTACTTTTATCATGTGGGATTGTACTACTCCATGATTTAGTTAACGAGTGTTGCACCATTTTGTCGTAAAACTTTTCCAAGCCTCTAGTTTTGCACTCCTCGAAAAAAAGACGTTCTTTTTCAGATAATCCATTGACCATCATTTCACCTACACATATTATTTGACCTTTCAACTACTTAATAGGTGGTACGAGATTTTAAGTAGTTGGACGACCTACATTTTAGTATGGGGTTCATCCAAGACCGTTTTCAAGAAACTGCTCGGTGGATTTTAAATCCTCGTGTGTTTTGGAATGGGTTCCAATTATCTTCTTATCTTGAAAGTGAAGGTACTCTGTCAACTTTTGAATTAAATTCATTGCGACACGCACAGTATGATTGGAGACGCCACCTTGATTTAGTAACAAATTTTGAAGAAGTACTTATTTTAGACAAACTTTCAGATACTTTAACCGCTATTGCTAACTCCCCACCGACTACTTTTTGGGAACTTAAAACAAATCATCATAAATCTTGGAATTCAAAACTAAGTTCTCCTGACTTAGTTTTACCTGGTTTCTCATTACTATCTAGTAATCGAAGTAAGCCTAAGTTGTTAAGAAATATTTACTCAAATGATACTTTACAGGCTTGGATTCACAGTAATAATAATGCTGCAGTTGACTCAATGTCGAATGAACCAACTGATAAAAAAACTATTTGGAAATCTGACAAAAATACCAATTATGCTGACTGGATTATTCGTATGTTGTATTGTGTGAATGTAGGTGTAAAGGAACGCACAATTGAATTAGTACATACAATGAAGTCTAAAATCGAAATTAATTCGACTAATATGTTATTAATTACTTCTTTACCTAACTTTTTGATTTCAAAAAGTATAATGATTTCCGACTTCCCAGAAGATGAACTAGGGTTGCCCGATAATACGGATGACATGGAATTTAACTTATCTATATCACCAGGTAAACAATATCAAACTTTTGATTTACTACCTCCAATCTTGATTAATCCACAGTGGTTACACATTACAGGATGGGCTGACCTTTGGACAGGTACATTGCCAACACAAACATTTATAACTACAATGAATCACTCAGCAACCTGTAGATTTTGCATAGATAGTAATGTTGAATGTGAAACTTGTGAGGAAGGACTCACCGAGTGCGCCGAATGTGGTGGGACTCATCACTCTTATTGTGATTCCTGTGATTCAGGGTGGATTGACTGTGAAACTTGTGATAACGGAAATTTAGACTGTTCTGAGTGTGGAGGTAATAGGACTACTGAATGTCAAACATGTGAGGGAAATGGAGTACAAGAGTGTCTTACTGATGGATGTGAATCAGGACAAACGACAGTTTGTGAATTGTGTGAGGGTACAGGATGGGAAGACGATATTCGAACCACTGAGTGTAATGCTTGCGAAGGTGAAGGTAGCGTTGATGCACGTGATTGTACCACTTGTGAGGGTGAAGGTACTCGCCCATGTGATAATGAGTGTGATGAAGGGCTAGAAGACTGTGGGACTTGTGATGGTGAAGGGACTATTACCTGTCCCGATTGTTACGGCGATGGTGGAGAATCTTGTACAGAAGGGTGTGATGAAGGTGTATTTTATTGTCAGTATTGTGAAGAGGGATTTACCACTTGTGGCGAATGTAACGGTGATTACGAGTTTGGTTCGTGTTCGATGAACGTTTATGAGCGTATTTGGAAAGAATCTATAGATACTACCATTATGCGAAATTATGATGAAAAATCACAAGGAAAAACAAGGCAAAAGGCATTAACGGAATTATTATCTATAGTTCGACCATTACCTACGTCACAAGGTGATTTTAATATTTTACAAGAGGTTTATGGTAACATCTCATTTGAGTTTTTAACTATGAATGAGATTTGGGAAAGGTTCTTGCCAGTTATGAAAGAAGTCAGTGACAGTAAGTTATACTTTTTTAATCCAACACCTTTAGGAATTTCTATAGTTTATGCTACCTCTAATGTATTAGCCCATTTAGACTGGAACATTAGGTCATCCACTACTATTTACCATGATGGTGATGAAAGTCAGATAATTGGAAACACACATAATAAGGATAGATTTAGATTACCTTTCATTCAAGACAGAACCTTGAATGTCAAGCAAATCCGAAGACCTATCGAAAGTATAGAGATGGGAGGTTTTGGCTTAGAGTTTAGAACTCAATTTAATATTGAATGTTCTTCTGAAGACCTTATTTATTGGAATTTATTTTGGAATCAATTTTCAAATATGTTACACCCACTTATGGGAACTCTCCTGAAAAGTGCAGACAGTAGCGGAGTTTCTTATGGAGTAGGTCGAATGAATAATGATTATTTTGAGGTTGTTGCGGGCGTTCCAGTAGATACAATTCCCACCCCAACTGAAAAATTATCTAACTTTAAGTTTTTATTAGGTACTTCTTCTTCAACAGTTCCCATTGTTGCTTTGAATTATCCAAAAGGTTAAGTAGATATCTCTACCATATCTAATTTATGGTGATTTCTTGATTATTGTTGACACATATGAACCAACCCAATTGGCCGACTTATTACAAGTAGAAAAACAACCTCTACCTGCAGGAGATATCTCTATAGAGTGTGATACTACTCAAGTATTAATAGAACGTAAAACTTGGGATGATGCCTACGGTTCATGGCAATCTCAACGACTCGAAGCCCAAATCACTAAAATGTTGCAAGCAGATTGTTCTGTGATGTTACTTATCGAAGGTAACCCCAACGATAGTTGGGTTCGTGGTGGGACTGAAGATGTATCCAGTTTTTTAGCAGAGGTTGAGGGTAAGACCACGGGTACTAATCGATATCGGCAATTGCGTAAGTTTCTTATGAGGATGAATGTTGAAGTACTTCCTGTCGTATTTACGGATGATATAGAAGAGACTGCTGCGTACATAAAGTCATTACATACTCGAGTAGAATCTGGTGATTTCGGATATTTAGTTCGTAAGGTAACTGTTGTGAAAACTTCTCGAAGTGTTCACCATAATATGTTGCAATTGATTCCTGGCATCTCACTAGAGCGGAGTAAGCAACTGTTTACTGCGGCTGATAATTGGCAAGATTTAGTTACTAATTGGGATTATATTTCATCATCTGTTGATGAAAAAACTCGATGGCAAAATACTGCTAAGAAATTGACCTCGTTTTGGACTGATGAATGGATAGACCGAGAAAGAGAAGTTATCTTACGCAAAGAATAAATAGTAAGACCGTATTACTTATAGTATGGTCAAGTTCTCGTCTTTGTTGCAGTTTCGAAAATATGTGGATAAATTACCCTTAAGGGACATAGTACTTGACCTGTTTGAGTTTGAGATTTTTGAGGATGGATTCAATGTTGGAGGTCCAGAATTTTCTGAATTGGTAGGGAACTTGATGTTTAAGTTAGATGATGATGATTTAAATTGTAGCAGTGGTTGGTGTGTCCATGATGGTGATGCTAATCACACAACTTTATTTTGTTATTATTTTCATGATATTAATGATATATGGGTTGTCCCATTTAAGGTCTCAGCCATTTTTAAAGTTCAATTGAATGCTCGAAATAATGGTAGATTTGCTCACTATCCTTTGTTCTATACTCCACCTGTGCCTATTGTTTCATTTTCTTATCCTGTTCACATATATAGGTCTTTGGAACAAGGTCATGCTGCGTGGGATTTGCCTTTTTTTAGAACTGTTACTACAAATACAGAAAAGAAGGCTACAAGAATACTTTTTGATATTAATGGTAAAGTAACTAATTTTGAAGTTTTAATAAAAGATAAAAGATTTACAAATGGACATAGAGTTATAAATGCTAGTGACGAAGAAGTGAATGGGAGAGAGGGTTCTTGGTTCAACAGAGCCAAGTGGCCACATGAACGTTTTTATAATACATTTGGTATTAATTATGAGATTAAATTCAACTCAAACAATGGGAGATTTAAATGGAAAAATCCTTATTTGATTTTAGTTCCTATTAATGCAATGACTTTAAATTATCCTCGAGGTGATTTCAGTGTTATATGATTACAAACAACGCGAGTAAACATTTATAAGGGGTGAACTAATGGAGGAAGATATGCCACTAACAATGATTGCTGACAAACATGCTTTTGACCGAATGACTTTACGCCTTTCTGCCGAAGAACAAACTAATGTTATCTCTGCTATAGAAAATAAATGGATTCGATTAGAAAATGCACCTTTGAGAGATTTTGCGATTGTTGCGTTGGCTCTCAAAAGTATCCGTATGACTGATAACTCTGCATGGGAATCTAATGGAGATGCCATTGTAGGAATTGTTCGTAAGGGCACTTTGAAGACAGTTATGCTTCGTAGATTTAATCAACCAATGACTAAGGATGCCCTTCGTGTTGATGTTGTTAAATGGGCAATTAAGCCTCCTGTGCAATCGTCTTCTCGCCATGGCCGAAATAGCAATCGAAATCGCAATCAAAATAATAGACGTTGATGCCTTTAAGTAGGAATCCTACCAATCTATAATTATGCTACAGTTTACGCTATCCGCAAAACATGCTAAGAATTTGGTAAAGGCCTTAGAAAATATTAATGAAGATACAGTATTTAGATTTGACCGTGATGGTCTTTCTGTTTCAGTATCTGATACATTTAGAAATCGTTTACTAGAGATTCACCTTCCTGCAGACTTCTTTTCAGCATATAGTTGTGAGTCATCTGTAGATTTAGGAATTATTATTTCTAGACTACGTGAAGTAACTAAGACTTTGAAAGCAAAGGATGAAGTCACTGGTTCTTTCGACCAAGAAGTTCCTAACTTTTTAATTCTTTCGGCTAATGGAATTCGTCGTCGAGTTAGATTAGTAAATACTAACTTACTTAAGTCTCCTCCACCTATGATTTATGATGATTTTATTTACACTGTTGAATTACCCTCATCTGCATTAAGTGATTTTATGAAAGCAGCGAGTACATTTCACACATTAGAAGTCTCGGTTGTTCCTGATTCTTTTACTATCACATCACAAGAAGGAGAAGAAGAGGTGTCTATGCAATTCACTGGAGAAGACGTTGCATTGAGTTTGGAAATGTCTGATTCTTTGACGACTCATGGAATTGCAGACTTGACAAAAGGTTTGAGTACAATCACAGATACGGTTACAATACGTGGTGGTCTTACAATTCCAATCTCATTTGGTTGGTCTTGGGGCGCATCCAGTCAGTTGACGTGTTACGTTACGAGGTGGGAATGAATGTCTAAGACTAAGCCAACTAATTATGAAGCCGCAGTATCTGTTATCTCCATTGGAGAGACAGTAACAGTAAGTGAAATTATTGACAGATTGATTACTCGTGGACGCCGAGAAATCCCAACTAGTCGGTCATTAGCCATTAAACTTCGACGAGATAGGTCATTTGATGTAGAAGACAATGGTCGAGGCCCCACACTCTTTACAAGATGCTTGTAATCCAATACTTTAAGTAGTTGAATGGTACATAGATTTTAGTATGGTGATTGGCAATCCTTCTCAAGGTGATGAAACTGTTGATGAAGACATGTGGCTGAAGAGACAATTTACTTGGAATCCAGATGAATTTTTTGGCGATATTGATGCCACAGTCGATGCTTGGTATGAAGATACCGTCAACAGATTCCAAGACCGCACAGGATTTAGTTTTAATCAAGTTACCAAGGTTTCTGCTTTTAGGGATTTTGAGAATATGCGTCAGGTTTTGCGGGCTGCTATGCGTTATCGTATAGAAAATCTAACGAAGCCATTGAAAGGCAGTAAGAAAATGAAAATTAATGATTCTGTATATACAGGCAATGGAAGTCAAGTTTTTGATGAAGTAGTAACTGGACATTCTGAAGGACTTAGACCTGGTGAGTATCGAAGACCATTGGTATCTGCTGCTGATTCAGGACTTAAGGAAGAATTCATTAAAAAGGCATCAAGACTAATTAATAATGATGAATCATTTCAAGGCATACATCCTGTAAGTGGGTTGGAATTAGACTCGAATAAATATGCTTTAAGATTTAATATTCCCTATCCCGATGGTTTTATAGTTCCTCGATTTGAAAGACTCGTTGAAACCACCACAGAATCTGCAGGAACAGATTTGACTACACTTCCATTAGATATAGTAGTTCAGTATGTTGTATTACGAGCAATTACTTCTTTAGACGACCCTTCTAAAATGAACGCAGGTCAAGTGTTCAAATATTTAAGTAATGCAGATGGTAACTTAAAACAACAAGTTGGTCCCTTGGCAGGTCCACTTATGCTAGAGTTAGGATATGGAAGAAATGCAGAATTAACTCCAGTTCCTCAAGATGAACTCGAGGAAGAATTAAATACTCTTATTGCTGAATACAACATTCAAGAAGAAGGTATCACCACTACTACAGAAAGTAGAATAGAGCAAGACGTTCCAGTTATGCGTCTTCAAATTGAAGATTTGAAGAATCCTGATAAATCTACTACGGAGTTTATTCGTTTAGAAGATTTCTTTTACACACACCGCAGCAATGAATTATTACAAACCCAAATTTCTAGGATAATTCCACCTTTGGCACAACTATCAACAGATTTGTATCCTAATATTGGAGGTACGACTGCAAACGGATGGAGACAAGTTGGTGGCAGAAGTGGTTCATATATTATTAAGTTTAGCAGAGACCCATTAGATTTACTTTGTATTTCGACAGGTCGTGCAGCATTTGTTTCAAATCAAGATAATTCTGAACAGAATGGCATACAATCATACACATATCACTTAGAAGTAGAAAATGATGCAGGACAACAAATAGTCAAAGAATTTAGTAGTTCGGGCTGGAGTAGTTGCCAAGGTTTACGTTGTGGCAGTTCCTCAGGCTATGCATCTGGCCCTTATGAGGGAGTGGCATATGGTGAATGTGTAATTTACTATTATCCTGATGACCCTAATGGTTGGGACCGAAGCAAACCTTTGGGTCGATTGTATTTGCGTTGGGGCTTTAAAGATTGGGCAAATGATTCTTCTCAGCGGTCATCAAGTGCTAAAAGGACACTAGACCAAGTTGGTCGCTCTTTCGAAGACTTTCAAAATATATCTGGAAGTTTTCAACCTGGTCAAGATAATGGACCTGTTATATTATGGGAGCCACGGCCATATCCTAATAGTTCAGATACTCAAGAAACGTTAAAGGCATTCTTTAATTCTGCTTGGGAGATTTGTGCTGAAAGTTATCGTTCTACACGAGTTGGCCCTTCACATAATACTTTTACAATTGGAAGTACACCATATAGAATTAATGGATATTCGGATATTAGTGGTTGTCAGGGTACATTTTCCTCTTATGGCGGAAGTGAAATACCTCGATTTAGTTTATCTCATGGTGGAGAAGATAGTCAGTTGCAAGATTTAGGCGGAGAACTTCCAGACTACAGTGACTTAAAAGACCCACTAATCTCTGAAGAAATGGCTATGGCTCGTTCATCAGACCTTACTCAACGTTCTGAGGCTTATGAAGCATTAGCCAGTAATGCTACTATCTGGCTTTATCCTGCAGTTATTCAAAACATGCGTTCTTTTACACCAGGGATGCCTGCATTACAAATGATGAGTAGTTCTTCGTTTGCAATTTCAAACTGGTTACGAAGTATAATTAATAGCCAAGGTTTGAGATTAGATGAGTATTATCAGTCTCCATGGAGTCCAAACAACTTAATTTCAACTGTGACTAGTAATCCTCAAATCTTCTTTGACCCTGTAACAGGTATCAATTTTACAAATGCTGAAAAGATGATTGGAAGTCCAGGTATGTCTTTCAGTATGCACGGACATCGATACATTTATCGAGCCGCATTTCTTGAAGACCAGCCAACTGAGATTCAACAAATGCTTGCTAACTTAGGTGCAGAACAAACTACAATAGATATTGGTTCGGCTTTTGAACTCTTCTACTTAGGTCTATTACATCCATTCAATGACATGTCACCGTCTTCGAGTCCTTCTGCTCCATTTATTACTTGCTTACCTGCAGGCGATGCTAGAATTAAAACAGGTTCACCAGAATTGCGAAATCTGCCTATTGGAATTGAAGCGGTTGCAGAAGACTTTTTATCAGGTTCTCTTATGAAACGAGTTTCTAAAACTCAAGAGGCACGATGCGAATTACGAAATTTGGTAGGATATAGCAATACACGCTTCCCTCCTGAAATCAATAGTTTGACTGAATCAATGATTGTTTGGCGAAGCATTATTACTAGTCCTTGGCTTTCTCAATCTATGTTTGATGAGTTATTGCAATGGTATAGTGATTTTAGTAATGGTATTGAGAGAGTAAGTTTTATTCCTGATGCATATGCCTTGCAAGTGCTACAACTTTGGCAATATCCATTTAGTGCACCTAATCAGAGAGGATTCAAACTCTCACCAGATAATAACAATGTTTTCCAAAACGTTCATACCTCTTGGAAACAAAATGGTTGGCCAGAACGTCAATCGGCAGTATTTACTGAGTGGGCTGCAACATTATTTCCTAAAAATTTAGGTTTATTAGTATCTAATGTTGAAACTATTGAAAAATACCTTGCAAGTCCACTTGTGATTACTAGGACTATTGCAGATAACGTTTCTTTTGCTCCTTTCATGATTCGAACACAAGAGGCATTTGAGTCTTTATATACTTACCTGTTCTCACTAACTGATGAATATGGGGCTGCAATTAGATTTTGTTTGCTGTTTAGTCCTCTTTCATTAACTGATGAAACAAAACCGTTACTACCAGGTATAAGTCAAGAAGATGGGGGTTTCTTATCAGTTGTACAATATCAAAATTTACTAACTGAGGCATTAGAAGACGAAGGACCTGTTAAAGACATAATACAAAACTTCCAATATGATTTCTTACCTCGCTCTACTGTTAAGCGTTTCCGAGAGAAAGTTCCGATAGAGATTCAAGACCAATTACTTGGAAGTGGTGGTGCACAAGTTGGATACAATTTAGTAAGCAGTTTCCTAAGATTACCGTCTCGAATTGCAATCTATGCTGACCAAATGATGGAAATTGCATTAGGAGATTTATACCCTGAATATGCCAAAACAAATAAATTCCCAATACCTCCCGAGGGCAACTTACGTAGATTTAAAAGAGATAATAATATGAAATTAAAAACATTAGTTTCTGCCGCCATAGGTGGTATTAATAACGTTGGAGGATTATGTAGGAATCCTAATTTGCCTGAGGAAGTTGCTGAATTAGTTGCTAATGCTTGGTTTACATTAACTGAATCTTGGAATGAGTACAGTTATGGACGTAATTTAGAGGCAATTAATACGGCACTATCCGAGAATGTGGTAACTCCTGAGAGTATCTTGATGAGTATCTATAATCAAGATGTCTCTTTGCAAAATACAATTGCTATGAATCCAAATTGTCCTTTTGAAATTTTGCTTAGGATTTTTGGATTAATTTCTACAGATACAGGCGATATCTGGGCTGACGATGCCAGCCCATTGGCTGCTTTAAATAACCCTGGCCTTAGTGAGGAAGACTATACTATGCTATATAATAGTGTGATTGCTCAATTACAAAGAGATGCTCGTTCTATGGATGATTCTGCGTTGGGCATCCCGACTTGTTTCCAAGTATTTGACAACTCGATTACTCAATTCTATGAGTCTGATTCAGGTTCTTCACGAACTGCACAAGTAACAAGTTTGATTAATAATCATTCTAATTTAAGATATTGGCGAGGTGGAAGCGATAAAGGTTCTTTCTCAGGTAATATTACTGCAGATGGTGAAGGGTGGAGTGCCCGTAGTTGGCCTGGCGTTGATACAACTGGTGAGGATGGGCCTGTAGAGTCTTGCGTTCGAACTTGGAGACTTAATACGACTCAATCACTTGGAATCCCATCAGGGATTTCTATATCTTATTCCGACAATGGTATAGGTCGTTCAGGTAAACTAACTGAAGGAATACAAATGCAAGAGAATGGCTTTTTGGATTCTCCCTTCGTAATGTTTAAATATAATACCCCTCGAGCCAGTGGTCGAGGAGATGGTAATCAAACTACCTGTAATACATATGAAGACAAACCAATTATAGGCAATTCTACTTATGGTCAAGTGTTATTTGTACAACGACTTTATAAGCGATTAGTAGGTCGTGGTGATTTACGGCAAAATGATGATGGTGATTGGGTGGGTCGACGATTTGTGTGGACTTTTGATGGCTATTGGTATGATGAAGAGGGTAATAAAAATGAGGGTATCACATACCAAGCAGAAAGTCTTGATGAGTTCTTTGGTTGGTTAGGTGAAGAAAGATATAGTAGGATTGGATTTGGAGAAGGTAGAGATGGACTTAAGTGGGCTCACGGTGTAGTTGTTTGTATTACAGACCAAATGATTATTAATATGGCTCAATCAGGATTAAATCCTTTCAAAGAGTTTTTTGGAGTAGTCCCTGATACTAAACTAGAACCTGTTCCGCTATGGAGAGCGAATTGGAGCGAACAAGATTCATTAAACTTAATGCGTTCTATTTTAAATAAGCCTTGGGCACTGTCTTTGACAGAAAGTAATCTAAATATTGGAACTCTTCGTGACGAATTACGTGCATCTCCATTACGAATCTACAGACCAGGTGCTGAACCAGGTACAGAACCTGAATTAAATGTTTCTACACTTATGCGAGCATTAGACCAACCGTCACCTAGTGAGGTTGACGAAACCCTATGGACAACTAGTATCGTAGAATGGTTTGCATGGGATATATTACAAGGAGGAGAAGAATCATTTATGAAATATAAAAATCTCACATTATCTATTGACACTCCTTCTATATTCTTGCCATTATTAATCTCTCCAGAAATTTTGGAGGCTTACGAATCTGAACTACCTGAGTTCAAAGAGTTTGCCATCAGGAGTAATCAAAGTAATCCTTCAAATGTTTTGAATATTATTTTAAGAGAATTCGATATTACTGTAGACTACTTACAAGATAATGGAGTTTGGGCGGGATGGCCAGAGCGCGATTTCCAAGGAACTAGACTTGGGTCTCGCAGAACTGAATCTAAGAAAATCATTAATAGGTTATTAAACAATAGTAAGTATCGAGAACTAATTCCTATTGAGTTTTTGACTTCAATATACACAGTTAAGGGAGTCGATGATAGTTACTTAGGAGATGCCATAATTAGTGCTACAGGGGCATTACGGAGTAATCGAGTTGTCGAGTTCCAACAAGCCTATGCAAAACAAAGAGCATTGATTATCCAATTGTTGTCTCGGTATACTCGAGGTGGTGTAGAATATGCACTAGGTCAAATATCTGTGGGTGGGTTTGATTCCGAAGAAGAAAATGGTGAAGAACCTCCTATAGATTTCCCTTGTTTCTCTGATGAAATGTTTGTAATGGCTACGGCTACAGGCCGTCGTTTCGATGGAGACCCTGTTAGGTGGGCAGGTTATATTTTAAATAATCGTGCTGCATATGTTGAAAGACTTATGGCTAATAGAAGTTCTTTAGTTGGTATGATGACTAGACAAGAACTTGAAGACTTAATGATTAGTGTAAATTACAATTGTCAGTTTGCTTCTAAGGTTGTTTTACCTATGTATGAAACTCTTGTTAATCAAGCATATGAAAGTGGTTATGAGCCTGAAGAGGCTGATGCAGCCGCTACACTTATAATTCGAAGCCAGTTAGACACACTATTGGGTGAAACACAAGCAGACAGTTATTTAGACTTGTTGCCAACAGCCCAAGGAAGAGACTTTTCTTTCTTGAATGATGCATTAGGCCCTACAGATTGGTTAGATTTAGATGATTTTATTGATGATTCTGAAACATCTGGTAGAATTAGAACTGAGTAATTCGATTAATTATTTAGATATGTAGAAAGGTTTTATATACCTGTGTTACTCATGTTGAGATACGGGCTTAAGTGCCCCTTCTGAGGTATGAAATATGATTACAAATTCTGACTACAAGCCATTTAAATTATCTGATAGTTTCATTAATAACTACAAGCGTAAGCGAGCCCCTTTTGGTTTTAACGGTCTTGGTGAATTAGTTTACATGAGAACCTATTCACGCCTTAAAACAGATGGAAAAAACGAAATGTGGTGGGAAACCGTTCAACGAGTTGTTGAAGGAACTTTCAATATGCAAAAAAGACATATTGATGCTCACAGTTTAGGTTGGAATCCTTGGAAGGCACAACATTCTGCTCAAGAAATGTATGACCGTATTTTCTCGATGAAGTTTTTGCCACCAGGTCGTGGACTTTGGGCTATGGGCACTCCATTAACGGAAGAACGTGGATTGTTTGCCGCACTCAATAATTGTGCATTCGTTTCTACTGAGAACATTAAAGAAGATTTGTCTAAACCATTTACATTCCTTATGGATGCTTCTATGTTAGGAGTAGGAGTTGGTTTCGATACATTAGGTGCAGGTAATATGGTTGTTAAAGGACCCAATGAGTCAAGAAAAACTGAATTGTGTGAAATTCCAGATACACGGCAAGGTTGGGTAGAATCTTTAAAATTACAATTAGAATCTCACTTTTTAGGGACTGCTCCTGTTGAGTTTGATTACTCTGCAATTCGTGAAGAAGGTGTTGCGATTGCAGGATTCGGAGGCGTTTCTAGTGGTCCTGCACCATTAAAGGAACTTCATGATAAGATTAATGAGATTTTAGGTGCTTCGGCAGGAGAGCCTATCTCCATTACGGCGATTGTTGATATCATGAACTTAATTGGTAAATGTGTTGTATCAGGTAATGTTCGAAGAAGTGCTGAAATTGTTTTCGGTGATGCCAACTCTCAAGAATATCTTGATTTGAAGAATTATGAAGTAAATCCTCATCGAGCCGAATATGGTTGGACGAGTAATAATAGTATTTTTGCAGAACTTGGCATGGACTACACTGATGCTTGTGAGCGTGTGAAACTTAACGGAGAACCTGGCTTTGCGTGGTTAGAAAACATGCAAAATTACTCTCGAATGAATAATGGCCCTGATTACAAAGACCACCGAGTAAAAGGAGGCAATCCTTGTCTCGAGCAATCGCTCGAGTCCTATGAATTGTGTTGCTTAGTAGAAACATTCCCTAATAATCACGAGTCTTTAGACGATTATTTGAAAACTCTCAAGTATGCATATATGTATGCTAAGACTGTAACTCTTGGGAAAACTCATTGGCCTGAGACAAATCGAGTTATGCTTCGCAACCGTCGTATTGGTTGCAGTATGAGTGGATTGGCTCAATTCATTTCTAATCATGGATTGCACGAATTACGAGAATGGATGTCTAGTGGGTATGATAGTATCCAAGACTTAGATACGATGTATTCAGATTGGTTAGCAGTCCCTAAGTCTGTGAAGACAACCTCTATCAAACCATCTGGTACAGTTTCATTATTAGCAGGGGCTACCCCAGGTATGCACTATCCTGAATCTCGATATTATATTCGTCGAATGAGGCTAAGTATTACCTCTCCATTGATTCCTGCACTTGAAAAGGCAGGATACTCATTAGAACCTGCTTTCGGCTCTGAGGAATCTACGCTTGTCGTAGGAATTCCTGTCGATGTAGGTGAGGGAATTCGAACGGCTAGTGATTTGTCACTTTGGGAACAATTGAGCCTTGCTGCATTTATTCAAAAGTATTGGGCAGATAATCAAGTTTCTTGTACAGTTACTTTCGACCCTGAAACTGAGGGAGACCAAATTGCTTCTGCATTAGATTATTTCCAATACCAGTTGAAAGGAATTTCATTCCTGCCTCGATTGGATTATGGTGCATATCCACAAATGCCTTATGAAGCCATTGATGTTGAGACTTATAATACCATGTTATCTGAAGTTAGTAAACTTTCTTTTGGTAGAATTAAAGGTGACGACGTTGAAGCCGAAAGATTTTGCGATAATGATGTTTGCGAGATTTAAGGCACTAGTGAATTGTGATGGTTAAGAATGTGCCATCCCTCTTGGCCTTTTTGAACTACGAATGAGTATCGGAAATCTGCTTCGACTTTTCTACTGTTCTTTTTATTAGAATCTCTATAGGTAAAGATACCCATACCTGATGCAATAGCCGTATCATCGGCTATTTGAATATACATTTTTGTAATACGTCCATTTAATTCATCCTTGCCTAAGAATTTAATAAAGTATTGTTGAATCTCTTCACGACCTATGCAGATTCTATCAGACAATGTAGGTAGCAAAATTGCATTAGGAGCATACATCAAAACTACATCTGATAATTTTTCTTGATTAACATTGTTTAGCCACTGATTAATAACTGCTCTAACGTCGCTTTCACTGAAATGGTCACTAGCAAATGTGCTTTTAAATGGATTATATTTTAGTGGATTCATTTTCATTACCTTCTTAAGTCTCTCACACTTTGAATAGTTCTTCGACCTAATTGAACTTCTCTAAGCACTTCGAGGGTGATTGGAGGTCCATGGGCTACATTCCAAAATTGAGTCGTAGGATTGCTTACGGAGATTCCACCATTAATTTCTTTAAACTCATACGGTCCGTAGCGCAAAGGATTGGCTAATTGCCTTCTCATAGGATTGTATGAGCCTGCCCTTTTAGTATCGACCATAATTTTAATTAGGTTCGTCTACTACTTAAAGATTAGGACTTTTCTGCTTTCCATAAATAAATACTGGCCAATTATAGAATCCGCGATTAGACCCACGCATTTGGTACGCTGCAATTTGTTTGCCAAACTTAAAAGTTGCCCATAGAACAGGGATTAACAACGCTATCTTCCAACCTGTTACCCCAAGAATTTCAGAAACTTTTTTCTGTTTGATGTATATTCCAACGGCTATAATAATGGGAACTACTACTAAGGGATTATTAATAAATAGTTTTACATAAGGTGTTTTTTTCATTCCTTCTAAAATATTTCCTAATGGTCTCCTCCCAAACATGTTGTATGGCTCGGGACCGTATTGATACTCTCTTTGTGTTTCTAACCACTTCATAATAGTTAGTTAATGTTACTACTACTTAAAGATTAGGACTTTTCAGTTGATAGGATTAAATAGGTAATATTTATATTCCTTAAGTATGTCAATGAAAATTACAGAATTAGTTGAACAAAGAAAGCAACTTGACTTGTTATTTCTTCGAAAAGAAAAGGATTTAGAATTGCATCGTCTAAATTGGCGAGATGCTTGTAAAAAGATAGAACTTAAACTAGTTGAGATTTGCGAACACGATTACACTCGTGAAAATTACGCTTACGCTCCCTTATATTGTCGTCATTGTCTTTTAGAAAAAGAGCAAGTCTGGCGACTTAAGGCACATTTGCAAAATTAATCATTTCTTTAAACTATTGTAGTTCACGCACTTCGTCCTAACAAGCACATACCGCCACATCCAACAAGAACTGCACCAACGGCAATTTGGATGATTGGGAAATCAAGTTCCTTGATTCCCAATGCAGGTTGCTTTTCAGTTAAAAGTAGGTGTAGACCGCCGATTACAGCAGCCCCACAACAGAGATACATCATATTATCCATACTAACCAGTTGGCTGAACGACTACTTAAAGACTTTGTTTTATTCTACTACTTTTATATAGGTAAGCGTTGTATCTCCTGTTATGAGCCAAGAAACAGATATCATGGAAGACCCTAATTGGGGCGAAGAGATAACTACACTGATAAACGAAAGTGATGTTAAGCCTGATGGCTTCGGGATGTATCTAAATTTCATGCTTCCATATAATGTAGATAGTAAGGGTAATATCGATGAAGATGCACCCTATGTTGACCTCCTTGATGACCTCTCAGGCCCTGATTCACAAACCAGGTTCTTAGTCGAAGCATTAGCACTTAAAAACAGTATGCAGGTTCAAAGTGCAACGATTCGAGACCCTACTACTAAATTAGTAGCAGGTTACCATTATGGATTGTTTTACGTCGGTGAGGACATCGTTTCTACATTTGTACCTTTGCGTACTGATATTGAAATTGAGTTCACTCGAATGATTGAACTACATAAAGTACCCGTTCTTCCAATGATGCAGTTTACATTGCTATCGCAAAACCCTCCTGAGGAATTAGGGGAGATTGCAGATAGTGACAAAGACTTATTTTGAAGGAAGACTTAAATAGAAGAAGAAAGGATTGATAAATATGGAAACGAATATGATGATTTTGGCGGGCTTAGGATTAATTGTTAGTGCTGTCGCTACTTGGTGGTACAAAAACAAAGGCAATGTTCTTAAAAAGGTTGCTGATGAATTAGAAGATAGAATTGAAGACCTAACAGGTGTAGATATTGAATTAGATTCAGTAATTGATGACGTAGTTTCAGCAGCAGAATCTGTTGCAGATGAAGTCCACGAATCTGTAGTAGACTCATTGGAATCTGGTGACTCATTGGAAGAAGTTGTCTCGGATGCTAAGACTGCAGGCGAAGAAGCCCTTGACAATGTTGATATTGATGTAGATGCTCTCAAGTCCCTAACCGTATCTGCCCTTAAAGAACGCCTAAAGGCTGCAGGATTGCCTGTATCAGGTAAGAAGGCAGACCTAATTGCCAGACTTATTACTGCAAGTAGTAAGTGATTAAGAGGGATTCAAAATGTTGAAATGGGGAAAAATTAAACTACGTGCGTTTATAACTAGGTTTACTCAAATTGCATTAGGGTTGGATGGAGTATTACATTTGGCAGAAGTTTCTTCTGCTTACTATGAAGAGGCTTGGACTACATTAGCCTTAACTTCTTTCCACTCGGCTATCTTCTTTTTGGCCGTTTACTTTGTTGGTCACGACCATACTCATCACCTTCAACAT
>Ga0209711_10002350_pt1 | contig 17117 bp, 19 predicted proteins | sample ArcticOcean_MG_C_7_FD_187441 | JGI IMG/M metagenome (GOLD analysis project Ga0209711, IMG submission 187441) | Marine microbial communities from western Arctic Ocean - ArcticOcean_MG_CB11_88 (SPAdes) (version 2) | ecosystem: Environmental > Aquatic > Marine > Oceanic | place: Arctic Ocean... | reverse complement strand
ATTTTTTATGAGGAAATTGATTCAATAATTTTGGATCCTCTTGAGGCTTCTTCTTCGACACTTTTAAATAATTTTTTTAACCGACTTAATAATACAAGCACAATAATTTTCATTTTCATTTTCATTTTCATTGTTACGTTATTTATTTCTTATTTTTTCTTTTTAAGTGATGAGCCAAAGAATACAGAGAAAATAATTGAAGATATTAATATCCCGACCGTCGATCCAGAATCTTTCCCCATTATTACTCCTGCTCCTAAAAAAATTAATAATGCAGACAATTTGACTGAACAGATTCTTATTGATATTCCGAGTCAACCAATTATTAATACAGCCCTAAATTTTATCTGCACTATTCAGTCATCTCCTGTGACTTCTTTTACAACTAAAATTCCTGACAAGCCTTCATCTTACTTTCATATTGAATCGCTAGCTGATCAGTCTATATGCACTGTCGACAGTGATGGAAACTTAAAAACCTATACTTTGGCTGCTGGGGATAAATTAACACATCGTGGTAAACCCCCATTCAAAATTCAATTGGATCCAACTGTAAGTACACTCTATTTTCAAGGTTGGATTGTTTACTTGAAAGCCAGCAATCAATTCATTCAATTAGATCCAGCTCTTCTTCCATTAACTGATTAATTCACTACTAGTAATTCTTTCCATGAAGTTGTATATGAGGGACTTTTTTTCAGTTGCCTCATACCCCATGTTGGACTAAGTGGCTGAGTGGCTAGACGTAATGTGTCGCTATTAAACCTATTGTTAATTTTATCAATAATAAAAATTAAATTATTATCTTTTTTTGTATCCTCAAAAAAAAGATTTATTTGGCTATTTTTCTCATCAATTAAATCAGATAAAATAATTCCACATTTAACATATAAAATATTATGTTTATAAATTATATTTAATCCTTTCAAGCTTTCCTTTAAAATTAATTCTGTATTGCTTGTTGGGCCAGTGAATGGAATGGTTATAATATTTTGATAAAAATGTGTTCCTTTCCTAAAAGGGCTGCTTCTAATAAAAATACATACCTTGGAGCACAATGAGCCTTGGTTCCTGAGCTTTAATGTTGCCTTAACAACAAAAGTTGTGACTGCCTCAACTAACCCCTGATAATTCGATACAGCCCTACCAAAACTTCTAGATGTAACAATCTGTTTTCTTTTAGTCAGACCTTGTTCGAGAGGGAAACAAATTATTCCGTTTAACTCATAAATGATTCGAGCAACATTTATATTTAATTCACTTTTAATATGTATTGCATTTGATTTTTTTAGATCTAGCACTGAATATATATTCATTAAATTTAACTTCTGGGTCAGCTTTTTACCCACCCCCCATACTTTGTTTACAGAAAATTCATTCATCACAGCATTTATAAATTTATCCGACAATAAGTTGGTTAAGCAAATCCCGTTCCAATCACTTTGTTTTTTTGCGCAATGATTACCGAACTTTGCTAAAACTTTTGTTGGGCCTATGCCAACGCAAACTGGCATCCTAAGATTCATCCACAATTTTTCTTTAATTGTTGCTGCTATGTCCTGATGATTATTATGTCCAGCTAAATTTATAAAGCATTCATCAATTGAATATACTTCTTGATGATCTGTAAACTCTGATACTAATCTCATTACTCGGGAACTTATGTCCGCATATAGAGGATAGTTTGAGGACAATACTTTGACTTTATGCTGATTAATTAATGATTGTGCCTTAAAGAGCGGTACCCCCATCTTAATGCCAATGGACTTGGCCTCTTCACTGCGAGAAATAATGCACCCATCATTATTGCTTAGCACTACAATAGGTTTATTAATTAATTTTGGATTAAATAAACGCTCACAGCTAACATAAAAATTATTTATATCTACTAGCGCGATCATAATTTAAAACTTTCTAACGGCGCCTGTTATTACTCCCCATATCTCAAATTGCATATTTTCATTAACAACAATAGGCTGGAATTTTTCATTGGCTGGTAAAAGCCGTGGCTGGGATAAGTGCTTAGCTAATATTTTTATTGTAAAATCTCCATCTACAGAGGCTAATACAATATCTCCAATTTTTGCTTGCTTTGATCGATCCACAATAGCAATGTCACCATCATGAATGCTTGCATCAATCATTGAGTCACCCTTAATTTTTACAAAAAATGTTGTTTCTTTTTTTGCAACTAAATACTCATTCAAATCTAATACTTTTTCAACATGGTCATCGGCCGGCGAAGGAAATCCAGCAGGCACCCTATGATCAAATAAATTTAAGTAACTTTTTTCTGGGGTGAGATGCGGCAATATTATTGCATTTGTGCTGCCTGTCTGATATCGACTTTTTATGTATTCTTTAATCTCAAAAACCCGACTCGCAGGCACCCTAATTACTTTTGTTTTTTCTCCAAAATAACCACTGCCAGCTTTTCTTCCAGATCCAAACCTAAAACCTCCACGCTTTATATAATCCATTTGATTAGTGTAACATTAATCAAAATACAATATAAAAGAAAAGAAAATAAATATAGTTATTGACAAGATAAAAGAACATTGGCAAAGTTGTTGTAAGTCAATGATATGAATGGCTAAGAAGCACTTTATAAATAAAGAAAAATTTTTACTGGGAGATACTACATGAACAAAGGCGAACTCATTGAGGCAGTAGCAAATGCAACTTCATCAACAAAAGCAGATGCAGGTAGAGCAATTGATGCTACGGTTGAAGCAATAACAAATGCTTTAAAGAAGAGTGACACGGTGACTCTTATTGGTTTTGGTACATTCAAAGTTTCTAAAAGAGCAGCAAGAACAGGCCGTAACCCACAAACAGGTGCAGAATTAAAGATACCTGCACGTAACGCTCCAAGCTTCAAAGCCGGTGCAGCACTTAAAGCAGCAGTTAATTAATACTACAATAAGTTCAAAAAATGCCCTTTGAGGGCATTTTTTTTGGTTATTTAATCTAGAAGTTAAACTTCTTTACTACTTCATTCCACAATTAATACATTTGCCTTGCAATGTTTTAAATCCTTTTATAGTATTTAAACCAATTACACCCTCAAAATCTGCACCATCAACATTGGCATCTGTCAAATCAGCACCAGTAAGATCGGCTCCGCGTAAATCTGCCTGAATTAATTCGGCACGATAAAGATTAGTATTGCTTAAATTTGCTTCCCTAAGATCGCCAAAGATAAAACTCGCAATATTAAGATCAGCCCCCTCAAAGTTAGCCTTATAAAATTTTCCTGCAGAAGAATCAAATTTCATTTGACCCATAGGCTGGTTACCTACATCTAATCCAAATTTACCACCTATCACGCTCGCATATGACATATCAACATTTCCTAGTGTACCAATTACCCTAGCCCCTGAAAGGTTTGCAGATTTAAAATTTGTTTTTCCAAAAATTGGCTGGAATATGACAGCCTCTCTCAAATTAGCACCAGAGAAATTCGCCTTCTCTAGTCTTGCAAGGTTCAAATAAGCACGCTGTAAATTTGATCCAGAAAAATTTGCACCTCTAAGGTCTGCACCGAAGAAACTCGTGTTGACCATAATGCAGTGGGTTAAATCTTTCCCATTAAAATTTAAATATCCCAGATCACGATTTGATAAATCACAATCAGGATCATTCAAAGCTAGGTCTGCCTGCTCTTGTGATAACTTCGTACGCTCTACTTGTTTATTTTTTTCATAGAAAGCTATCGCATCGTTAAGCATGGACTTTGGGTCCTCTAAGAAAATATCTCGAGATTTTTTATTTCCAAAACAATACGTCTTATTTTTAAATTTTGAATTGACACTACAATCAGTTTTATGAAAATTGCCTTCTGCAAGGCTGGCAGTACAGTATTTTTCTAACTCAGCTGCACTTAAGTTCGAAAATATTAATAAGGAGAAAATTATTAGCCATTTATTCATATAACTATCCTATTGTTGATTAAAATTACAAGGAATTGAGTATAGTCTTATTAAATAAGAATTAATAATCTAGTGGGGAGCGAAAAATATATGAATAATTTTACTGTACTAATTACTGGAGCTAATCGGGGGTTAGGGTTAGAATTTGTTCGACAATATAGTCATCTAGGTTGGTCGGTATTAGCATGCTGTAGGAATCTATCAAATTCAAATGAACTAGAAATTTTACAAAAAAAATTTTCATCTATCGAAATCTTTCAATTAGATGTTGGAAATTTAAATGAGATTAAAGACCTTTCAAATACACTTAAAGATAGAACAATAGATATTTTGTTAAATAATGCTGGCATATATCGCTCAGGGGCTCTTGGAAGCATAGATACAGAAGAATGGATAGAAAGCTTTAAAATTAATACGATAGCTCCATATGTTGTCATTAAATCTTTCCTGAATAATGTTATGAGAAGTAATCAGAAAAAAATTGTTTCCATTACAAGCAAGATGGGAAGCATTGATGACAATACTAGTGGGGGCTCTTATATATATCGGACATCTAAAACAGCGCTAAATAGTATGATGAGAAGCATGACGCATGATCTAGAAAATACAGGAATTTCAACATTAATCCTTCATCCAGGTTGGGTTAAAACTGATATGGGGGGATCAAACGCATGGATCAACAGTACTGAAAGTGTGACTGGAATGATTCAGCAAATCGAAAAATTATCTCAAAAAAACTCTGGGGAATATGTAGATTACTCAGGGAAAACTATTAAATGGTAATATTATATTATTAAGAATATTCTAAATATCCAACCCCAAATAATATAATTAATATGAAAAATATTGACGAAGAGCTTACTGAAGTTCAAAAACTTTTTTCTGAAGGCAGTTACCAATTAGCATTAAGAAAAATTAATAAACTCATCAAAAATAATAAGCAGAATTATATTGTTTATAACTATAGAGGAATTATTTTAGTTGCGCTCAAGAAATCTAGTGATGCTATCAAAGACTTTCAAAAAACATTAGAACTAAATTCAGATTTCACAGAAGCTATTGGAAATATAGGAATGGCATATCATGAAATGAACTATCTTGATAAAGCTATAGAATATTATGAGAAAGCTTATAAGTTGAGTGGTTTAGTGCAATTTAAAATAAATCTTGGTAGCCTATATTTACAAATAAGAAAAAATAAAAAAGCTATTGATCATTTTAATAGCTCACTAAAGAAAGATAATCGAAATGAATATCTTCATCAGTTAATTGCAGAGGCCTATATTCGAGATGTAAAATATAATCTCGCAATAGAGCATCATAAAATAGCAGTTTCGATTAACCCTTCTAACCCAAAAAATTATTTTTTATTAGGATCTGACTATATCTGGTCTGGTGATAAAGAGTTAGCTGTAAAGAATTTAATTATGGCTCTTAATTTAGATCATAATTACTACGAAGCCTACTACGCATTATCCAGAGTTCAAAATATAAAAATAACAGATAATCTTGGAAAAAATATACTAGAGTTAAATACAATAACTCCATTATCAAATAGAAATAAGGCCTTCCTAAATTTTACCTTAGCCAAAATCTACGATGACCAGAATGACTTAATTAATTTTAATAATCATATAACTAAAGCAAATTTATGTATGAAGAACGAGAGTAAATTTAATTATTCTAAAGTACGAGAATTTCTTGGGAAAATTAAGTATAAATATTCAAAGAAATTAGAAAAAAGTAATTTTTCATGTGAAGTGAACGATAAAATTACTCCTATATTTATTTTAGGAATGCCTAGATCCGGGTCCTCGTTAGTTGAGCAAATTTTATCAAATAATGAATTAATCTTTGGTGCAGGAGAATTAAGTAGTATTCATGAGTCTATGTCCGAAGCTATCAATATCAAAGCCTCAGATAAAGAATATACTTCTATACTAGAAAATATAGCTCAAGATTATTATGATCGACTAAGCCATATTACGGACAAGAATTATGTTATCGATAAATTACCGCTAAATTTTTACTGGGTAGGCTACATCATGAAAATGTTTCCCCATGCAAAAATTATTCACACATCACGTAACCCTATTGCAATTTGCTACTCACTATATAAAACATTGTTTGCTGAAGGAATTTTAGAGTTTTCCTACGACCAGGATGACATAATCAAATATTATCAACTTTATAAAGACATGATGGTTTATTGGGAGGAGCTATACAAACAAGAAATTTTTGAACTTGACTATGAATCATTAATTAATAACCCAGAGCAGGAAACAAAAAAAATATTTAACTACCTAGGTTTAGAATTTAATAAAAGTTATCTAGAAATTGGTAACAACACAAGATCAGTTACCACAGCAAGTGACCTTCAAATCAGAAATAAAATTAATAGCAACGGGGTAAATAGCTGGAAGAACTATTCCTCAATAATTAAGAAATTTACTAACGAATTTAATTCTAATTCTCAGTTGTAAATTTTTAAATTTTTATATCTTTTTTCGCCAAAAGGGCTTCTAACTGCATCACTATAAGAATCAGGACGATATGATTCGTAATTTTCTAGCTCTTTAAATAATTTATTTGTATCCGTTATTTTACTGTCTTTTGTATAGGGGTGACTTACCAAATCTCGATATGCACGGGGACGATATGATTCGTAATTTTCTAGCTCTTTAAATAATTTATTTGTATCCGTTATTTTAACGTCTTTTGTAACGCCCAAATTATCAGTTGGAATTAAGATTCCTGAGTAACTAATTGCTGGATTTATTGTTCCTAGAAATGTCACCATTGTTAATAGATACATCTTAATTTTAATATTCATAACTTTTGCCTTTATTTTTGCTTTATATTTTAATAATATCAAAATATCTCATTTGTACGTTTTAGTCGACTAGTAATGGTAATTCTTGTGAAATATTTTTAAGGTGAATTCTATATGTAATCTCAGATAATAATGAAAAAGCTTCTAGAAGTAATGTCCTCTAAAAGCCTTGTATTTGTTGGTGGGCCCACCTGGATTCGAACCAGGGACCAAAGGATTATGAGTCCTCTGCTCTAACCAACTGAGCTACAGGCCCTATAATTTACTCTTTACCTTCCAGGAAACTTTTCAATCTATCTGAGCGTGTAGGGTGCCTAAGCTTACGTAAAGCTTTTGCTTCAATTTGACGGATACGTTCACGAGTAACATCAAATTGCTTTCCTACTTCTTCTAGAGTGTGATCTGTGTTCATTTCTATACCAAAACGCATTCTTAGCACTTTAGCTTCCCTTGGAGTTAATCCCTCTAAAATATCAGAGGTAACATTCCTAAGGCTCGAATATATTGCTGCATCATCAGGGGTAAGCGTACCAACATCCTCAATAAAATCACCCAAATGAGAATCTTCATCATCTCCAATCGGAGTTTCCATTGAGATTGGCTCTTTAGATATTTTTAATATTTTTCTAATTTTCTCTTCAGGCATCTCCATTTTCTCAGCTAACTCAGAAGGCTCAGGTTCCTGCCCTGTAGATTGAAGAATTTGCCTAGAAATTCGGTTCATTTTATTAATAGTCTCAATCATATGCACTGGAATTCTGATAGTTCTTGCTTGATCGGCAATAGATCGAGTTATAGCTTGTCGAATCCACCATGTAGCATAGGTAGAAAATTTATACCCTCTACGATACTCAAATTTATCTACGGCTTTCATCAAGCCAATATTGCCTTCTTGAATTAAATCCAGGAATTGTAAGCCTCGGTTGGTATATTTTTTAGCAATTGATATAACAAGCCTAAGGTTTGCTTCAATCATTTCTCTTTTTGCTATTCGCGCATTAGCTTCCCCACCTACCATCTTTTTATTAACTTCTTTAAAGTTCTTGATGGGTATTCCTAACATCTCTTGCAGGCCTATCATCTTTTTTTGTTGGTCAACAATTGAGTGTTTTAACTTTTCCAGGCCCTCAACGTAAGGCTTGTCGACCTTCATTTCCTCTTTTAACCACTTTAAATTTGTTTCATTTCCCGGGAAGCTCTTAATAAAATGTATTCGAGGCATTCTTGATTCTTCAACACAGAATTCCCTAATTACTCTTTCATGCATCCTAATTTTAGTAATAACAATTCTAACTTTATCGCACTGTAACTCAACAAATTTTGAAGCAAATCTAAAATTAATTAGCTCTTTTAAAATAATATCTTGGTGCTTACTATATTCAGGATCATCAACCCATTTTTTTTGATTGCGTAGTTCGGATAATTTTTTATGTGCCTTCTTTATCTTATTAAACCGTGATAATACTTCTTCGGTTAAATGGGCTAAATCTTCTGGGGACATTCCACTGGCTTTACCAGTCTCATTTTCCTCTTCTTCATCTTCTTCATTATCATTTTCCACTTGCGGAAGAAGGGCTGCCTCGACCTTCGCCATTTCCTTCTCGGCTTCCATATCAATTAGTCCATCAATAAACTCATCAACTCCCAGCTCCTTATTCTTAACTTTTTCACTCATAATCATTAAGTCATCAATAATGGTCGGGCAGGCTGAAATTGCTTGGACCATATGTCTCAGTCCTTCTTCAATTCTTTTTGCAATCTCAATTTCGCCCTCACGAGTTAATAAATCTACCGTACCCATTTCTCGCATATACATCCGCACTGGATCTGTAGTTCTACCAAATTCAGAATCAACAGTCGCAAGTGCTTGTTCAGCTTCTTCCGCAGCCTCCTCATCAGTAACCGGTGCTGGTGCGTCTGACATTAATAATGCTTCTGCATCAGGTGCTTCTTCGTAAACCATAATCCCCATGTCATTGATAATCCCAACGATTCCTTCTACCTGCTCACTTTCTGATACTCCATCAGGGAGATGGTCATTAATTTCAGCGTAGGTTAAATAACCCCTTTCCTTACCAAGGATAATAAGAGCTTTAAGTTGCATTCTGCGGTTTTCGGCTTCTGCAGGATTATTTTCAGCATCTTTTAAATAAAGATCTTTTAACTTCTTAACGCGAGTAACGCGTTGTGTTTTTTTGTCTTCTGGATTTTTTCTAGGTCTAGCCATGCTTACCTCTAAATTATAATTGGGCTGTGTAATTCAATGTTTTATTCTATCTTTCAATAAAGACCGGGGATTTTAACAACTCATTATATTTATGTCAATAAAATTGTCTCATTGATATATAAAAAAACTATAAAAATCAGTTATTTAACTCTTCCCCATGTTTCGCAAGAATTTTTTTTCTTCTTCAGTTAACGACTGTAGACTTTTTTGTTTTATTTGATCTAACACTATCTTTTTTGATGCTGATGATTGCTTTTTCTTAATAGACAATCGCAATGCATCAACTTCCTGACCAATATCCATTGTTTGATCGAATGAAGCTAATTGAGTTTGTAATTCACTAATAATTTCATAATCAAAGCGGCTTGATAATAAATGCATAATGCTAGCAGTATTTTTTTTATCTTCTCCTGTTGAGATTTCAATAATTGCTCTTGCTAACTGATTATCAATTTTTTCAGTAAGAAACATTTTCTGATCATCTAGAGAGCAAATATCAGGCTCTAGCATTATAAAAAGACAGTAGCGTCTAGTAGCTGAAATTGGCATCCTATTGCTTTTAAGCTCTATATTTGTTGGGTCTTCTTTTATCAATTTGATTTTGAATATTTGATCAATTTCATTGATATCAAGATCAACCAATTGTGCAATTCTTTTCTTAAACAATAGTAGTAATTTTTTTGCTGAGAATTGTTTTATTATTGGTTCAAGTTCATTAAGAAACTTTACCTTACTCTCCTGACTTGTAAGATTATTATCTTGTGTTAGGTATTTAATAATATATTCTGTTAGAGGAATGGCTTGATTGGCTAGTGTCTTAAACGCATCATTTGAGTTCTCTCTTACAAATGAGTCTGGATCATGCTGATTGGGTAAAAATAAAAATTTAAGCTGAGTGTTATCAGTCACCGCACTTAATGAATTATTCATTGCCCTCCATGCTGCAGTGCGTCCTGCATTGTCACCATCAAAACAAAAAACAATTTCATCTGTATAACGTGTTAGTTTTTTAATATGGAATAAGGTCGTTGCTGTTCCAAGAGTTGCGACTGCATTCTCTATGCCATGTTGTGCAAGTGCTACAACATCCATGTATCCTTCAACCACGACAACATAACCATTATCTCGAATTGATTTTCTAGCGGCCAGGAGACCATATAATTCATAGCTTTTTTGAAATAATGCAGTTTCTGGAGAATTATAATACTTTGGAGTATCTTCAGGATTGATTACTCTCCCCCCAAATCCAACAACTATTCCTTTAGCATTGTGAATTGGAAACATGATCCGATTTCTAAATCTATCATAATGTCGTCCCTTTTCATTTTTTTGAATTAAGCCTGCATTAATAAGGGTCGAGTCTTGATAGTTCTTAAAAGCAGTTTCTAAATTTTGCCAGCCTTCAGGGGCGAAGCCTATTGAGAATTCTTTAGCAATTTCACCAGATAGCCCTCTTGATTTTAAGTAAGCAATCGCCTTAGGAGATTTTCTAAGTTGCGCCTGATAAAAATTATTTGCAATTTTCAATGCTTCCTCTAATTTAGAATTTTCATTAATATTTATTTTTTCAGAAAAATCTTCATTTGGAACCTTAAGCCCAATCGTATTTGCTAATTCATTAACTGCTTCAACAAATGACAGCCCTTCATATTCGATTAAAAAACTAATAGCAGACCCATGTTCTCCACACCCAAAGCAATGATAAAACTGTTTTGATGGGCTAACAGTAAAAGAAGGAGATTTTTCTTGATGGAAGGGGCAGCATGCAACAAAATTTGCTCCAGCTTTTTTTAGCTGAACTTTTTTATCGATGATATCAACAACATCAACTCTATTTAGAAGTTCTTGAATAAAAGACTCAGGAATCATTATGAGATAGTATCTTAATTATTTTAATAAGACCTGAAAATTTACGTGAAGAATTATAAGATTTTAAGTTAATTTTGATTTAATTTTTTGCGAAACATCAGCCATATTTGCCTTACCTGAAAGCTCTGGCTTAACAGCACTCATAACAGCTCCCATGTCTTTCATTGATGATGCACTAAGATTTTTGATGGCTTGATTAATTATACTTTGAATTTCAGCTTCTCCTAAGGGCTCGGGCATATACTGCATAAGAACCGACACTTCAAACTCTTCTTTTTCAACTAAGTCTTGTCGATCTGCTTTTTTAAAAGCACCAATTGAATCTCTTCTTTGTTTCAACATCTTCTCAATAATAGTCAATACATCAGCATCAGAAATATCAATTCTTTCATCGACTTCTTTTTGTTTAATGGCTGATTGAAGGAGCCTGATGGCACCAAGACGCGCAGAATCTTTGCTGCGCATTGCAGACTTCATGTCCTCATTAATTTTTACTTTTAAGGACATAAACTTATTTTAATAAAGTTTAGGGGGTAACATTTGGTTTCTTAAACGGCGATACTGCCTTTTAACTGCAGCAGCTGCTTTTCGTTTACGCTCCCACGTTGGTTTCTCATAAAACTCTCGAGCTCTAAGATCGTTTAATAGGCCTGTTTTCTCAATCAGACGCTTGAACCTTCTTAATGCTACGTCAAATGGCTCATTTTCTTTTACTTTAATTGTTGACATTCATTATCTCTTTAAGTAGTTGTATTATCTTCGAATGGCTTATTATAGCTTATTCGGTAAGTCGGTCATTTTAATGCTAATATTCATTTTTTTCAACCTAATTATAACAAAAAGCTAAATTATAATGTTAGTCCTAGGAATAGAAACATCATGTGATGAAACAGGCGTAGCTCTTTATGATTCTAAAAAAGGGTTGTTAGGGCATACTTTGCACTCACAAATTAAGCTCCATGCTGAATATGGAGGGGTAGTTCCTGAGTTAGCATCCAGAGACCATATACGTTATATTATCCCTTTAATTGACCAACTTCTTAAAGAACAATCAATTAAGAAAGAAGCAATCGATAGTATTGCATATACTTCAGGGCCCGGGCTCTCGGGAGCACTTTTAGTTGGAAGTTGTGTTGCCGAAGCTATGGCTTGTTCATTAAATATACCTTCTATACCCATTCATCATCTAGAGGGCCACTTATTGTCTCCAATGCTAGATAAAAAATGCCCCTCCTTTCCATTTTTAGCACTTCTAGTCTCAGGCGGTCACAGCCAATTAATTCATGTAAGAGCAATTGGGGACTACAGTATTATAGGAGATACACTTGATGATGCAGCAGGAGAGGCTTTCGATAAGACTGCTCAACTACTTGGTTTAGGTTACCCCGGGGGGTTGGCTCTTTCAAACTTAGCCGAAAAAGGAGGTCCTTTTTTTACTCTACCTCGCCCATTACTTAATAGCCATGGATTTAATTTTAGTTTTAGTGGATTAAAAACAGCTGTCCTTACTCTTGTTAAAAAACAAGAAATTCTAAATGAATCCATTAAAGCAAATATTGCTTTTGAGTTTCAGGAGGCTATTACTGATGTTTTGGTTAAAAAGTCATTTTTAGCATTGGAACATTTAAATCTGAATCAGCTAGTTGTCTCAGGCGGGGTTGGTGCAAATAAACAATTAAGAGAAAAATTAACCCAAATTTCATCAAAAAATAATTTTAAAGTTTTTTTCCCTGCATTTGAATTTTGTACCGATAACGGGGCGATGATTGCTCTAGCTGGAGCTCTTCGTTATCACTTGTCAGCAAAAAAAGACTTTAAATATACAGTTAAGCCAAGATGGCGATTGTCTGAAATTGATTCTATCTCCTGAATCCAGACTCCGTACCATTTATTAGGTCTCTAATGTTAGCTTTATGCCGATAAATTACAAGGGTAGCAATTATAATATTTAGCCATAAAACTTCACTAGAGAATTCTAGAAAGTAACTAATAAATGGAGCAGATAATGTTGCTACGATAGCAGCCAAAGATGAATATCGCCAGATTGTGAACACACAAACCCATACAAAAAAAACAGTTACTGCTAGCAGCCAATGAATACCTAATAAAATTCCAAGTGCAGTAGCTACCCCCTTTCCTCCTTTGAACTTATAATAAATTGGGAAAATATGTCCTAACAAAACTACAATAGAAATTATCACTAAATCAGTCTCGCTTACGCCCATATGATTGGCAATAAAAATAACAAGCGTGGCTTTTAACATATCACCTAACAATGTTAATAATGCTGCAAATTTATTTCCTGCTCTCATTACATTAGTTGCTCCGGGGTTCATAGAGCCAATTGTTCTGGGGTCTGATAATTTGAATAAATGACTAATTATTATCCCAAAGGATAATGAACCAATAAAATAAGCTATTAAAACAAGAGTAATTTGATTTATCATATCTAATTATATTTGAAAACTGCCTAACATTCATGACAAACCATATTTTTCTTCACGGAATCAATCTTAAAACTAAAATTGGTGTTTCTGCTGCCGAAAGGTCTACATCACAAACACTAATAATAGACATTGATATTGAGCTAAATAAACAAACCAAATTTGAAAATGATAATCTTAATGACACAATTGATTACTCTGAAATTGAACGTTTAATTAAAAAAATTGGTGATCTACGTTGCTATAAATTACTTGAATCATTGGGAGAAGAAATTTCCACTGAAATTAAGAAAAAATTTAACGTAAAGAAAATTTTACTTAAGATAAACAAGAAAAATATTTTGCCGGATACAGATTTTGTTGGAGTTATATTGGAGCGTTAAATATTCAATTAATTTTCTATTAAAGGAAAAAATGAAAAAAGTTATTTGGTTTACTGGATTATCTGCCTCAGGGAAAACAACGCTAGCAAATGGTTTAATTGACTTCTTTAGAGAGCAAGAGCTTTCGAGTATTCTAATTGATGGAGATGATATTAGGTCAGGACTGTCATCAGACTTAAATTTTAGTGAAGATTCTAGATATGAGAATATAAGAAGAATAGCAGAAATATCAAAATTACTACTTAAACAATTAGATTGTGTAATTGTATCGACAATATCCCCATTAGAAAGCCTAAGAGAAGCTGCAAAAAAAATAGTAGGAGACATTCACTTTGTATTAATATATGTATCAACCCCAATAGAAACCTGCATAGAAAGAGATCCAAAAGAATTATATAAAAAATCTAATGCTGGATTAATAAAAGATCTAACTGGAATGGGCTCAAAATTTGAGACCCCTGAAAAATATGATTTTATAATTGATACTAGCGTGAAAAATGAAAAGGATACATTAGCATTACTAACAAACTTTATAGGTAATAATTTAAAAACTTAGATAATATATTTTATATATTGCCATAAATTTACTCTTTTATCCGCGTGGATGATGTTCTTGATGTAATTTTTTAAGTCTCTCTCTAGCTACGTGAGTATAAATTTGAGTTGTTGATATATTGCTATGCCCAAGCAACATTTGCACCACCCTAAGATCGGCACCATGATTAATTAAATGAGTTGCAAATGCATGTCTTAATATATGCGGAGAAAGAGGTTTCCCAATATTAGCAACTAAGGCATATTTTTTAATCAAGTACCAAAAAGCTTGGCGAGTCATGGACCCACCCCTTGAGGTAACAAATAAAAATTTTGATGTTTTATTTTTTAAAATGTCGTGCCTAGCCTGAATAATATATTGTTGAATCCAATCGACAGCCTCTTCACCCATAGGAACGAGTCTCGTCTTATTTCCTTTACCAGTTACCCGAATAATTCCATCACTTATAATAACTTCTGTTAATAAAATACCAACTAATTCAGTCACTCTAAGTCCGCATGCATATATTAATTCCAGCATAGCCCTGTCCCTCAACCCTATTGGAGATTTTATATTAGGGGCAATCAAAAGGCTTTCCACTTCTGCTTCGCTTAGACTTTTTGGTAGCGTCTTTGATGTTTTTGGTGTCTGTATTTGGAGCGTTGGATCTTGATTAATTTTCTTTTCTCTCAGCAAAAATCGATATAACCTTCTTAACGTAGCCAGTAACCTGGAAATACTTCGCGCTTGAGAAGTTGGAAATTTGTATACAAGATATTGTTGTATTTCTGATTGAGACACATGAATTAACTCTAAATTCATACTCTCAGATAACCAATTAGAAAATAATACTATATCGAAACGATAGCTACTTAATGTATTTTTTGATAAGCCATCTTCAAGCCATAGATGATCTATGAATTCATCTATAATATCCATCTTTTCTGAGTCGAGTTGTATCTTTTTTTGCCTCATTCTCAGAAGCTTAGCATAATAAAAAAAATCCCGTCTCGCGGGATTTTTTTAGATTATCTTTATTTTTATTCTGCAGGCTTCTCTTCTTCTTTATTAGCTGGAGCTTCATCAACAATTACTGAAGTTGTAGCTTCATCAGCCGTAACTACTGGCTCATTAATCTGAACTGCTACTTCAGGAATTTCTTCAAACTCACTGTCACTTGGACGAACTTTGAGACGCTCTTTAATTCTTGCTGATTTCCCTGAAAGATCTCTTAAGTAGAATAATTTAGCTCGCCTTACATCCCCTCTTCTCTTAACTACAATGCTCTCTATGAGCGGTGAATGTAACTGAAATGTTCTTTCGATTCCCTCACCATCTGAAATCTTTCTTACAATGAATGATGAATTAAGACCGCGATTTTTTTTGGCAATTACTACCCCCTCAAAAACTTGAACCCGCTTCCTAGTCCCTTCAACCACATTTACTCCAACAGTAACGGTATCGCCCGGTGCGAACTTAGGAATCTTTTTTCCAAGTCGCGCAATTTCTTCGTTCTCTAATGTTTCAATAATATTTGCCATCGTTTAGTTCCTTTTAGTTATAAAGAGTCTTGTTCCTGCTCATTTTTTATTTCATCAAGCAGACGAGTCTCTTCTTTCGTCAACAACCTTGCGGCTAATAAATCTGGACGTTTCACCCAGGTTATTTTTAACGACTCTTTAAGCCGCCATATTCTTATTTTCTCATGGTCTCCCGATATTAAAATATCAGGGACCTTAATGCTGTTATATATCTCTGGTCTTGTAAAATGTGGGTGATCTAACAAGCCGTTAACAAACGAGTCCTGTATTGCTGATTCGGCATCATTCAAAACTCCAGGTATTTGCCTAACCATGCAGTCAATTAACATCATGGTTGGAAGTTCTCCTCCACTTGTTACAAAATCACCAACAGAAATCTCTTCATCTATAAACGGATTAACTCTTTCATCAATACCTTCATAACGACTAGCAATGAAGATTAGGTTACTTTCTTCTACTAAGCTTTTAACTAAATTATGATTTAATGTTTTTCCTCTTGGCGTCATATGAATGACTTTACTATCATTAAATCCTAGCTCATCATGTCTTTTTTTGGCAGCTTTTATTGATTTAACTATAGGGTCTGCCATCATCAACATTCCAGGCCCACCACCATAAGGTCTATCATCAACTGTTTTATGTTTGTTGTGAGAAAAATCTCTTGGATTCCATAAATGAATATCCACGTTCTTCTCTTTAAATGCTCTACCAACTACGCCATAATCAGTCAGGGCCAGGTACATTTCTGGCATTAAAGTTATTACATCAAAGGTAAATTTTACCCTAGAAATTTTCATCCCAATCAACTAGGATATTTTTCTTCTCTAAATCAATCTTTAAAACTACATTATCTAGATAAGGAATTAACCATTCCTTCTCATCTTTTATAACTAGTACATCATTAGATCCAGTTTCCATTATTGAATCTATGACTCCAAAATTGAACCCAGTCTGATTAACTACCTCAAGACCAATTAAGTCTGACCAGTAATATTTTCCTTTTTCTAATTCTGGCAAATCAATCTTATTAATACCAATTAAGCACCCTCTAAGTCTGTCGGCACCATTGCGATCATTTATATGCTCAATCTTAGACAACACTGTTCGCCCCTGAATTGATGAGCTTTCAACCTTGAATTCTATCCATTCACCTTCGTCTTTAGATAAAAACCAAGATGAAAATTTACCTAGCGTTTTTATCTCTTCAGTAAACGGCTGAACTTTTAACCAGCCCTTAATCCCATGAGAGCCAACTACCTTACCCATAACAACAAATTTATTCATTTATTAAGTAGCTAAATTGGCTGCTTTACTTGTCTGCCTCTGCTGCTGGAGCTGCCTCTGCTGCTGGAG
>Ga0209711_10002347_pt1 | contig 17137 bp, 18 predicted proteins | sample ArcticOcean_MG_C_7_FD_187441 | JGI IMG/M metagenome (GOLD analysis project Ga0209711, IMG submission 187441) | Marine microbial communities from western Arctic Ocean - ArcticOcean_MG_CB11_88 (SPAdes) (version 2) | ecosystem: Environmental > Aquatic > Marine > Oceanic | place: Arctic Ocean... | reverse complement strand
GGTAAATATTCATTTCAATTTAGCCCCCATAGTTTAACGGATAGAACAGTGGTTTCCTAAACCGTAGATCGAGGTTCGATTCCTCGTGGGGGCACCATTTTTTATAAGGTGCAAATTGACGAGCGGGCTCGTAAGAAACTGTAATCAAATTGTTCTCTTTCGGTGCCACTAGTTTTTAAATTAAAGCCTGTTGATTGGAGGTGTTTTGTTCTTTATAAGTTTTGATTGATGGGAAGTCTTTTAGAAATAATTTCTGCTATTGCTCCTCCTTTGTTGATTCTTTTAATTGGCGGGATTTGTAGGAGAGGGGGCTGGTTGCGTGTGGAAGCAGATGCTTCCTTGAGCGTTTTGACGGTTAGGGTGCTTTATCCGTGCTTCTTCTTTTTTCATTTGGTGGGCAATCAGGATTCATTTTTACCACAGCATTTTCTAGTCGTGACAATCGCCGGTTTCATTTGTATTTCCGTGGGGTTTGGTTGTTCCTATCTTGTGGCAAAATCCATTGGGATTGAGTCCCGAGTTATTCCTTCCTTCACCTTTTGTTCTGGGATTTTTAATTATGGTTTTTTCGCCTTTCCGGTAGCGGCGTCCATTTTTGGAGAACAGATTATTGCAAAGATAATCCTTTTTAATCTTGGTGTGGAAACTGCGATATGGACTTTGGGTATTTGGGTACTTGCATCGGGTCAATTTAAATTGACTCGTTTAATGAATCCGCCAATTATTTCCATAATTCTCGCCGTAATTGTGAGAGAGATAGGGGGGCAAGTAATGATTCCGTCTTTCATATGGGAAATTGTTACATTGCTAGGTGGATGTGCAATTCCAATAGGTTTACTTTTAATTGGAGGCAACTTTGCCGACTTGATCAAGAATTTTAAACTATCACCCGGAAAAAGAGTCGAGATTTCAGCAATCATGGTAAGGTTGTTTATAATTCCCTTACTGATTTTTACCTACGCCCTATGGGGACCTATTCCAAGTGGGATGGGTTGGTTGAGGGATATATTACTAATTCAATCTGCTATGCCGGCAGGGATTTTTGCTATTGTAATAGTGAAGAATTACTCGGGAGATACTCCCACTGCGATGAGAGCAATACTCGCTACTATGATTGGTTGTATAATAACCACACCACTGTGGTTATACCTTGGATTGAAATTCCTGTATTGACTTAAATTATATTAAGTACTCGGGGTTTCGTACTTAGACTTGGCGTCCAAAGTTTCGAAAATGTTAGTAAGTGCTAATCTGAGTTTGTTATATTCTTCAGCATAGATTACCGAAATTAAATAATTTTTAAATTCTTTACGATCTCGAATTATTTTAAGATCAAGTTCTTCCATTTCCTGTGCAAATTTGATGTGCATTTTGTCAATTTCGGAATCGAACTTTTTATACTCTTTCTCAATATGCAGTTTCGCGCGGGAAACTGCGCCTATTAGGTTTTTGCTATTCCTACAATCTTTTGATGTGAAATCATGGAAAGAAATTATGCCAGAGGCAAGAGCGGCACTGAATGCAGTGAGTTCGAGTTCTCCTTTTTGACTTTCTTTAGTTGCCCAAGCCTCAATAGCTTTGAGCAGGCTTGAAATAGAAGCTTTGGCTTCATCAGTATCTGAAATGTGTACGGAATCTTCGTCCATGTTAAAGTGGTATTAGGGGTTATGAGTAAAGGTATACTATACATTGATAGCATGAAAAGCTACTTGTCAAATAGTTTTGATTCTTTTCTTTTGATTTTTTCGTAGTCCATCAATTCATCCTTTACATTATTACTCAATAATAAAAGACCAAGTATATTGGGAAACGCCATTCCCAATATCATAAGATCACTGAAATCTAAAATATTTGTGGCATTAATAATCGAACCTAAAAAGGTAAATAATAAAAACATTCCTTTGTAAATAATCGACGATCTATCTCCAAATAACCAGACCCAGCATCTTTCTCCATAGTATGACCAAGAGATCATAGTTGAAAATGCGAAGAGAAACACTGCAACAGATAGCAAATAAGGAAACCAAGAAATAACACTACCCATCGCGGCAGATGTAAGAGCACCTCCTTGATTATTTGCAATTAAATCTTGATTGACTGGATCTAAATAGGAACCAGTAACGATGATCACCAATGCGGTCATCGTACATACGATAATCGTATCAATAAAAGGCTCAAGGATCGCGACTATTCCTTCTTCTACTGGATGCGATACTTTTGCAGCAGAGTGTGCAATAGCTGCGGATCCGATTCCCGCTTCATTTGAAAAAACAGCTCTTTTTACTCCAATGATTAATACTCCTAGAAATCCTCCAAATGCGGCACTTGGATTTAACGCTTCATTCAAAATCAAACTGATCGCGTGGGGGATCTGATCTGATAAAATGATTAAAATATATGTACAAGCAATAAGGTAAACTCCACACATAAAAGGAACAATGTACGATGCTACTTTTGCAATGCTTTGGATTCCTCCAATAATAACGAGTCCCACTAAAACGCAGAGCGTAAGACCATAGACCCATGGGTAATCTGCTAGAATAGGAAAGACTGTTTTGATTAAGTCTAGGGATTGTACTACTTGAAAGGCATTGCCTCCTCCGAATGATCCCCCAATACATAATAAGCAAAACAATCCTGCCAGTAATCCTCCGAGGTGTTTAAGATTTAATTCCTTTAACCCTTCTGACAAGTAATGCATGGCTCCACCCATGATTCTTCCATCTTGACGAATTTTTCGGTATTTTTGACCAAGAACACATTCAGTAAATTTTGAGGACATGCCTAGGAAGCCAACTAAGATCATCCAAAATGTAGCACCTGGTCCACCTGTACCAATCGCAATGGCGACTCCTGCGATGTTTCCCAGTCCAACTGTTGCCGATAGGGCAGTGGTTAAAGCCTGGAAATGTGTTACTTCACCTTCGCTTTTTGTTGAGTCGTATTTTCCTTGAACTAGTTCAATGGCATGTTTGAAAAACCTAATATTCACAAACCCCATTTTGAAGGTAAAGAAGATCGCACCTCCTAATAACCATGCAACAATAAGGGGCATTTGTAGACCAGGAATCGGCCAGAAAATAAATGATGCAAGTGGAGCAACAATAAATTCCCCAAAAAAATGATCTATATTATTTTGCCAATTCCCCTCAATTTCTTTGCCTGTAGCAAGGGATGTCTGAAAAGTTGATAAAAATATCAAAAGGAAGAAGTATGGGTGTAACGTTTTCATTTCAAACTTAATTATCATAGAAAAACATTATACTACACAATTCGAATTTAACTGAGAATTGCTTTTGACGATCTACCTTGTAATAAACATCCTTTATTAATCAGATAAAGAATATTGAAAATTATTGAAAAATATCTCATTTTCGAGTGGTTAAAGTGGTTTTGCCTTTGCTTTCTCGTGCTGTATTCCTTGCTTTTCCTGCAATTATTAAGCGAGGAGAGTAAACTTTTTGCCAGTAACTCCTTTCTGCACTTCATTAGTTTATTTTCCCAGTTTGGACTAAGTTATTTATCTTGGTTATTTCCTATCGGATGTTTTGTAGCAACCTTATTTACTTTTTCCTTTCTTGCCAAAAATCGAGAGTTATTAGCATTGGATACTTCGGGTTGTTCGACTTTTTTTATTACCCGTCCGATAATTGGATTAGCCATTGCTTGTTGTTTCATATCTTGGCTCTGCCAAGATACTGAAAAATTAAATCGTTTGCTCGTGGGATCGCTAGATCAAGAGAAAGTACAAAAGAATTCTCAGGTTTCATCTTTGAAAATGAGATTAAAATCAGTCAATCGGACTTGGTACTTTCAAAGTGTTGATCTCGAGTCTGGATTTGCAGAAAAAATTCATTTGTATAGTTACGATGATCAAGGAAACGAGCTTTTTCGAATTCGAGCTGAGTCTGGAAACCGGAGCGCCCAAGGGTGGCAATTTTTAAACGGTAACTTTTTAGGATTCTCTTCTTCTCGTGGAATTCCTATAATTAATAACAATCAAATTTCATGGGACTCTACTTCAAAACCATTTGATATGACATTCGCTTCGGGCATTAAGACACCGAAGTATAATAAACAGTTTATGGAGCTTAATTTGCCACATATCCACGATGACCCCGAACCCTTTGCTTTATTAAGAACAAAACCACAAAATTTAAGCTTCGATCGCCTCAATGAATTAATTGAATGCTTTCCCCATCCAAATTCACCAAAGTTACATCCTTATCGATTAAGGCGAGCCCAACTTTTATGGAATGTGCCGGGATGTTTTCTAGCAGTAATGTGTGCGTTCGCACTTACCTTACGAAAAGAGCAATCATCCATTGGCTTTATAATAGGGCTTTCTTTACTATGGATTCTTGTATTTTATGTAATAAAGTCTTTTTGTGATGCCTTGGGAGAAAAAGGAATATTGTCGGACTGGGTTGCTACAGGAATTCCCTTTATGATAGTTTTCGCAATATCTATAAAAATGCTTTGCGGAAATAGATAATTCTCCAAATTTGTTTAATCTACTTCTCGTAATTGAATACTTTCAATTACTTTACCTCCAGCAAAAACATTGGTAACGGTTACGAGTTGATCACCGTTTTCGACCCAGTTTTCTTCTTTTAGTTTCTCGATTGCATTTTCAATTGTTATTTCAGGATTTTCAGAAAACTCCATCAAGAACGGTTCAATTCCCCAGATTAATCGCAATCTTCGGTGAAGTCCATCGACATCGGTAAAAGCGAAGAGAGGAGCACCATTTGGGCGAAGAGCACCAAGTTTAGCAGCTAGATCTCCACTTCGAGTAAAAACGAGAACTGCCGAATTTTTCATTCTCATCGCAAGCATTGCCGCGGATCGAAGCATTTTTGCCTTCGGGCGAAATAGCTTAAGTTCTTCACTTAATCCGGGAACAATTACAGATTCTATTTTGGAAGCTACTCGATTTAGAATATCTAAACACGCAAGAGGTTGCTTTCCAGTTGTAGTTTCTCCACTCAGCATTAAGCAGTCCGCTCCTTCATTAACCGCATTGGCCACATCACTAATTTCCGCTCGTGTGGGCACGGGTGATTCAATCATTGATTCGAGTAGATGTGTCGCGACAATAACTGGTTTACCATTTGCTAGACAGGCTCCGACTGTCTTTCTTTGTATAATTGGAAGATCTTCAAAGGCACATTCGATACCTAGGTCGCCTCGTGCGATCATAATGGCATCCGACGCAGTTATAATTTCATCGATATTAGATACCCCTTTTTGATCTTCTAATTTAGCAATAATCTGTGCCTCCGATCCATTATCCCGAAGGAAACGTCTTAACAGATCAATTGAATCTGCATCACGGGTGAAAGAAAGAGCAAAATAATCGTGCTTGCACTCAATTCCAACTTTAGAATCTCTTCGGTCTTTTTCCGTGAGCGAGGGAAGACCAGTTTCAATACCAGGTAAGTTGACATGCCTTCGGCTCTTGAGGACGGAATCTCGAAGAACTTGACACCGGACTTGCTTGGTTGATGAATGGACAACTAAAAGGGGGATCAAGCCATTATCCAATAAGACGGTATCGCCAGATTTTAAATGATCTGCCAATTTGTCATAATTTACTTCAATTTGCCAAACACCTTCAACAACTGCCGGGTCCGGTTGTGCTTCAAAAATAAGATCAAGCAAATCATCTTTTTTTAGCTCCACTTCGTTCTGAAGAAATCCGGTTCTGATTTCTGGTCCCTTGACATCCATCATGATCGCGGGTTCACGGTTAAGCCTTACTCCTACTGCTCTTATTCTCGCCGATATCTTACGCACCCAATCATGGTCTGCATGAGCCATGTTTATTCGACAAACATCAACACCTTTGAGAATTAGTTTCTCCAGCATTTCTTCGCTTTCAGTTGCCGGCCCAATGGTTGCAATTACTTTTGTTTGCCTAGTCAGTTTTTTCATATCGGTATTGCTTTTGCTGAACTTGGATCAACCACAAATGTCGAAAATCTTGAGCCTTGACCTGTTAAGCCAGAAAATTGTTTTTGAACCTTCTTGATGTCGTTACAATCTTTACTCAGGTGCATCAGGAAAATTTTTTCCCAACAAGAGCCTTCTATAGATTCTAGCATTTCAAACGTGTTATCGTTGGACAGATGCCCATGCCTCCCTCTAATTCTTTGCTTAAGGCTCCACGGTCGCTTTTGATCTTCTTCTAGCATTTTTGAGCAGTGATTAGCTTCGATTACTAATATTTTTGCTTGGCGTATTCTTTCTTTAACTAAAGTTGGAACATAGCCTAAATCAGTAACCCAAGCCAAACTTGAAACAGGATCGAATAGATCGTCTTTCCCCCATTCGAAAAAGAAGCCAACTGGATCATATGCATCGTGGGGAACGCTAAATGGGTGAATTTTAAATGGGCCAAATGAGAAAGGCTTACCTGTTTCAAAAACCTTCCAGTTTGGTCTCTTTTGCAATTTGGGTTGAATTGCTTGAATAGTATCCTGATTTGCGAAAAATGGGAGCCTTCCAAATTTTGATAATCCGCGCACACCTGCTGAATGGTCATTATGTTCGTGAGTCAGGAAAACAGCATCTAATGAGTCCGCTGAAAGGCCCTCTGCATTTAAAAGAAGCTCTAATTTTTTCCCTGACATTCCCGCATCTATTAAAACTGAAGAACCTGCTGCTTGTAATAACGCAGCATTGCCCGAACTGCTTGAACCTAGAATCTTGAAATGTACATCCACTGTATGTTTGAATAAGATTAACTATTTACAATTAGCCAACAATAAACTGAAACTATTTTTAAGAACTATATTGATGAATGAAAATTTCGATGTGGTTGATTTAAGCGATCAACCTTTGTGCCAAGCTCCAAGAGAACAAGTTCATCGTGAAAACCTTTTTCATCGTGCCGTTCATATATTGGTGGCAAGGACTTCTTCAAGATTGATTTTACAGCAACGATCAGAGAGCAAAGATCTGGATCCTTTTTTATGGACAAGCAGTTGTTCCGGTCATGTTGATGCAGGCGAGGACTATTTGTGTGCTGCGATTCGTGAGTGTGAGGAAGAATTGGGACTAGTCGAAGATCGGAAAAGTTTTAAAGAAGTTTTTCGTACCAGTCCATGTTCAGAAACAGGAAATGAATTTGTCCGCGTTTATCTTTTAATGAGTGAACAAGAGATTGAATTTAACCGAGACGAAATTATTCAAACAAAGGAATTTGCAGTAAAGGAAATTGAATATTTAATCAAAAAACAACCAGAAGTTTTTTCTGTCTCTTTTAAACACTTGTTTCCTTTTATTAAAAAAGGAATTTGGTTAAATGAAAGTAGTTTGCCCTGAATTTGGATCTTGAATTTCGGATAATCCTGTAATTTTCCATCCTTTTGAAGTGAGCATCCTACCCTGAGAAGTTCTCTTCAGGTATCCTTCTTGAATTAAAAAAGGTTCGTTTACTTCCTCGAGTGTATGCTCCTCTTCACCTACTGCAACTGCTACGGTTCCTAATCCAACTGGTCCTCCTTTATAGTTTTCTGCGATAATACGAAGGATTCGTTTATCCATTTCATCTAATCCACGACTATCGATTTCGAGCAATTCTAATGCGTTGCTGGCAATTTCGCGCGAAATTTTCCCATCTGCCCGTTGTTGAGCAAAATCTCGAGCAAAATGAATCAAGTTGTTGGCAATTCGAGGAGTCCCTCTGGCACGCCCCGCAATTTCATCCGCACCCTCTTGATTAATTTCACAGTCTAATAAATTACAACTTCTCAAAACAATTTTTGTTAAATCATCCCGGTTGTAATAATCTAACCTTGTTTGCAGGGTGAATCGGCTTCTCATCGGCGATGTGAGCAATCCAACCCGAGTGGTTGCTCCGACTAATGTAAATCTTGGTATGTCTAGACGAACGCTTCGTGCATTGGGTCCTTGATCTATCATTATGTCTATTCGGTAATCTTCCATTGCAGAATAAAGATATTCTTCAACGGTCTTTGGAATTCTGTGGATTTCATCAATAAATAGAAGGTCACCTTCTTGAAGATTGGTGAGTAATCCAGCTAAGTCTCCCGGTTTATCAATAACCGGGCCAGAAGTCACTCTAACCTCTCTATTTAACTCGCGACCAATAATATGTGCCAAGGTAGTTTTACCTAAACCAGGAGGGCCGCAAAGAAGAACATGTTTTAATGGTTCTTTGCGTTTAATTGCAGCACCAACCATTACTTCAAGACGCTCTAAGGTCTTCCTTTGACCAGTGAAATCGGCAAAGGAGGGTGGGCGTAATGCTGCATCCACTTCGGTGGATGGCTGAATCGATTGGTCCATAAAGTCTTTTCCTTTTAAATGCTCCTCGTTCATTCAATTAAGATTAATAAGAGGAGAAGGATTTGGGAAGTTTTGATTCAGGTATTCTTTCCACAACTCCACCCAATGCTTGAAGTTTTTTCTCAAAAGCGTCATACCCACGGTCGAGATGATAGATCCGTTGTACCCAAGTTTCACCCTCTGCGGCTAACCCAGCAAGGATTAGTGCCGCACTCGCCCTCAAATCAGAGGCCATAACGGGTGCTCCAGTTAGTTTGCCTTTACCTTTCACTACCGAACTAGCCCCTTCCATTGCAATATCTGCTCCCATTCGCATCAGTTCAGGAACATGCATGAATCGGCTAGGATAAACTCGTTCGGTTAAAATACTTATACCTTTTGCTTTGCAAGCTAGTGCACAAGTTTGGGCTTGTAAATCAGTGGGAAATCCAGGGTAGGGTAGTGTAATTATCTCGAGAGAATTTAGGTCATTTTGATTTAATCCTACTTTTATTTGATCGGGAGATAGAGTTTCTATCATTACACCACTTTCTTTCATGACATTTATAAAACTACCTAAATGTTCGGATTTTGCATTATTAAGTATAATTTCTCCCTCGGTAATAGCGGCCGCAATTGCATAAGTTGCCGCTTCAATTCTGTCTGGCATTACTTTATGTGTACAACCAGACAATTTCGAAACTCCTTCAACTTTAAGAATATGTGAACCCACGCCGATGATTTTTGCCCCCATTTTAATAAGCATATCGCATAGATCGATAATTTCTGGCTCACACGCTGAACTTTCAATTTTTGTAGTACCCGGGGCTAAAACAGCTGCCATAATTGCATTTGTTGTTCCCGTAACTGTACTGCCATGCCTTCCACCCAGAAAAATTGAACCTCCTTTTAAATCTTTACCATCTACCTTAACTATCCCTTTTTCTAGAACAACTTTTGCTCCAAGGCATTTCAACGCTCTTATATGTAGATCGATGGGTCTTTGTCCAATAACACATCCTCCTGGCATTGGGATTTCGGCCATTCTTAACCGACCTACCAAAGGGCCAAGCAAGCAGATGGAAGCCCGCATTTTCCTTACCAGTTCATACGGAGCACGATGACCAATATTAGCTGGGTTGATTTCCCAAGTAGTTCGATCTAATCGCTGAACATCTGCACCTAGTTCAGAAAGAATTTCAGCCATAAATCTAACATCACTCAAATCGGGCACATTTTCTAAAATACTTGGATGTGAACTAAGAAGAGTAGCTGCAAACTGAGGCAAAGCGGCATTTTTTGAACCACTTATATTCACGGTGCCATTCAGTGGGGGACCTCCACATATTCTAAAAACTTCCACTGCTTAAATATTGTTAAGCAGTGAATTCAATTGCTCAAGCATTAACCCCCAAAGAGCTTGGAAATAAAACCACTAAGACCTGTTTTCTTAGGTGATTTGTTTTCAGCCTTTTTTTGTTCAGCTCCATTTCCTCGTCCAGTATATTCGTTATCTGAGCGATTTTGATTACTTCTTCTTCTCTTAGGTTTCTTATTGACTGAATTTGATTCACTTTTTTTGGGAGTATCCTTTTTGGGCGAATTTTCGCTGTTAGGTTTTCCAGAGTCTTTATTTTCCCGATTATCGCCATATCTTTTTGAATCTCGATTGGGATTTCTTGGTTTATGTGATCGACTTCGATCGTTTCTGTTTTCCGAAGAACCCTTATATTCAGTTCTCCCTCTTCTGTTTTCTTGGTTTCCGCCTTCTCTTCTTGTCGGCGGTTTTGCATTAGATAGATCATCCACTAGCTTTTCACTAGCGGAGGATATTTCACCAAAAGGTTCTTTGCTCTTTTGGCTTTGAGTGGAGCTTTCTAAAGGTTTTTCGCTCGCGCGATACCATCGTGATCGAAGTCTTGATTTCATAAATATTAAATTAAGGAATTTTAGATAAGAAGAGTAATTGCATTGAAGTGGGCCATTATCAGTCAATCTCAATGAATTAGAATTAAGAGTGTTCTAAAAGCTTAGATTATCTTTCAGCTTGTAGGGATATGATAGTAGCATACTTGGTACAAGTGTAAAGATGTCATCTTAAAAAACTAAAACCACTTGCTAAATTGTTTGAGTTATCTTCTTATACGAAACCATATGGACAAACTTGAAAATATCTTCGAATTACAGGAGCAGCTTAATAGCCGAATTGGGGTAAATATGAACGAGATGAACGATGAGGAACGATCGAAATGGATCCTTAATTATGTTCGTGCAATGCAACAAGAACTTGCTGAATTAACTGATTCTGTTCCTTGGAAGTGGTGGGCTAAGTATCAAGAATTTGATAAACAAAATGCTAAAGTTGAAATAGTGGATTTATTTCACTTTCTGATTTCCTTGGCTCAGGTCATGGGCATGACCGCTGAAGATGTCCATGAAGCTTACTTAAAGAAAAATAAAGTAAATCACAACCGACAAGATTCCGGTTACTCGACTAAGGATGAAAACGATTCAAGGCATATTTGATATGCCTTGAATAAAAGTTAACTGCTTAAAGAAGAGAGTAGGGAGGCACAACGAGATTTTTTTCTAGAAACCCTGTTCGCGTGAACAAGAGAAGATTTCTTTGCCTTCTCTAAAGCCGAAATAAAGGCTGATGAAGCTTCTTTAGCCAAATTTGAATCTTTAGTTTCTAAAGTTAAAAGAAACTTTTTTTCTAAAGTCTTCAACCTACTGATAACCATACGATTTTGCAGGTAGCGTGCTTGGTTCTTACGAATGTTTTTTATTGCTGACTTTGTATTTGCCATGGAAGTTTTGTATTGTCTTTATTTTTTTGTTTTCGTCAATTAGAAAAAGATTCCGGGAAGCTGTAAGCCAGATTCTGTTTTGACCGTAGTCAATTTGCCATTCATTTATCTATCAATTTGCATTGATCCTTCTTGTGTGAAGGTGCGGTGTACCCGAAACCATAGAGCGGGCAACCCGGTTTCCTATTTCACCTTGCATCGAATTGGGTTTACATTGCCCACTTAGTTGCCCTCGTGGCGGTGAGCTCTTACCCCACCTTTTCACCCTTACCTTGAAAACAAGGCGGTTTACTTTCTGCTGCACTAGCCGTGAACTTATCTTAAAATAAGCCCCCCCCGCTTTCACGGGGAATTCTGCCCTGAGATGTCCGGACTTTCCTCTATTCATGCCTAAACAAAAACAGCGAATGACCGCTTCCCGGAAATTGAAAGAAAATATAATATTAAAAATCAAATTAGATTTTTGTTTAACGTTCGCAATATACAATGCGTCCGCATTGATCACAATGGGTAAGCTTTCGCTCGACGAGAACTGAAGAAACAACTTCATTGGAAACCCGTAAATTACAACCCGAACATTTTTGATCTTCTAAAGGAGCGATGTAGGGGGGGCGCGATACCATTTTTTTGGTTCGATCGTAACCCTTTATCAGAATTTCTTCAACTTCAGACCTTGAATCTTCAAGTTCACTTGATAATTTTTGGATCTCAATTCCTAGTTCATCTTTTCTTTGAATGAGCTCCTGTTTTTCAAGTTCAAGAGACTCTACTCTTTGGGCGATTTTAGTTTTGGCGATCTCGGCAGTTTCTTTTGCTCCATCAATTTTTACAAGAATCTCAATTTGTAGATCTTCTTTTTCGGATTGTAAGTGAAGTAAGTTTCTAATTTCGTTCTCCAGAGCTTGGTACTCTTCATTTTTTTTAACTTCTAATTGCTTGTTCTTTAGTCGAGTAATTTGGTCAGTAATTGAATCAATTTCCTTCTCAAGCGTGGTGTTTCGTGTTTCTAAAGATCTAAGATCCTGGGTTGCGGCTTCGATGGTATCTTGTTCGAGCTTGATCCTAGATTCCATTTTTACGATCAAATTTGGAATATTACCAAGTTCTTTCTCCATAACTTGGTGTCTTCGGTCTCTACTGTGAACTAAAAGTAATTTCTTGAAATCTAAATTATTGGAGAGCATGGGGTATGGTTAAAGAATGAATTAATTTTCATGATGAATACTTACTTCATTGGTGACAAGGTTTTAGCGAGCCTAATTTTTTCCTTCTTGTTTGAATGAATAACAGTATAAAGAATTATATGGTTGAAATAAATTTTAAAAAATTAATTGATGATGCGGTTCTTTGTTTTGCGATTGGAGAAGATAATGAAGCTAAAGATATTTTACTAGATGTACTTAAATCTGAGCCCGAAAACTTGGACGCTCTACGTGCAATTTCAGAAGTTTTTTTATCTCTTAATGAGTTAGATTTATCCGAATCATTTTGCAGGCGAGCATTGGCAATAGACTCGGAAGATTTAACTTCTGTCGTTAGTCTTGCTCGAGTATTGGTTAAAAAAGGAGATAAGGACGGGGCAGAGGAAGCATCCGCGAAAGCAAGAATCTTGGGATGGAAGGAAGAACTTGCAAGCGATAGTGAGTAAAATTATCAATCTGGCTAAATTTTTAATGCCTTTACCAATCTACTAATTTGGTTACTTTGGAATTCGTTTCAATTATGAATTTACTGCCTGTAATTTTAAATTGATTTCACTTTAGAATATTATAGACCAAAAAAAGTTTTATGAAAAAGCACAGCCTTGAATTTGAGAAACCATTAATGGATTTGGAGAAACAACTTGAAGAAATAGTTAAATCTTCACATGATTCAGATCTAGATTTTTCAACTGAGATCAAAGCAATTGAAAAGAAAATTGAACACACAAAACGTGAAGTTTACTCAGACCTAACACCGTGGCAAAAAGTTCAACTATCTAGACACCCGAATCGACCTTACTCTATTGATTATATTGAGCGTATATTTGATGATTTTGAAGAACTTCATGGCGATCGATCTTTTATGGATGATTCTGCAATTGTTGGAGGGCCTGCATCGATTGATGGTCAAAAAGTGATGATTATTGCACAGCAAAAAGGAAGGAATACCGAAGATAATTTGAAAAGAAATTTTGGATGTCCCAATCCTGAAGGATATAGAAAAGCTCTTCGATTAATGAAGATGGCAAATAAATTCAGTATTCCAATAATTTCAATTATTGATACTCCGGGAGCTTTTCCTGGAATTGGAGCCGAAGAGAGGCATGTTGCAGAAGCAATTGCGGTGAATCTAAGAGAGATGGCTGCCTTGCAAGTTCCGATTATCGCAGTCGTTATTGGGGAGGGTGGTTCAGGCGGTGCACTTGGTATCGCAGTTGCCAACAAGGTGTTGATTCTAGAAAATGCATACTATTCTGTGATTTCACCTGAAGGATGTGCCGCAATTTTGTGGAAGGATCGGGCTTTTGCATCAAATGCAGCTGAAGCTCTTAAGTTGGATGCGTCCCAGTTATTAAAGTTGGGGATTGTCGATGAGGTAATATCTGAACCTATTGGCGGTGCCCACCGAGATTGGGATAAAACCTCAGAAATTTTGAAAAAAAGATTTAAGACTAATCTAGCGAGTTTAATCACCAAGGATCCGAAAACTATTATTTCAGAAAGGTACGAAAAATTTCGATCAATCGGTGCTTTTCAGACTAAATAGTAAGAAGTCATCTAGGGGAGATATCGCCTAGGTTCACCTTGATCATTTTCATCAATCACGCCAATAATGTCGTTGCGAAGTCGTATTCTCATTTTTTGGGTGGATTCGATTTGTTGAATTAAATTATTGTTGTTTTGGTTGAGTAGTGAGATTTGCCTATTGTAATCCCTTTCTCGGTCTTGAGCATTAGCCAGTTCGCTAGTCATACTAATATTTTCAGCTTCAAGAGTTTTTAGGTTGTTTTGTATAATCATTTCTCGACCTGCAATATTGCTTAGTTGAGATTGCAATGCTTGTGCCTCTCTGGCCAGGGCTTCATATTCCCTAGATCCTCTGTTTTGAAGTTGAGCGACTTCACCTTTGAGTTGTGCATTCCGATCTTCCGCAGAACGAAGGTTTTCATTTAATATTCTTTCGTTTGCAACCGCCTGACTGAGTTGGATTTCAAGTTGGCGAGATTTATCTTTAAAGAAAGTTGATTCTTCACTCAGAGAACTAGACTCTTTAAGGAGTCTTTTATTTTGGGAGTCAATATCACGAACTTTCGAGACCAGTGCTTGCTCGTTAGTATTCATATCTTGTAGATCGACTCTCATTAAATCGATTGCTTGCTTCATATTTTCGTTTTCCAATTCCAAGGTTTTGGCTTTGGAGAATAGCATTTCATTTGCGTCTCGGAGACCGGTTAATTGTTCGGCTATCCTTGTCTCCTCAATTCCAAGGGATGTTAGTTCTGACCTTAGGGTGGAAAGTTCGCCTTTCATTGCAGACTCAGAAAACCTTAAGTCCTGATTTTTCGCATCGATCTCGTTTAAATCTCTCTTTAAATCGTTATTTAAAGAGTTACTATTTTCCATTTGCTCACTTTTTCTTGCTACTTCAAACTTCAATTCATTGGATAAATCCCGTAAAGAGGCTATTTCTTCGCGAAAGGCTTCAGTATTAATTTCTAAGTTGCGAGTTTTATCTTTTAAAAGTTCGTTTTGGCTCTTTATGATACCATTCCTATCGTTCAGAAGGCTCTCTACTCCAGTTAATCGGACTACTTCATTTCGTAGGTCATTAATATCATCCTGAAAAGTAGTTTCCTTATTTTCTAGTGCCTTATTTAGCTCATCTTTGCTTCTGAGCATAGCTTCCAAGTCTGCAAGACGAGAACTACGAGTCTCTTTGTCAATTTGTAGGCTTGCGATCTTTTGGTTATTGAGTGCAATATCTTGCTCAAGTCTTACCACTTGAGTTTGTAGCTTTTTATTATTTACAGAAAGAATATTATTCTCGGCGGTTAGATCATTTGCACGTCTTTGGATAGTAGATTTGCCTAATTCAAGGTTACGAATTTTCGAATAATTTGATTTATCCTGAGAATCAAAAGATTTCTGAGAATTTTTAAACATTCTGTTTTCTGCAGTGAGTTCTTTACTTCTCTGTATTAATTCCTGTTCATCGGCTTTAATTTCAAGTAGTTGTTTGCGTAATCTCGCGTTAGTGTCATCTAGGTATTGATTACTTGTATTTGTACGAAGACCTTCTTGCTTAATCTTAGATAATGCATTTTCCAAGGTGGAAGTTTTGGCTATCGCCTCATTAAGTTGCTGCCTTAGTTTTTCCTCTTGTTCGAAATCGGTAATTGGCGACTTCTTCTGTTCAGTTATGATGAGCCGAGTTTTTTCAATTAATGCATTATGTTTAGCAACCAATTGATTATATTGATCAATTAAATATTCAGGATCGCGTAACTGAAAATCGGTTTGAGCAAATAAAAATCCAAACGGCAAATAAACTAAGCCTATTAAAAATTTTGAATGAGAGAACTTCATGTCCAAAGGGTTGGTGTGGTGAAATTAATAAGAATATATCTATTTCATCAATGTCGATTGAAAACAAGAAGAAATTTTATGTTCTGCCCAAGAGGTTAAATTCTTTTTGTTGAAGCTCTCGTGAGCCGATCATTAATGGCATTGAATGATTCGTTGTGCGTCGAATAGAGTGAGATATGAATTTTCTCTCTGTTAAGCTTATCAGCTTCTCGAAGTATACCATATAAATATTTGGCAGTTTCCTCATGATTATTGGAGGTTGATAAAAATAATATAGGAATATTAGTTTTAAATTGCCCGTTATAAACCTTATCTTTAGGTAATATTACTACATCGTTTTCGCCAATAAATTTTGATGAAATCATACTCTTAAATGTAGAATGTAAATGTAACGGAGTATCGGGTGCATAATGTTTACTACCTAGCCCAGGCGATTTAATGGGAGAAACTATGTGTTTTTTTGTGTAAAGTGCTTTATTCTGAATTTGAATTTTCAATACTGCTTCAATTTCATCTTTAGTAATAGGACCGAGTCTTAAAATACTTGGGGTTTGTGTCGTCAAATCGAGAACAGTTGACTCTATACCAATCTCGCACTGTCCACCATCTATAATGGGAGGGCAATCTTCTCCAAATGCATCGAGCACATCTTGGTATTTTGTTGGACTTATTTTATTTGAAGGGTTTGCACTAGGAGCTGCAATTGGTAACTTAACGAAATTCAATACTTTTCGGAAAGTAGGATGTGTGGGAGAACGAATGGCAACTGTGTTTAACCCCGCGGTAATTTCAATTGGAATACACTTTCTTTTAGGCAAAACAAGAGTGAGGGCTCCAGGCCAAAAAAAATCAGATAATTTCTTACTAAAATCATTTGTGACACAGAACTCGTTGGCCGAGTCGTGATTCAAGACATGTACAATAAGCGGATTGTTTGATGGTCTTCCTTTCAAAGAAAAAACCTTTTCGATTGCTGCCTTAGATAGAGCAGAACATGCTAAGCCGTAAACTGTTTCTGTTGGTAACACACAAATGCCAGAATTTAAAATGGCATGCGTACATGAATCAAAACTCATGATGAAGGTAAAGTACCGGCAACGATACTTAGTTTAGAGGGTACTGCCCCCTAAAGAGAGAGTTGCATATGCCTAGACTTTTTGATGAGTTTCGAAATCTTCCGTTGTTGCATTGGAGTTAAACCGGAATATTTAATGGGCAAAATTTTTCCAGTATCTGTTGTGTAACGAGATAAAGATTCCTTATCAAGAAAGGTAAAGTTTTCGGGGTTTCTGCTTTTAGTATGTTTGATTTCTTCAGTACTCATAGATTTAATAAAATAACAAATTTTAACGATATGCAAGAATGTAATGATTTTTAAAATACAAAAATACTCACTTATGCGATAGCAATTCACTTGACATTTTTGATGGTATAAATCTTTGTGGGGATCTAATGAAAGTTGTA
>Ga0209711_10002341_pt1 | contig 17160 bp, 13 predicted proteins | sample ArcticOcean_MG_C_7_FD_187441 | JGI IMG/M metagenome (GOLD analysis project Ga0209711, IMG submission 187441) | Marine microbial communities from western Arctic Ocean - ArcticOcean_MG_CB11_88 (SPAdes) (version 2) | ecosystem: Environmental > Aquatic > Marine > Oceanic | place: Arctic Ocean... | reverse complement strand
GGACTTACAGTAGATCTTGCTCCGATCCACAAAACATCAATATCATATTCTAAAGCTAATTTAACATGACTAGCATTTGCAACTTCGGTAGCAGTCAATAATCCCGTTTCCTTTTTGACTTTATCAAGCCATTTCAGTCCAATTGCTCCGACACCTTCAAACATTCCTGGACGAGTTCTTGGTTTCCAGATTCCTGCTCTATAAATTGACACATCTGTGTTCTTTAAATCGTGAGCTATTTTCAAAACTTGATCTTCAGTTTCAGCACTACATGGACCAGCAATAACTAATGGATGATTTAATTTAAAATCATCAAGCCAGCTTCTCATTTCTTTTTTATTTTTCATCTTTTAATTTGTTATTTAAAATTTCTTTAATTCTATTAGTATTGTTTAAGATTTCTGATAATTCAACTTCATTTTCTTTTAAAATCAATTCTTTAATTAGACTTAAGTTTGAAATATATTCTTCAATTGCTAAAACTAAATTACCCTTATTTTGTAAAAAAATAGGTGTCCAAGTTTCAGGACGACTCTTAGCTAGTCTAACTGTTGATTCAAAACCACTTCCTGCCAAGTCAAATATATTGTTTTCGTTTTCTTCTTTTTCAATTACTGTCTTGCCAAGCATAAAAGAACTTATATGAGACAAATGGGAGACATAAGCAACATGGACATCATGTGATTTTGGATCCATATATATAGTCTTCATGTTTAAACTGTTGAAGATTTTTAAAGCTATTTTTCTTAATTTTATATCAGTTTTTTCAAACTCACATATAATATTTGTTTTTCCAACATAAAGTCCTTTTTGAGCAGCTTCAGGACCAGAAAATTCAGTACCAGCCATTGGATGAGCAGCTAAATAATTTCCTCTTTTTGGATGATTACTTAAAAGTTCACAAATTGCTTCTTTAGTAGAACCAACATCAAAAACTAAAGCATTAGAATTAACTAAATCTAAAACTTTTGGGATTAAGCTTAATGAATGATTTACTGGAATTGCAACTAAAATTATATCCATCTTATGTAGATCATTATAGGAAATAATAAAATCAATTAAACCAATTTCTTTTGCTTTTTGTAAGTTTTTAAATGAGTCATCAATTCCGTATGTAACAGAGCTTGGAAATGGAACTTTAATATCTAAAGCAAAAGATCCTCCCATCAATCCAACTCCAATAATTCCTATTTTCATTATTCTAATCTTTTTAAAGCTTCATTAATTATACTTTCATCAATACATAAAGAAAACCTTATATAACCCTGTCCTTCTGAACCAAAAATTGTTCCTGGAGCAACAAATATTTTCTTTTCATTTAATAAATTATCAATAAATTCTTCAGAATCTTTTATTTCTTCGGGAAGTTTTGCCCAAACAAATAAACCTTTTGAGCTTTTGTCATATTTACAATTTAAAACATCAGCTATTTTCCATATTAATTTTCTTCTAATAGTATATTTTATATTTAATTCGTCAAACCAGTTTTTATCTAAGTTTAAAGCAGCAATAGCTCCTTTTTGTACTCCGTAAAACATCCCAGAATCCATATTGCTTTTTACTTTTAAAACTCTAGATATGTTTTCAGAAGAACCAAGCAACATCCCAACTCTCCAGCCTGACATATTAAAAGATTTACTCAGAGAATTTAATTCCATAGCAACTTCTTTGGAATTATCAATTGAAAGTAAACTTGTATGATTATCATTTAAAATAAAACTATATGGATTATCGTTAATAATTAAAATATTATGTTTTTTAGCAAAAATTATTAACTGCTCAAACTGTTGTTTACTAGCCGAGGCTCCAGTCGGCATATGAGGATAATTAACCCACATTATTTTAACATTAGAAAGATTTAATTTTTCTAACTCTTCAATGTCTGGAAACCATTTGTTTTCAACAGACAAGTTGTAAAATCTAGGTTTAGCTTCTACTAGTTTTGTTACAGACAAATATGTTGGATATCCAGGATTAGGGATTAAAACTTCATCACCTGGATTTAAGAAAGCCAAAGAAATATGCATGATTCCTTCTTTCGAACCCATTAACGGCAATATTTCATTGTCTGGATCTAACTCTACTTTGAAATATTTATTATAAAAATCTGAAATAGATTTTCTTAACTCATAAATACCTTGGTAACTTTGATATTTATGCGCAACCTGATCAGACAAACTTGATTTAATTTCATCAATAACAATTTTTGAAGGATAAAGATCTGGACTTCCAATTCCCATATTTATAACAGGCTCACCAGATGCAATCATTTTAGAGACTTCTCTAAGTTTTTTAGAAAAATAATACTCTTCTACATTATCTAATCTATTAGCATGTTTAATCATTTCATCCTATTTTTATAAATCCCTAATAGTTTTAAAGATTCAGATTTGTGACCAATTAATTCAATTGCTTTATTGAAATCGTTCATATCATTAAAGGTAGTGTCAATAAAAAAAGAGTATTTCCAAGGAAATTCAATTATTGGTAAAGATTGTATCTTGGTTAGATTCAAATTATAATCACTTAAAATAGTTAAAACAGAAGCTAAACTACCAGTTTTGTGACTTAATGAAAATTTAAGAGATGCTTTATCAAAATCTACAGAACTGGACATTCTCTGTTTTGAAACAATAACAAATCTAGTTTCATTTTTTTCAATAGTTTGAATATTCTTATGGATTATATTAAGTTCATAAAGCTTCGAAGCCTCAACACTAGCAATAGCACCAACATTTTTAATTTTATTTTCCGAAATTCGTTTTGCTTCTTCGGCAGTATCCTTTGCTTCAATTAAAGAGATTTTAGGAAAATCTTTAAAAAACTTTTTACATTGAAGAAGTGCCATTGGGTGGGAAGAAACAGTTTGTATATCATTAAAGTCAACTCCAGGTAAAACCATTAATTGGTGATTAATATTAACAAAATATTCTCCAACTATATTTAAATTTAAATTATCAATCAAAGCGTAGTTTGGAATTATAGAGCCAGCAATAGAATTTTCGATAGCCATAATACCAAAGTCTGAACTGCCGATAACTACTGAATCCGCTAATTCATCAAAAGAAAGAAATTCATTTATCTCAACTGAATCGCCAAAATATTCTTTAGCTACTTGATCGTGATAAGAACCCTTTATACCTTGTATTCCAATTTTTCTCATTATAGTTTAAAAAAAAAGTCCCGATTAAATCAGGACTCTATAGAATATATTTTTAAAATTATTAAATATACAAAGGTCCTATTCTTGCTTCATAATAGAAGAAAAAATAAAATTTTTGATAAAAATAATTGCGTTTCATAAATTATTAAAAAGTAAATGTAATATTAGTTATTGAAAAAACAAAAATCAATTTAAAAAACTAATGAATTTTATTGTTTAGTTACTTAACAAGGAAATATGTTTTTTAGTAAATATTTCAGATAATAATATTTTCAATTGATCAAATTCAATTAAAAAAGCATCATGACCGTGAACAGATTTAATAGTTTTAAAAAATATATTCTCTTTAGTTCTGCAAGCCTTATAAAATGTTTCTCGATTTTGATAATCAGTAAAGAAAAGATCAGAATCTACAGAAACTATAAAAATATTTCCACTGATTTTAGAAATAATATCTTCAAATTTAACTTTTCCTCCTCTAGTGATATCAATTGTAGATAAAAGATGATTCATTAATTTATAAGCTTGAAGCTGAAACCTCTGCTGAAGTTTTTTTCCATGATGAAGGAGCCAGCTTTCAACATTAAAAACGTCTGAGTCTTTTGATCTTCCAAACTTTTTTTGAAAAGACAAAGGCGATCTATAACATAGCATTGCATGCATTCTAGCATCGTGAACAGGTTGAGAAGAATTGTTTAAAATTTGTTTTTGAAGTCTGGTATTAGCAAGTAACCAATCACTTGATTTCCAATCTGATGCAATTGGAATATAATTTTCTGCTAGATCAGGTGAAATAGCGGCCATTTCCCAAACTAAACCACCTCCAATTGAACCACCAATAACTGCAAACAGTTTGTTAATATTCAATTTTTTAAGACCAATAATGAAAATTTTAGCAATATCTCTTAAAATTAAATCTTCATAATTTCTAATAAGAAAACCATCGTATCCATTTCCAGGAAAATTGAATGCAATAACAGTGAAATCAACAGTATCAATCAATTTATCCTTTCCAATAATTGAATTCCACCATCCACCTAGTCCTGTAATTCTAGAATTACCTGTTAAAGCATGATTAACCAAAACAATTGGAGCTTCACCAATTGGCTTACCGAAAATTTCATAAGTAAGCTCAATATTAAAAGTAGTTTCATTTTCAGAAATATAATTTATAATATTGAGCTTTTTTAATTTTGACATATATACTAGACTAATACTTTTGAATCAATTTTCGAAAAAGCTAATTCCAAGTCCTGTTTAAGGTCTTCAATATCCTCAAGGCCAACAGATAATCTAATAAGATCACTAGTAACACCAGTTAAAGCTTGTTCTTTTGGTCCCAATTGTTGATGTGTTGTACTCGCTGGATGAATAATTAAAGATTTGGTGTCTCCAATATTAGCAAGTAATGAAAAAATAGATGTTTTATCAGCAACTGTTTTTGCAGATTCGTAGCCCCCTTTAACTCCAAAAGTAACTATTCCACTTTGTCCTTTTGGAAGATATTTTTTAGCCAATAGGTTATACTTACTTGATTCTAAACCAGGATAATTTACCCATTCTACTTCACTTCGCTTTTCTAGCCATTTAGCAAGTTTAAGAGCATTCTCACTATGCTTTTTTATTCTAATATCTAAAGTCTCCAATCCTTGTATGATCTGAAAAGCATTAAAAGGACTTAACGAACCACCTAAATCTCTTAAACCTTCTATTCTTGCCTTTGCAATGAAAGCAGCAGCACCGATTGCATCATGATATATTAAACCATGATATCCTGGTGAAGGTTCAGTAAATTCAGGAAATTTACCACTAGACCAATCAAAAGTACCTGCGTCAATTATTACACCACCTAACGCAGTACCGTTACCATTAATATATTTAGTTAAAGAATGGATAACAATATTTGCACCATGTTCAATTGGATTCAATAAAGCTGGCGATGCAACAGTATTATCTACAATGAAAGGAACCTTAGATGCTTTTGCGTGATTCGATATTTCTTTTAAATCTAAAACATCCAGTTTTGGATTTCCTAAAGACTCTGCAAAGAAAACTCTTGTATTTTCTTGAACTGCATCTGCAAAATTTTGTGGATCAGAAGGATCAATAAACGTAGTTGTTATACCGAGTCTAGGGAGAGTTACATTTAATAAATTAAATGTTCCACCGTATAAACTACTTGATGCTACAATATGATCTCCAGCTCTTAATAAAACTAATAAAGCTGTTGAAATTGCTGCAGTTCCAGAAGCTGTAACAACAGAACCAATTCCACCCTCAAGGGCGGCTAATCTTTTTTCTAAAACATCATTTGTAGGGTTATTTAATCTTGTGTAAATATATCCTGGTTCAGCAAGTGCAAATAAGTTTGCAGCATGATCAGAATCATTAAAAACATAGGATGTAGATTGATAAATAGGAACAGCTCTTGTTCCTTGGCCTAAGCTTGTATCATGACCTGCATGTAAAGCTTTAGTTGATAATTTTTGTTCACTCATTTTTATATATTTAATTATTAATTAATTAAATTTATAACTAGATGTGATTTGACAATTAAAAGGGTGTGAAGCATCTGCTTTAGCACTTTTTTAAAGAGGTTGCAATCAGTCAAATCGTTCCTCTAATAATAAATTAGAATGCTAAACTATATATTTTTTTTGTAAAAAAAAATAATATTATCTAAAATTTACTGAAATTCCAGCAGATAAGGTATTATACTCTTGAAAAGTAAAATCTGCAAACGCACTAAAAACTAAAAATTTAAATTTAGCACCTATTGTAGTTTTATAGCCAGATGCATTGAAACTCATATCAATTGGATCTATAAGTGATTTAGTAATTGGTAAGCCAGAATCTGAATCATATTCTAAGTCGTATTCTCCTAATAATTTAAATGATGAGTTTCCTCCAGAATATCCAAATGAAGTATAAACGTTAAAAATTAATAAATCTACTGAAGCTAGTAGTAAAAGGTTATAGTTATTTAAACTAAACTGAGCTACCTGTCCAGCTCCATTTATTGAGCTAAATGATTGAATATCATAATCTATATCCATATTAGAATAAGAAGCAAAAGCAGAAACATTTAACGGAAATTTATCTATTGGACCAAAATACTGTAATAAGTTATGCTTAACTCCTAATCCTTTTAAAGACATGTCTACTCCATTTCTGTGATACTCTGGACTATATCTTAGTATAATTTCTGTATCAAACGGAATGCCTACACCTAATTGTAAAACTGGAGCTGGTATAGAACCAAGTGGAAGCTTGCTTTTAATTCCTCTAGGTGCTTTTACAGTTGTTGAAATTTCTGGATATAAACCATCCTTTGGGATTGTAATAAATAAGTTTTCTTGCCTACTATCACCAGCTATTGTAGGTAAATTATCAGCATCTGTTGTAATATAATCAAGATCAGAAATTGAAAAAATCCTTTCAGAGGAAGGAACAAAAGCAGTATTTATTCTTAATGTTAAATCGACACCTAATTTTTTATGAACTTTAGCTGTATTGTACCATCCACTATTTGTACTATAAATCGCTCCTTTCATCAAAGGGTTCAGATATCTTTCAAATATTTTCTTAGAATCACTTTCAACAGAAAATAAAATTGATTCAAGACCAGAGGATTGAGACCACGTAAATAATGGAGAAAAAAATAAAACTAATAAGACAGATTTAAAATTCAATAATTAAATTTTAAACAAATATACGCTCAAAAATATATTATTTCTTTTTCTTATCTCCCTTTTTATTCCCAGAACCACCAGCAAATGAGGTTAAATCATATTTTAGTCTAAAAACAGTATATCTTGGCTGAATAACATATGATCTAGTTTGACTATATAATTGATTAAAACTATCTCTATTTATTGACGTATCATTAAATAAATTAGTTACACCAACACCAAACTCCCATTTCGATCCATCTTTATTATAGGATAAATCTGCTTCTAAAAACCTATACTCATTCAAAGTAACGTTTTCATCTCTGTAATAGTTGTATGAATAGTCAGCAGTAAAGACAAATCCTTTTCCAAAATACGCATCAACTTTTACAAACGGAGAATCTGTATAAAAGTAACTCTTAAAATTACCAGTATCATATAGACGTTTATTATAACTGTAACCAATCTCAACATTTGGTTTATCTCTAAAATTAGTAGCTAAACTAGCTTTGTAAGTTTGAGTAAAATTAACTTGTTCTGTAAGCCTTCCGTTTATTATATTATTAAAATCACTGTAATTAAAATTCATATTAAATCCAGCCTTAAAATTCTTAAATCTTTTGTCAATTCGACCAGAAGCACTGTAATTTTCTCTAGGTAAATTAGAATTTACCGCAGATCTTACACTACTAATTCCACTAATAAGCGTATTATTTTGAATTGTATTACTTCTTTTAGAATAATTAAGCCTTGCAAAAACATTAGTAAAATTAAAAATATTTATGCTTTGATAATTTAAGCTATAATTATAAAATTTAGCAGCTTCTAAGCTTGGGTTGCCCTGAAAAAAAGAATTATAATTATTAAAAACATATCCCTCAGCTAAATTATTAATATCGGTGAATTGATTAGATGCTCTGTAGGTAAATCTTAATGATTCGGAGTCTTTGAATTTCATAAACACTCTCATATCAGGTCTAATATCAGAATATGAGTTGGAAACAGTCTTTCCTAATTGGATATTTTCAGTTTTATAAGAATTTATAGTAAAACCAGGTTCCATTGTAAAGATCCCAGTGATAAATCTATAGTTAAAGGATAAGTATGCATCACTAAAATTAAAGTCCACATTATTGTTTAAACCATCTTCTGCGAATGACACTTCTGAATTATTATCCAAAATTTGAAAAATATTGGAATTAAAGTTTTGTTTAACATCTGTTACACCAAATGTGAAGTTTAAATTTGATTTAGGTGTTAAGATATAGTAGTAATCTAGTTTAGCTTCTATTTTATCCGTTTCAACCATCCTGTTTTGGTTAATATTAAATTTAGATTGACTAGTGTTTAAAGGTATTATATCTCTAAAGGGTTGAATATCTCTAATAGCCCTGTAAAAAGGATCTTCAGTTTGCGATAAATGTTGAGCCTCAAAAGAAAATATATTGTCTTCATTTAAGGTATAATAAGCCTTTAGTTCTTGATTTATTGAGCTAGGCTTATCAGATCTATATAAGTTTATTTCATCGATTTCAATAGGCTGTATTGTAGGACCATTTGAAGAATCTAGATAAGTCCCTGATTTAAGATCCGTACTTTCTACATTTTCAGCTGATTTAATCAATAAATTATATTCCGTTTGTAATTTATCATTAGGATTGAATTCGGTTGTAAACTTGTAGAGTTGTTGTTTATTATCTTGAACAACAAAATCTTCAGTATCTTGAATAATTCCAGTGCTAGTATAATTTCTAGTTATTTTTTCTTCAATTATATTTTTAGTTTTTGCCAAAATAGCAAATCCACTAACTTGCCAGATATCGTTATTAAAAGACTTACTGAAATTATAAGCACCTAATTCTGCATCAATAGATTTTGCCTGATTATTTTGTAAACTTCCTAGTCCAGCTCCATCAGATGAAATACTTATTGAAGTTCCGTTTTGAGAATTTAAATTTCCAAAGCCACCTCCAAACTTATAGAAATCTCTTCTTGAAAGAACAGGTTCTCCAATATTATTGGTGTTACCCAAAACACTCATACTAAAATCTTTAGCATAATAAAATACTTTTGGGGCGGCCAGAACCCTGTCTTCATTTCCTATCCCTGCTAATATTTCACCAAACCAAAATTTATCTTTTCCACTTTTTAACTTAATATTTATAGCAATATTATCTTCATTATTAGTTACACTCCTAAGTTGACCAGCTTCGGTAAAATTTCTTAAAACCTCAATTTTACCAACTGCATTGGCTGGTAAATTTTGAGTAGCTAGTTTTGAATCACCATCAAAAAAATCTTTTCCTTCAACAGTTATTTTAGTTATTTCTTTACCCTCAACTTCAACTCTTCCATCTGCATTAATTTCAACTCCAGGAAGGTTTTTTAAGACGTCAGCTAATTTTTTCTCAGTTCCAGTATTAAATGAATCTGCATTATAAACTATTGTATCTCCTTTAATTGTGACAGGCATTTCATAAACAATCTCAAATTCATCAAGAGCTTCCGCTTGTTCTTCAAGAATTATATTTTTTTCAAAACCCTCAGTTAGATTCAAATTAAAAACAACTTCCTTGAAACCGATAAACGAAACCTTGATTTCATATTCTATTCCCTTTTTTAGAGAAACTCTAAAGTATCCTGTTTCATTAGATATTCCAAAGCCATCTAAAATTTTTGATTCTTTTTCTACAGCTATTACATTAGCTCCCATTATATTATTTCCGAAAGCATCAGAAATCTTACCTTCAAATCTTACCTGAGAATAGGTAAGCACAAATGAAAGTAACAATATAATTGATAATAATTTTTTCATAAAATTTTGGTAAAATCTTTATTAATTTCTAATAATTGCTCTGGAACTTCTTCCTCCGCCTCCTCCACGTTGATATCTCTCCCTCATTTCCTTCGCTTTATCTTGTTGAATAGTTACAAACTCAGAATTTGAAACAACTTTTCCTTTATTAGGTTCTTTAAGTTTTATTTTTTCTTCTGGATTTAAAACAACTTTCGTACATATCATTACCCTGTTATCGTCACCAATTTCTAATATTAAACCAGGTAAACCACCATACATAGCTGGTCCAGTTGAAACAGGAATTTCAGGTGTAAACCATGCTGTCATAGTCACTAATTTAGTTTTAGGTAAAACGGGATTATTTTCTTCATTCTCATTTGAGTTTTGACCTCTATTTCTACTAAAACTCATCACTCTTTCTTCGACTTCCTTTGTGTATGTGGCTTTGTAAGCATTATATTTTCCAATTTTTTTGGTTTCACCCGTCATAACCCATTTTGTAGGAGCTATGCTGTCTTTAATTAAAAATACTTTTCCAAATAACTCTCTTTTATTAGTATAAGTCTTTTCTTGGATATTTTTAAAAATATCACCCTGTTCAGGTCCTGTAACAAATTGCATCCAATTAAAACCTCCCCCACCAGATCCGCCAGCATCTAAAGTTACTTCTTCCTTAAAATATGAAGATTTACTATCAAAATCTAAAATATAATTTTTCTCCAAAGCACTTTTCATTCTTAGTTTCATGGCTTTTTGTCTTTCTGGCGGCATGTTTTTCATCCAGTCCATGTTAACCGTACTTTTTGACATGTAATAGGCCTTACCTAAAAACTCTTGAGAATAACCCTCAAAACTTAAGAACAATATTAGAAGAATTAATTTTTTCATAATTTTTATTTTAAATCTTAACAACATTAAATAGACAACAATTAAGCCATAAAGTTTAATTGAATTAATATATATCAAATATATATTATAAATTAGTTGTCTTAGTTTAATATAAATTTTAATTATGCACATAGCCATAGCAGGAAATATAGGAGCCGGAAAAACTACATTAACTAAATTATTAGCTAAAAAATATAAATTCGAAGGCCATTATGAGGATGTATTAAAAAACCCTTACTTGGATGATTTTTATGATCAAATGGAAAGATGGTCCTTTAATCTTCAAATTTACTTCTTAAATAGTAGGTTTCGTCAAATACTAGATTTTAATAAGAATGGTAAAGACATAATTCAAGATAGAACAATCTATGAGGATGCTTTTATTTTTGCTCCAAACCTAAAAGCTATGGGTCTTATGACCAATAGAGATTTTGAAAATTATAAATCAATATTCAATTTAATGGAGTCTTTTGTTAAAGGTCCTGATTTGTTAATTTATTTAAGAAGTGAAATTCCAAATTTAGTAGAACAAATACATAAAAGAGGAAGAGATTATGAAAGTTCTATTAGCATAGATTACTTAAGTAGATTAAATGAAAGGTATGAAGCCTGGATTCAAACTTATGACAAAGGTAAATTACTTATAATTGATGTGGACGATTTAGATTTTGTTAAAAACAAAAAAGACCTTCAAACAATAATCGATAAAATCGATGACAGTTTAAAAGGTCTTTAAAATATACTTTTTTAATTTATAAACTTATTTCTTGTCTATCTGACCCATAGCAGCAATCCCTATATTATTAGCTGCAGACATAACTTCTTCTTTAGTTCCAGTAATAACTTTAGATGTTTTTACTCCATCTTCCTGAAATGTTCTAGTCATAGTCCAAACATCATTTTCTGCTTCAATAATTACTTCTGTCTGGATTTCGTGATCAGCAGAAGCATGATTTGATTCTAAAGAGTGACCTCCTAAAATCGGAGCAATCACTAGACCAATTAAACAGGTAAGTTTGATTAAAATATTCATTGAAGGACCAGATGTGTCTTTAAATGGATCACCAACAGTATCTCCAGTTACAGCAGCCTTGTGAGCATCAGAACCTTTATAGGTCATCACTCCGTTAATTTCAACACCAGCTTCAAAAGATTTCTTTGCATTATCCCATGCACCACCTGCATTATTTTGAAATATAGCCCATAAAACTCCACTTACAGTAACACCAGCCATATAACCACCTAGCATCTCGGCTACTAACATGTTGTTGTCTTGGTAAACTAATTTACCTACTAAAACAACTAGTATCGGAAAACCAATTGTTAATATACCTGGCAACATCATTTCCTTTAAAGAGGCTTTTGTTGAAATATCAACACATTTATCATATTCCGGTTTTCCAGTACCTTCCATAATTCCTGGAATTTCTTTAAACTGTCTTACTACTTCATTTACCATTTCCATAGCAGCTTTACCAACAGCATTCATTGCTAAAGCAGAAAATACAACTGGAATCATACCTCCAACAAATAGCATCGCTAAAACAGGTGCTTTAAAGATGTTAATACCATCAATTCCTGTAAAGGTTACATAAGCAGCAAATAAAGCTAATGATGTTAATGCAGCTGACGCAATCGCAAAACCTTTTCCAGTTGCAGCAGTTGTATTACCAACAGCATCTAAAATATCTGTTCTTTCTCTTACAATTGGATCTTGCTCACTCATTTCAGCTATTCCCCCAGCATTGTCAGCAATTGGTCCAAAAGCATCAATTGCTAATTGCATAGCCGTTGTTGCCATCATTGCAGATGCTGCAAGTGCAACTCCATAAAATCCAGCCAAAGCATATGATGACCATATTGCTGCGGCAAATAATAAAACGGAAGAAAACGTAGAAATCATTCCCGTTGCTAATCCAGCAATAATATTTGTTCCAGCACCAGTGCTTGATTGTTGTACTATTTTTAAAATTGGTTTCGAACCTAGTCCTGTGTAGTATTCTGTAAAAGCTGAGATTCCAGCCCCCACAACTAAACCAACTAAACAAGCATAAAATACTCTTATTGAAGAAATATCTTGAAGACCCTCACCAAAGAAATCCATTTGCATCGTTTCTGGCAACATCCAAGTAACTAAGCCATAACATGCTACAGCAACCATAAATATTGATGCCCAGTTTCCTATATTTAAAGCTTTTTGAACTTCTGCTTCTTTTGCATCATTAGATGAAATTTTAACTAATAAGGTACCTATAAGAGATATAATAATTCCAGCTCCAGCTATAGACATGGGTAATAATATTGGTCCAATTCCACCAAAGGCATCTTGAATTGCACCACCCATATCTTTAATAACATAATTACCTAAAACCATGGCAGCTAAAACAGTAGCTACATAAGAACCAAATAAATCCGCTCCCATACCTGCAACATCTCCTACATTATCTCCAACATTATCTGCAATCGTAGCTGGGTTTCTTGGGTCATCTTCAGGAATATCAGCTTGTACTTTACCAGCTAAATCAGCTCCAACGTCAGCAGCTTTTGTGTAAATACCACCACCTACTCTTGCAAATAGAGCAATAGATTCTGCTCCTAAAGAAAAACCGGCTAATGCTTCTAAAACAACAGTCATCTGGTCAGTATTGGTCCATTCACCACCCATAAAATATTCATAGAAAAAAATGAAGAACATAGTCAAACCTAATACAGCTAAACCAGCTACTCCAAGTCCCATAACAGTTCCACCTCCAAAGGAGACTTTAAGTGCATTTGGTAAACTAGTTTTTGCAGCTTGGGTTGTTCTAACATTTGTTTTGGTTGCAATTTTCATCCCCATATTTCCTGCAAAAGCAGAAAATATAGCACCTATTATAAATGCCACAACTATTAAATAAGTTGTGTCCATAAAAAAAGCAATTGCAGCTAATACAATACTTGCTCCGAATACAAAAATTGTTAGTAATCGATACTCTGCATTTAAAAAAGCTAATGCACCTTCGTAAATATGATCAGAAATTTCTTTCATTTTACCATCACCTGCATCTTGTTTCATTACCCACGATTTTTTGTAAATCATGTAAATTAATCCAATTATAGCCAGGATTATAGGCATGTAAATTACTAAAGATTCCATATTATATATTTATTTAATTTTGATCGCAAAAGTAGTTAAATAGAGTGAATTACAAAATTGATTTTTATTTATACATCACCTTCTTAATAGATTTTATAACATCATCACTATTTGGCAACCATTCTGCAAGTAGAACTGGAGAGTATGGTGCAGGTGTGTCTGCAGTATTTATTTTTTCAATTGGCGCATCTAAATAATCGAATATTTGATTTTGGACTTGATAAGTTATTTCAGTTGAAATGTTTCCATAAGGCCATGATTCTTCCAAAATAACCAATCTGTTAGTTTTTTTAACTGATTCTAGAATAGTATCCATATCTAAGGGTCTAATAGTTCTAAGATCGATTAATTCAACTTCAATTCCTTCCTCTTTTAATTTATCAACTGCTATTTGAGCTTGTTTAAATATTTTTCCAAATGATACAAGAGTAACATCTTTTCCAGTTATTTTTACTTCTGCCTTTCCAATGGGTATTAAATACTCTTCTTCAGGAACCTCTCCTTTATCACCATACATTTGTTCAGATTCCATAAAAATGACAGGATCATTATCTCTAATTGCAGATTTCAATAAACCTTTAGCATCATATGGATTAGAAGGAACGATTACCTTTAGCCCAGGACAATTTGCATACCAACTTTCAAATGCTTGAGAGTGTGTTGCAGCTAATTGACCAGCTGATCCAGTTGGTCCTCTAAATACTATAGGACAAGGAAATTGTCCACCAGACATTTGTCTGATTTTTGCAGCATTATTAATTATTTGATCAATTCCTACAAGGGCGAAATTAAATGTCATAAACTCAATAATAGGTCTATTACCAGTCATAGTAGATCCAACTCCGATTCCAGCAAAACCAAGTTCAGAAATTGGAGTATCAATTACTCTTTTATCGCCAAATTCATCTAACATTCCTTTTGATGCCTTATAAGCACCATTATATTCAGCTACCTCTTCACCCATTAAAAAAATAGTTTCATCTAACCTCATTTCCTCAGACATAGCTTCACAAACGGCCTCTCTAAACTGAATAACTCTCATATGGATTTAAATTTGACGCAAAAATATTAAATATTTAAAGATTTTGCTGCGTTTATTATTAAAAATAAATACTATGCATGCATAGTATTTTTCGGAATTTTATATATATTTGATGTAAATAAATTAAAATATTATTTATGAAAATTTTAGTTTGCATAAGTCATGTCCCAGACACGACTTCTAAAATCAATTTTACAGATGATGATACTAAATTTGACACTCAAGGTGTACAATTTGTTATCAATCCTAATGATGAATTTGGATTAACTAGAGCTATGTGGTTAAAAGAAAAACAAGGGGCATCAATTGATGTAATAAATGTTGGTAACTCATCATCTGAGCCTACACTTAGAAAAGCTTTAGCAATTGGAGCTGATAAAGCTGTAAGAATTGACGCAGAACCTCTAGATGGATTTTTTGTTGCTAAACAAATAGCTGAATATGTCAAAACTCATTCTTACGACTTGATTATAGCCGGAAGAGAATCAATTGATTATAATGGCGCTATGGTTCCAGGGCTTATAGCTGGGTTTTTGAAAATAAATTATGTTACTAATTGTACTAAACTAGAAATTGATAACGGTAAAGTTGAACTTGATAGAGAAATTGACGGAGGAAAAGAAACTTTAAGCTGTAGCCTCCCTCTTATCATTGGAGGTCAAAAAGGGTTAGTTGAAGAAAGTGATTTAAGGATTCCAAATATGAGAGGAATAATGCAAGCTAGACAAAAGCCTTTGGAGGTTTTAGAGGCGTTTGATTTTTCTTCAAATACTAATATTATTAAATTTTATAAACCAGAACCTAAGCAAGCTGTTAAACTTGTTTCAGCTGATAATCTTGATGAATTAATTAATCTGCTTCACAACGAAGCTAAAGTTTTATAAATTATGTCTGTACTTACTTATATTGAGTCCTCAAACGGAAAAATTAAAAAAAGTGGTTTTGAGTTAGCTTCATACTCATGTGAATTAGCAAAACTATTGAACACTAGTGTTGTTGCTTTAACAATTAACACAGATGATGTTAATGAATTAAGTAATTATGGTATTACTAAAATAATTAAAGTAAATAATGAATCTTTAAACAAATTTAATGCTAGCACTTTTGCAGATGTTATTTCAAAGGCGTGTAATCATTTGAACTCTAATCATATTGTATTAAGTAGCAGCTTAGATTCAAGATATTTAGCTCCATTATTAGCAGCTGATATTAATGCTTGTTACGTTAATAATGTGATTGGACTTCCAAGTGATTTAGCTCCCTTTACAATTAAAAGAACTGCTTTTACAAATAAAGCCTTTAGCGATTCATCAATTAATTCAGAAAAAATAGTCATTGGGTTATCTAATAATTCATTTGGTTTGATTGAAAACTCTGTCGAAACAGAAATAGAAGATTTAAAAATTGAAATCCAAGCATCAGGTTTAACGGTAAATTCATCTGAAAAAGTATCTGGCCAAATTTCTATTGCAGATGCAGATATTGTTGTTTCAGCAGGAAGAGGAATGAAAGGGCCTGAGAATTGGAATTTAATCGAGGATTTAGCTGATACACTGGGTGCTGCAACTGCTTGCTCAAAGCCAGTATCTGATATGGGCTGGAGACCACACAGTGAACACGTAGGACAAACAGGAAAACCTGTTGCCACAAATTTATACATTGCTATAGGTATTTCAGGTGCAATCCAACATTTAGCAGGAATTAATTCTTCTAAAATCAAAGTAGTCATCAATAACGATCCTGAAGCGCCATTTTTTAAAGCGGCAGATTATGGAGTGGTTGGAGATGCCTTTGATGTAGTCCCAAGATTGAATGAAAAACTAAAAGAATTTAAAGCTCAAAACTCATAAATTTTTAATATTTTAGAAGTAATTATTTACCTTCTAATTTAATGAGTTTAATTCGCTTAACAATAGACAGAATATCATACAGCCAAAACACCAATGGCGCATATGCATTACTTTTATCTGAAAAAGATGGTGAAAGAAAATTACCTGTTGTTATTGGTGCTTTCGAAGCTCAATCAATAGCAGTAGCATTAGAAAAAGAAATTAAACCCACTAGGCCTTTAACTCACGATTTATTTAAAAATTTTTCTGATTGTTTTGAAATTAAAATAAAACAAGTAATCATTCATAAAATTATTGATGGTGTTTTTTTTTCGAGCCTAATCTGTGTCAGAGACAAAATTGAAGAAATTATTGATTCTAGGACATCCGATGCCATTGCGTTAGCTATTAGATTCAATTCTCCAATATTCACTTATGAAAGTGTTCTTGAAAAAGCCGGAATAATAATTAAACACGGAGGTGAAAAATTAAAAAAAGAAAGTGACAAATCAACAAAAGTTGATTTTAATAAAATGTCTAATAAACAAATTAAAAATGCGATTGAAGTAGCTGTTAAAAATGAAGATTATGAATTAGCAGCAGAACTAAGAGATAAACTAACCAAAAAAAATGA
>Ga0209711_10002338_pt1 | contig 17173 bp, 19 predicted proteins | sample ArcticOcean_MG_C_7_FD_187441 | JGI IMG/M metagenome (GOLD analysis project Ga0209711, IMG submission 187441) | Marine microbial communities from western Arctic Ocean - ArcticOcean_MG_CB11_88 (SPAdes) (version 2) | ecosystem: Environmental > Aquatic > Marine > Oceanic | place: Arctic Ocean... | reverse complement strand
GGTGGTGGTGGGCTCGGGGGTGGTGGACTCGGGGGAGGTGGGCTTGGAGGGGGAGGGGGACTTGGAGAGGGAGGGGGACTTGGAGAAGGTGGACTCGGGGGAGGTGGACTCGGATTAGGGGGATGTGGACTTTGGGGCGGCGGACTTGGTGGGGTGGGTAGACTTGGGGGCGGAGGTGGTGGGCTTGGAGACGATGGAGGTGGTGGTCTTGGGGGAGGCGGAGGTTGAAGAGGAAGGCCCGGAGGATCCGTCTTAATCAGCTCTGTGTTTTCAAGCACGACTTCTTGTATCAAAACAGATGAACTGAGTGTTTTTTTAACACTCTGGGCACCTCTTTGAACCGCACTCTGCAACGCCTCGCCAGATGTTGAATGTAGCCCTTGCATACTAAACACAAGATTTATTCTTGTGTTTAGACTGTCGGGCGCTTTGATTTTTTCCATCAATGGGAAATATTGGAACTTTGTAAACAAATTCTCAAAAGCAGAGACTACTTCCCCAATGATTGCCGTTCTCTCTTGACTTGAAGTCCCATTTTTCAAATCTAAGCTTACGGTCAGCGAAACACTGACCGTATTCTGATCAAATACCTCTGTCCTCGATGTGGCGAAAATGAGCAGGACAACTGTGAGCGTGGTAAGTGAGAGTACGAGAAGCAAAATCAAAATCGCGGTTCGGAGAGAAAATGCCTCATACTCTGCTTTTTTTATTTTCATTTCATTATTAACACGACGAGATGTCTATCTTTTATATAGCTTAATCTCTGTTTTTGACATCGTCGATGCACGACCTATCCACGATAAAGTTAGGAGCAAATGTAGAGTTGACGAGACCTAGCGAAATCATCGCTATGAGAAGAACAACAGGCCCGCATACAAATACGTTAGTGTTAATTGCCGTGTGAAGAATGCGAGTCGCACATGTTGTTGATACACCCGGAATGGCACATACGTGTAGCATAAAATTTGTAATGCATACGCTGAAAACAGAAAAAATAGCCATGTTATACACATGCGGTAAACTGGTGCTAGTTTCAAAGCGATCTGGACGCGTCGCACATGACAGCAGATTCGTAATAAAGCCGTAAATCGGAATCATTTGCAAGAAAACAAAAGGGAACGCGTAGTGTTTTGTTTGGACGAAAGAAATGAAATAAGCTTCCAAAGAAGAGAAAATCGCCAAAGAAATCCAAACAATAATGCAATCCAACACGCTCAGCGAGGTGTAGTATTCGCCGGATAGAACGAGAGATAAAGTTGTTTTGCTGTTTTTGCTGTTTTTGGTTTTCGTATATGGAGGCGCGACCAAAGGCACTGTAAACGTTCCAAGCAGTGATATATTGCATAATATGACTCCCACCAAAAAGAGCACACTCTTTTTGTCTTTATCCTTCCAACTGAAGGCATCGAGGTAAGCCAATATGGATAAGAACACACCTACGGCCATGCAAAATACAAGAGAGTTAAGAAGCATAAAACCTGTGCCGCGGGCAGTACCGTCTGAATCTGAATTCTTCCTATATTTGTGCGCTGTGGTGTAAAAATGAAACAACACGCCCTGTAGAATAATGACGAGAGAAGCGAAGGCGTTAACCGATCCTTCGCCGAGATAGTTAGCAATCGCGTTGAACAGGAACAGTTCTATGCTCGCGATGGCTATGACAAGACTAGCCGTGGTCCGTGTGAGGATGATGTTGGGGCGAAACAACCACATTGATGATTTCCGAAAATATTTCGCTTGGTATGCAGCGGCATGGCATCCCGTGTCCATCAAATACGAGGTGATTCTTTCTTCTCTGCGTTCTCTTCCTGTGGCGGACCTGATGCAAACAACAATCCAAAGACAAAGTGGACCAGAAAAGAACAACAGTTGAAACCAAAATGCATTGTTTATTTCATTTACTTCGTCGGCAGGTCGATACGACCAAGCCCCATTCCATTCGACGCGGATGACGTTCGTTTCGTTCACCATTCTTATATCGATCACGATCGTCTTGTAGCATATATAGTTGAAAGTGGGCTTGTATTCTTCTAGTACCGGTCGTTTCCATTCTTATGAATGAAATCAGAAAAACCTTAGCTTTGTTTTATATGATGCTTGACGATTTCGCGAGCAGCATCTGGACAACAGAACGAGTTGACTTCTTTTTATTAAAGTATCATATGGTATTTGATGCAGTGAGGAAATCGGATACCGTTCGCGAAGTCGACAAAGACGTTTCATACATCACTGTCGTATGCAAGAGTGTTATGCAGTTGACCGCACATATGGAATGGTATTTGGAAAGCCTTATGCCGGTTTTTGAAGAGAAGCATGGCGATATTCTGTTCTGGAGAACATTGTTATGATTTTCAGTCCTATCCCTTTTTGGGAAAAAAAAGTTTTTGAAAAAAAAGTTGGGAGGCTGTTTGTGATTTTGTTTTTTTTCCGCCGTTTGGAAAAAAGGTTCTGAAAGTTCCCTTATAGATCGACAAAAAGTTTAAGTCTATACTGAGAATATCATCCGCACCGCATCTAAAAGTGAGAAAAATTTTTTTTGAAAAAAAAGTTGGGAGGCTGTTTGCGATTTTGTTTTTTTTTCGCCGTTTGGAAAAAAGGATCTAAAAGTTCCCTTATAGATCGACAAAAAGTTTAATTCTATATTGAGAATATCATCCGCGTCAACTCTAAAACCAAAAAAAAACAAAAAAAAACAAAGGTTCAAAAGTCCGAGATGAGAAACTTTTTTCTTCACTTCCCACACACAAAAAAAGAAAAACCACTCTGAGCATCATTTTCTCGCACTGTCTCTGCGTTCAAAGTTTTGAAGAAAAATTTGTTTTTCTTTGAAAAATCACGGGATTTTACTTCAGAAAACAAGCAAAACGCTAAGATTCGTCACAAATTCACGCGCCATGAAAAAAACAGTTGAAAAAAATACCGTCCAAAACAAATCGATCTCCGCGCCCTCCTCCGGGGTGACGAAAAAAGGGCAGAAGTCTCGATCGGCTGTTTCTTTCGGCGATCGTCCTCTCTACGTCGACGTCATCCCGGGGGGTTCTTTGGGGACGTTGTGGTTCGAGGATGTGCTCGGCAAATTCGAAAGGAAGGTCATGAAGATCAACGAGGACTATGTGAATATGGATATCAATATGTCGAAAGTCGCCAGCAAGTTGTGCGACGCGTACCACAAGACCTTCGGCGACTACGAGTTCGCCGACGACGACCAAGCCCAAGACGTGACGCGTCTCATTCGATACCACACCGTCTACTACAAGATGGACAAATCGCACAAAAAACTCCTGGATGACGTATTCCCCGAGATTTCATCGGGATTTCATCGGACGACGACGAGGAAGACGACGACCAGACCCCAGATTCCGTCGCCGATTTCGTCATGCGGTACGTTCGGAAGATCAAAACTATCGGCTACCTCAGGGTTCGCGACGTGATTGGGTCCGTCGACTCCGAGCACGCCGTCAACTACCTGAAGAGTTACGAGAAATTTATACAAGAGCCTTTTACTTTTGTGGGAAAAAAAGTTTTTGAAAAAAAAGTTGGGGCACTGTTTGAGATTTTGTTTTTTTTTCGCCGTTTGGAAAAAAGGATCTGAAAGTTGCCTTATAGATCGACAAAAAGTTTAATTCTATACTGAGAATATCATTCGCGCCGACTCTAAAACCAAAAAAAACGAAAGATTCAAAAGTCCGAGATGAGAAACATTTTCCTCACTTCCCACACACAAAAGCAAAATAACCACTCTTTGGAGGAGGATGGATCTAGGCAGTACATGCGCCAGTTTTTCACGCTCCGAGTGCAGGAAGGATTTAGCAGAAAACGCTTCGCTTCTGATAGAGCTCATACAAAAAGGCGTAAATGAACCAATTCATATGAGTGTTATTAACGCTGATCTTATTAGAGCGTCGGTTCAGGCTCGTTGTGTTGCGGTGGAGAATGGCGTCCGCGACGCGAGGCGATGGTCTTCATGTGACACACTGTCGTTGGTGGAAACGGGCCCGTGGGATTCCCTCCATTTGATACTCTTCCTGGTTGAGTGCCATCTAAAAATAATAATTGCGAAGCTTTATGGAGACAAAAAAGGCTGGCATTTTGAAAGTGGTGCTTTCGAAGGCGGTGGTTTTGAAACAGATTTGCTCCTTGCGATGCAAGAGGAAGAAATTCGAAAAGGTAAACACGACTTGGAACTAGGCATAGAGCCAAGAACTGTCAGCGCTTTGCTCGCGGAGAGTGACATGTCGAGGATAACCGCTTCAATTGTAGTTTGCTTTGAGGGTATCGTCGAAGAAAATCTAAAGAAGAACGACGCTTTCTTCAGTGGCAACAGGCCTTCTAGGAGAGCAGTAAGGATGCTCGAAAGGCGTTTTCTGATCGACGATACGAAGTTTTTTCTAGACTACCAGCTCAACAAACATCTGCTAAACGAGGAGGTCACTGACATTTTTAGCCACACTGAGTATGTCACGTCTTGGATGAAAAAGACAGTGGAGGTGGACGCCAACAATACACTCTTGCTTCGTTTAGACGAGTGGGGAGTAGCATGCTTGATTACGCCGTTGCAGGTGGCACATGCTACTGGGGAGAGGGGTATAGTGCCACAGGAGCATCGAAACACCCCTGCGGCGTGGGTTGCTCAGGCCAGCTTGCCCGACGATGAATATAGAGTTTTGATGGTGAGTGCAAAAAAAAATGCAGCTCATCCAGAGAACGTGTATGTTTGTTTTTCAGCGATGCTGGAGCAACATTTTGGGTTCGAATGGATGACACGGTGTTTAGTGAGCAGACTTGACCCGTTTATGGCATTGAGGAAGGTGCGAGAGTACCTCGCGGCGGTTAACGAACGAACCCCGCCACTCGTGATTCAACGCGAGAACAGCCGCGCGACTATCCTCTTTCGTGCGAACGACGGAAGTATAAAACGGGCAGAATGCTCTTCTCCAGAAGAAGCGGTGAGTGCTTGGATGCAGATCGTGCTCGAATGCACGCGAGGTGGGGCATACACTCGAAAGGCAAACATAAAGGACGTTATCGAAAGGATAAGGAGACCGCCGCAGATTCAGAAGGAGTCTCTGCCAGATGAAATAGGAGGTGAAATTATAAAAGTGCATTAGGTTATGTTTCAATATCACACAGCTCATCTGATACTATAGCCCCATCCAGATTATGTGTTATGGCATGCACACTGGCGACGTCAGTCACGCTCGTTGGGATGACAATGCGAGATTTTAACCCCCTTGCGTTCGCTATGTCTACCCTTCGCAGCCATAGATAAGAACGTTTTCCCTCTTTTTCAACACGGACAAGTGCTCCGCCGATGCCTTTGGTGACCTCAGGGTCCAATTCCCCTCTGATGATTCCCGAATCGTAAAACGGGGTGTTATTATCAAACCAAAGTTGGTTTGAAACGAGGGTCATTGTTTTTGTTTTTGTTTTGGTCTCATCCCACTGGCCATTTTTTTTCAGCTCTTTGATAACCCTCTGAGTGACCTGGTTCGCAGTTTCTATAGAGAGTCGCACTGCTCTCTTCAATTCATCGCTCTGTATCCATTGCTCCCAGGTCAAATCGTTCGGATTTTTCTCGAAAAGCACTCGCATCTGGTCGCAAAAGAAGTAAGGCAACGCGTTCTCTACGATGATGTAGAGACCTCCTGTTCCCAAGCCTCCGCGGTAGATGCCAACTGAGCCATCCTCTCTCAGTGTCGGCTTCCATTTCTTTCTTAGATTGTCGCTAAAGACGTCGTAAAACGGCACCTTTATGACATCGTCGTCAATTTGGTCACAACTCGCGTCTCGCAAGACTTTCATATAACTCTCTTGATTTGTAATTCCGGGGAAGCCGTAACCCATGCTGTGATCCGATGCGAGTCGTGCATCTTGTAAACTCTTAATCACCTTTTGCATGCACCATCCCTTGACTAGCTCCACACTGGTCATCTGTCGTGAAGCCGCGTAATCGAAATTCATGGGTAATCCCAAGTTTTTCGTCGGTGTTGTTTTGAGCGCGTACGAGCAAGATGTCAAGTAGCGGGTTTTTGAACTAACCCCGTACACCGCGATGCTTTTAGCATCAGAGATGAACTCGCCGAAGTAATTTGGAATCACAGGGTTTTGATTTTGATCTATCTGATTTTTGTATGAGATTTTACTTTCTGTTGTGAATCCGGAAGTTTCGTTTGCAGTGACCATTTTGATTTTGTAATTGAGTATTTCACCTGTCATTTCATCAGTCACCAGTAATAGTTCTCCTTTGCTCTCCGGTCTTGAATCTATATAAAGGCATATTGATCTCGAAACATTTTTTTTTCCCCCATGATTTGTACAGGCTGTTTCCATTTAGCGAGTAAGAACGATCAGTTTTTAACGACAGATTCTGTCTACTTCCACGAGTACGTCGGCAGACGATGCTCAAGGCATGAAAGTGGTATTTGCGAACAGACAGACGACGAAGAAGTTATACTGCAGACTATGACTGAACTCCCTTTCAGTTACAAGAGCACGTGCAACAAGAATATCTGTTATCGGTTTGTCACCGAGGTAAATGAGTTAAATATCGTGCCCCCGGAAATCCGCGTTTATGGCTGTTTGGATGTTGCGCGGGACGAACAAAGCATGACCCCGCAAAACATCTTAAATAGAGCAGTTTTTGGTGTTGGTGCGAAAAACATGAAGGCAAAAATCAACAAAACGTTACAACCTCTCAAAAAGTATGAAGGCAAAAGTCAAAAAAACATCATATCTGATTTACTGTCTGCCGTCCGTCGTGACTTTGTCAGCGAAGAGGAGAAGGCCATCGTGCGTCTCGTTGAAGAGGATGTGTTCAGCTATCTCGGATGGTTTGGTGGTAATTTTCAAGTCGGATCCGCGCTCTATTGTATGGGATTCGTTGATAAGGCTGCTCACATGGAGTTGATCCTAGATTCAGATACCATATCATGTGACACAAAAAACTGGTTCCTTGCACTTGGTGACGCGGACTTGAAATGGACTGACTATGACCGGTTAGAAGATTTTGAGACGTACGCACTGAGGTGGAAAGGGAAAGACCTTATTGATAATGTGAATACTCTGATCAAGGAGGACCCGCAGAAGTTTTTCTGTGTCAGCACACGACCTTTTGCGTTTCGTCGTTTCGGGCAATTTGACCCGTTGTTTTTCAAAACCTATTGCGAGAAAAAAATTGGCTTAGATGTGGATATTGCAAAGCTGGTGTCAAACAACGAAGCGCCCGATCACGACGTTTATATTTCTGACGCTAAAGGTGAGGAGATTGGGGCCAGCGGTTGCATCGCAGGCTACAACCTGCAGCGATGTGCCCTATCTACCTTCAAAGATCTCAGCTATTGGAAGAAAATGGGAATTCTGACATTTGAGTCTGAAAGTGGGTTTGACATTAATCTCAAGAAGAAAAACTTGTCGCTAGTGGACTGTGAGAAGAGTCTCCAGGGTATGGGAAGAGGGAAGCTTGTCGAGGTGCACGTGATGTGTGCGACGAACAAAATTTCACTCGCATTTGAGCAGTGTCCTATGGAACGCCAGAAAGAGCTGGTCAGAACATCGTTTCTTCTCAAGACGGGAAACAAAGAAGAACGTCGCGTGCGAGTGGTTTTTAGAGATGCGCACACCGTCTCGTGCAACGTCTTCGCACACCTCGTATGGAAGCTTTCGAGGCGCCTGGTTTTTTCAAGCGTTGTCATGACGCATCGGTTCTCAGAGGATCGGGCTTTTTCTTCACTGATGTGGCATTTTGTTGAGCAGCTTGTCGAGCAAAAAGATTTCGTACAAACTGAAGATGCGGTTACGCAATGGATCGATAATCTTGATTCCGAAAACACTGACAAACTCGAGGGGTTCTGCATCGTGCCTATGGCTAAGGACGCGACGAAGTGCATGTCTTACACCCGACTTGAAGCCGAAGATGTGGTGTTCTCGTCAAAACCGGCTACGTTCGGAGTTTTGACATCAAAGACACGCGGGATTGAGTACGAGATCATATCTCCTCATGCAAAACAATTGACAAAAATAAAAAAAAAAACAAGCAACATCCGGAAATGTTTAATCACAAAGAAGGGTGGCACGATGGTTCCTGTTTCTGCGCTCATTGCGTTTCGGTGGAGACTGCCTCAATTGGATAAAGCGACCATCTTGCTCCCCGACTCTATGAGCGCTCAGTGGAAAAGTGACATGATTCAAATTACGAAAAGTGTATTCAGAAATGTGTCGTTGATTGGCGTCCGCAATTATGAGCAGTTGCAAAACGACGATCCTAGGCCCAAGAACATAATGCGTATCATAAACAACCACACGGTAGTCTGAACTCTATAGTTTATATTTCAATAAAAATCATGGAAGCGATCCCCAACGACGAAGAGTGGGACAGTTGGTTTCAAAGTCTCCTCGTCCAACCAAGCGACATCATAGAAGTCTGTGCAGACGAGGAGGTGAGTAAAAAAAAACAGAAAGTGCACCAACGCCTTCTTCGAAACAGGAGAAGCGCGAAGCTGAGTAGAGCAAACAGAAAAGATTACGAAGATGGGTTAAAATCAAAAGTGGAAACGCAAGCAGACTATATTAAAACACTATTGTTTCAAAACCGTCATCTCACCGCGCATAACCAAAAATTGGTGGCAGACAATAAAAAACTGTACCACAAATGTTGCGCGCAAAAGGTGCACATTAATGTCGATGAGTTTAGACTGTAGACTGTCTTTTTTTTTCAGTTTGCACTTCGCGCGAGTGATACTTGCAGTATAGAATTCATAACTTCAAGAAAAGAGGGGGCTCAGCCCCTCTTTTCTTAAGAAGTTTATATATAAACCACTACGCCATTTATATTATCTTTTCTTAAAAGTTGTTTAGTTAAATGAGCGCCACTATCGTTTCACCTCCGAGCGCGCAAACAACCAGTCGTCGTGGTTCTACTTTTGTGAGCAAAATCAATAAAGAGCCCCTTTTCGATGTTTGCAACAAAGGATGTGCTTGCAGCCAAGACGAAGTGTCCACTTGCTGGACGGGGGCTTTCGCGCCATGTTGCCTCCTCGGAGCGGCCGCAAAAATGCGAGAGAGTAAATTCACTGAAGAAGTGAGTACCTGCGACGGGTGCGGCGGAGTATGTTGCGGAATCTTTAGTTTCAACTTTTTTCTCGGTGGCACCGGTGCCGGTCCTCTCATCGGTTCGTGCTTAGCTGTACAGTGCCTCAAGCTCTACAGAACGGAACAACTCTCTGACTATTTCAAATACATTTTCTGCGTGACCTGCGCGTCGTGCGCGGATTACAATTCGGCTTTGTCGCAAGTAAAACTGAACAACAACAAAATTTAGCAACTTTAATGTCGAGGAGTTTAGACTGTAGACTGACATTTTTATATTATTCTACCCAGTCGCAAGGAAACGTTTCCGAAAAATCTCTACCTACTTTTCCTGAAAATGGAAGCTCTCGTTGAAAATGCAATTTCTCCAAAAGGGCACGCAACTCTGCACTCATTACAGATTGGACTTCGAGTGTTCTGTTTGTGTCTTTTGCCACCTTTTTCAGTTCCGTGATGATCGTAGTGGCTAACCCTGCGCGTCGTTTACTTGATCTCACAAGTATCGTCTGTATTGTTAGGCGTCTCTTATAAGACTTGTCAACTTGTAGGTGAATCTTTGCTACGGTTTCACTCCCTTGTGAGAAATAGAACTCTTTTTCTGCCAAGATATAGGAAGTTCGCATCAGAGCTTTTTCGATGGTTTGGACATATGAGAGAACTTCTTCATGAAGATCTGCGATGGGTGTTTTCGTCCCTGCGAACTCGTAGTCTTCACTGAAGCCGGATATCTTCATTTTCCACAGTGATTCTGTCAAAAGGCGAACGACACAGAGGACAAATGAATAACCAGTGAACTAACGAAGGATGAAAAACTCCAGTTAAACAAGGCTTAGAAAACACGTCAGACGTCCACGTTCTTCTCCAGTTTTGCGTCGTGCAAGTGGAGCAAAAGCCGTGGTGACAATTCCAACACGTCACGCTGGTAATGTCGAAGTTTCTTGCAGTAGTAACACGGTTACAGCAGTGTGGCAAGCTACACGTCTTAGATTTTGACCTAGTTGCTCGTACAGACATGTGTCTGTGAAAAAGCGTTGCATCTCAGTTTGAAAAAACCAAACGCAAGCGACCGGACAGAAGTCGTGCTTCTAAAAGAACAGAGGATAGGAAACGTGTACGCGAACACCGAAGGAAGGTGCACAAAACGATAATGGGTGCGTTTACCTTCTCTCGCGCTTGGATGTACCGCGCAGCTGCCAACCTGTAGGGTCGCAAGGCCCAGTTCTCAGAATCCCTGTTCGAAAACACCATAAGAAACGCAAGCAGATCGGGCAGAAGAGTCGTGCGTCTAAAGAATAAAGGATGTGTGTTTTGGAAAGAACGCGCACGAAAGCAAGAACGGACGACGCGTTTTACCTTCTCTCACGCACGTTGTCCGGCGGCGCGAAAAAGTGTGTTCACGTTTGGATCTGTAGGGAGGGTTTTGTTTTTTTCCCAAAGGGGGATAAAAGACCCCTCTTTTATTTTTTTTCTCACTTTTTTTGCTTTTCCGGAAATTTTGAAAAGTTCAAAAGAATCGAGTTGGTCCAAACTTGCCTTCACAAAAAGAGAGCCTGTTGAAACTTTTCATTTTTTTTTGTGCTTTTCTGGAAATTTTGAAAAGTTCAAAAGAATCGAGTTGGTCCAAACTCGCCTTCACAAAAAGAGAGCCTGTTGAAACTTTTCATTTTTTTTTGTGCTTTTCTGGAAATTTTGAAAAGTTCAAAAGAATCGAGTTGGTCCAAACTCGCCTTCACAAAAAGAGAGCCTGTTGAAACTTTTCATTTTTTTTTTGTGTTTTTCTGGAAATTTTGAAAAGTTCAAAAGAATCGAGTTGGTCCAAACTTGCCTTCACAAAAAGAGCTTGTTCAAAAGATTTGTAACATGTCGGGTAACACGTTCAACGCGCTGATGGTGCACCTGCGGCTGTTCAAGACGAAGCACCATGACGTATTTTTATGTAAGAAGCACCCCAACGCCAACCTCACATCACCAGATTTCAACCCGGCTGACACGAAGCCGATGTACGTGATTCTGGGCGGTCCCAAGGCGACGCGTTACACGTTCGACGCGCTCGTGGTGCATCTGCGGCTGTTCAAGGCGAAGCACCCCGATGCCGCCATGGTCCTCAAAGGATTTCAACAAAACATTCCCATCAATAATGACGTCGTGAGTGACGAAGCTGACACCACTGTGGGAATGAAGAGGAAGACTCGCGATGAAGAGGGGGAAGACCCGAAGAAGCGTTCGCCTGACCCGGACTGCCGGCCCCCCGTCGTCGAGGAGGACACCTACTGGAACGACAGAGGCAAGTATCAGAAGGAGTTCGACGAACTCTGCGAGAAGCTGGTGTCGACCAGTGGCAAGTGCGACACCGTAGCCGGCGAGATCTTGCGGGCCGCGTCGAAGCTCTTATGGGACATTAACAACAACGGTGTCGGATGGAACAACACCTCGGGCGCTCTCAACTACCTGGTCAAGAAGCAGGTTGTGAAATCCAAAGAGGTGGAGGAGCTCTACCCGTGCACGCGGAAGATTGTCATCGGCGATGTCGATTCGATCAATAAGAAGATGTACCCTGTGATCAACGCGATCGTCGACAGGGCGTGCGAGTTCATCCACAATAACCCTGTCGTGATCACAGAGAAGAACACAGAAGACATATGGAACTACGCCGAAGAAGACGGAGTCGCCTGCGAAGGACACGAGTGCGAGTGCACCTCTCTGAACTGCGATAGCGATTGGCTTCGCTATCGCGAATGCTTCGACAAGACCCTCTGCGACCTCTGCGAACAGTGTTGGGAAGAAGAATCAGAATCAGAAGAAGAAGAAGAAGAAGAATTCTAGAGCAGATTTTCATTGAAAACAAAAGAGGGATCCCCTCTTTGGGAAAAAAGAGAGAAGCTATATAAACGCGACGATGTAATGGTTATAAATAATAAAATGTCTTACCACATTGAACAAAATGTACAGCAACTTGTGGCTTTGCAATCCACAATGAGCGAAAAACTTAGTAGTATAAAAAAAGACAACAACACGGCGCAAGGGCTCGTCGCAAGTTTGACCGAGTCGCATGTCGTTCGTAAGATGCATTCGATGGCTGCAGGAACAAAGGCGGAAGTGCGAATACGACGATTCATGCGGGAACACAATTGGGTTCCGGCAGACCAATTCATCGAACAAAAATTCAAACAGTGGGACGATTTGAGTTGGAAGTTAACGGTGGGTTATCCCGAGACGACACCGCTAGAATGGATCACTGGAACTATTAGTCACATATTCTCTGATCCACACGGGAATTATAGGGATGGTGTTCCCGTTTTCCTAGTCCTCGTAGACGAATGGAGTTGGGAAGCCGGCGAATATTTGCTTTATCCTTTTCAAATCATGGACATAAGGCCTGTTTACACTTAGGGTTATGTTTTACATTTTATTACATCTCGTGCTAAAACACACGCACACACTTTTAAATAATTTTGACAGCTTTCGAACAAAAGTTCAGCACTCGTCGAATTTTCTTTTCTTGGTTTTTATTTTCTCTTCTTGCGCCAACTCTTTATTTTGATGTTTCATTTGAGGGACAGCGGGAAATAGATAGTCCCTGAACTGTTTTGTTTTCATCTTCTCGTTCATACTGGCATAGATTGCACCTGTGATGCATTCATACGTGGGCGTAAGGTCGTAAATATCCGACGGCCACTTTTCTACTGCAACACAGTCATCTTTGTTTGGAATAAACGGAGTTTGTTGCACACAGCGCAGTCGCTTGCCACTCGTGGTGGGCTTTTCGTATTGCAAAACCCACGGGTGCACAGCATCCACAGTTTTGAAAACATCCCTTAGGCTTTGTACAAGACGACGCGCGTCTGTGCTCTGAATAACCGAGCACGCTGCCATCCTGTGATAATCTTTCTTCTCATGATGCCAAAAAAGTGTCTTTGTAAGACCAAACAGATCAAAGAGCGAGTTGTGACTGTCGAAAATACCCACGTGGTTGTATTCGTTAAGTGCCTTGTTCGTACACGACACGGCTCGTCCGAGATCCCAATCGATAATACGAGGAACGCAAGTCGCAAAGAACTGCTTGTCTCCGAAGCATACGAGACTAGGCTCCACATCGGTTATCATGATATTGTTTGAGTGCAGATCGTTGTGCGAGACTCCCTTTTCAGAAAGGAAAGCAAGCGCGTGATACAACATGAAATATATGGAATGAATCTCTTCGCTTCGCTGGTTTTGTTTCAAAAACGCGCTGAGCGGCAGCTCACCGCAATTTTCGATTAACATTACGTGTACATGCTTTCGCGAAGCTCGTCTTCCTTTCATGAAAGATTTCGTAGTCTTGTACATCTCTGTCTGATTAAAGATATCGCGAGGGATCTCCACGGTCACAAAACGCAAAGGAATGCATGGGGTTCTTCTGGCAACGGTTTCAAGCTCTTCTTGCATGAGAAGCCTCTCCGTGTTGGCCCCTCCGGGTTTTGTAACATTTCTCCAAATCAACTTTCCGAAACAACCATTTCCTAAAAATGAGGCTTTGAAAACCACGGCGTCTGATTCTTCTGGTCTCGAACTTGGCACGACGTGTTGTATTATGACAGTATCGTCCCACGACATAACCGCTCCCGGTTGTGTGGGTGATGGTGTGGCCGGGGCATAACCACCTTCCTTAAAGCGCACGAAGAGGTTTTTAACAACAAATTCAGCCTCAGCTCTGATACTCTGAACGAGAGAAACTCTTGATTTGAAATTGAACGAAGACTTGAAATCTGAAGACTCGAGCATCATAGAGACAATTTTTTGCGTTTTGAATGCGCTCAAAAATAATGATCTTGCTTTTTTGTAAGACATCCTTAATAAGTCCTTTATATATTTTGAAATTTCATTTGCGTTTTGGAGATTGCTATCTGTTCTATGGGGGGGTTAAAACGTTACAACCGTGACGATGTGGCAAAAGATTTTAGTAATGTCGCCCACAGCTTAGGAATCGATGCTACCCGGACAACAGAACTGGTTGATGCACTCGAAACTTTTTTTAGAAAGCGCATGCGGGCTTATATGGAGAAGAAGTTTCGATTGATCCGTCGTGACATGGATGACGCTATAGATGACGCGGTCGCCGAAGCACTAGCGGATAACAATACGATTCGCGACAATACGACTGACGACGACACAATTGACGGTAATTTTTCAGACGAAGACGAAGAAGATGAAGAAGACGAAGAAGATGAAGAGGACGAGTCGTTGTCATCTTCTTCGTAAAAAACATACTAAAATCATAATTTCTGAAATTACGACCCACGGGTGTTCGTTCTAACTGAACTCGACCCTGTATGATTTAGCTATACCGTGCGATTATGTACGATTTTGCTAGATTATCTAGTTTTTTAATAGCAGGTTGCAGACGCATTTTCACCAACGTCTTGGCGGCGAGCGACTCTAGGTTTAGGTTTAGACTTTTCCTTTTCTTTGCCATCTGCTTGAGAAAAAAAGTGCGCGGCGCGTAAAATGAGGAACTTTGTTATGTGTCTTCGCTTTCTGATGCATTTTCTGAAAAGGCGAAGAATTTATGAGGTGGAGTTAGCCACGACGCGTCATTTGCAGGGCATAGTCGTGGGCTACATTCTATGCTCTGCGTAAGGGAGACGAATCCATCACAAAGCGTAGAAAAGAAAAAAACTTACTACTTTGACGGCGATAGGAACCTTTCCGTTTATGTCAAGCAGCCCGATGACACTATCGCTGTTGGGAAAAACAATATTTATAAAGGAACAAATCGAATAAAAGGGACTGACTCGACTGATTTGAACTCAATAAGAAATAAATTTATCACAGAAGTACATAAAAATGAAAATGAATCCAGTAGAAAAATGGATATGGTTCAGATATTTGATGACACCATAGATGAAAGGACTGACGAAGGCGGCAAGCTCCAGGCTGCAAATGACATGCTGTATGATGTATTAGAGGATTACTACATAAGGGAAAAGGGATGGTAATAGTTCCGTTTCACAAATTCTTTGCGCCGCGTGACTATATATTACACACATTTTTCGCAGTTTTGTACAACGTAACGTAGAAACTATTACGCAATTACGCAATGTCTTTCGAGTGCGAAGTCTCGGAAATCACATCAGAAGCCGATCGAAAACTTTGCGACGACGTCGTGGAAGAGGACGGGGTGTTTACTCCGTATGAACCGGTTAAGGGGGAGAGCGGTACAGTCGCCGTGAAGTGTAACCACCCCACCATCTTAAAGAAAAGAGGTATTGGTGGCAAACAACTCGAGCTGGGTCCGAATACGTGCTGGGCACCCGGTAGTTTGCGATACGCGTTGCGGCACCAGGTGGGGAATTCCGACCCGGAGAAATCATTAGGACATACAGTGGAAGGGAAATATTACAACGACCGTGACCCAATGAACATACACCCATTCCTCAGAGATAATAATGGCAAAGAGATGCGTTTCCGTTCTCAAACCGAAACAATCGACAGACTTCTCGAACGCATGCAGGCGAAATATGAAGAAAGCGCTGTGATGCCCAAGGATACACGGACCGAGAAGGAGAAAGAAAAAATCGTCATAATGGACGCGGCCAAATGGCACGGAAATATTAAACTCTGTCCGCCTCCGTGCGAAACCGTCTGGGCAGAGCGACCACTCAGCGAATTCTTGTTACTGTATTACAGCGCTCGAGGCCAAAAAGATTTCTACATGCAAATACAAGAGCGCTTCCAGGAGGCAAACGCGAATGTGACAATGTTGGAAAACGAGAGTTATGCATCTCAAAATGCGGCGATCCCAACCGAAGCCGACTTGGCGTCGTATCTGTTTGCACACGTCGTCTTGCAACCAGAACAGCTGACGCTAGCGAGAATCGTGGCGGAGCGCAGGAGAAGTGAAGCGGAGAAGCGAGAAGCGAGAAGCGGAGTGGAGAACGAAAAAATGATTCTCAAAAAACTAAATCAGATGTTGTCTACTGGAGAATCCAGACTCACTTATGGACAGACACTCGAGCTTGTGACCATGGGGTTTCGTGCACTAGACCCCTCGATTTTCGACGATATTAACACCTCATATAGACCCGCCGAACTTCTCGCTGACATGGCTCGAGACAATAACGCAGACGAGGTGGGAAGATTGTTGAATGAATATCTGTTCAGTGAAAATCTGGTGAGTGAACTTCTGTTCAGCGCCTCTGGTCGTGGTAGCGAGAAAGTGGTCGAAACTATTCTGGCACATAAAACACACTTGTGGCCACCAAGCGACCTCAAACATCAAGAAATCAACGTCAATTATCAAAGTGACCAAGGTGGGTTGACTCCATTGATCGTGGCATCGGCCAATGGTCACGCGAGAGTGGTCGAAATGCTTTTGGAGGAGGAAGAAGTCAAGGTCAATCTCGCGGACTATGACGGATCGACTCCGTTGTATGAGGCATCGTCTCGTGGTCATGAGAGTGTAGTCAAATTGCTTTTGGCGGAGCCAGGAATCGACGTCAATCCGACAGTCGACGGGTATGGTCCGTTATGGTCCAACTATTATACTCCATTGCATGCGGCAACGATCAATGGTCACGAGAAAGTGGTCGAAATGCTTCTGGTAAATAAAACACACATACGGTCACCAATCGACGTCAATCAGACAGACGTGCGTGGTCGGACTGCGTTGATTCTGGCATCGCTTCATGGTCATGAGAATATAGTCGAAATGCTTTTGGCGAAAAAGGGAATCGATATCAATCAGGTGGACAGGAAAGGACGGACTGCGTTGATTATGGCCAACGAGATGGGTCATGAGGAAATCATATACATGTTAAAATCATATTTTCCCTTTAAAGCTCGAGCATCTTAAATGCACATTTTGACATTCGTCAAAAATAAACGTCGGCAATTCTTCAATCGCCAACGCTTTCAGTTTTATTTTATCACGGTCCTCTTTCTCAACTATTTGATTGGTAGTGTCCCAACATTTGCCCCACATTTAAAAAAAAAAAAATAGAGTTGGTGTAGAATCAATTTTCTTGCAGATCTATATAGTCTGTTTTGTCCAAAATAGTTCACTTCAAAAATAAAAAAATAATTTTTTTTTTTTTTTTTTTTTTTTTTTTTT
>Ga0209711_10002333_pt1 | contig 17196 bp, 14 predicted proteins | sample ArcticOcean_MG_C_7_FD_187441 | JGI IMG/M metagenome (GOLD analysis project Ga0209711, IMG submission 187441) | Marine microbial communities from western Arctic Ocean - ArcticOcean_MG_CB11_88 (SPAdes) (version 2) | ecosystem: Environmental > Aquatic > Marine > Oceanic | place: Arctic Ocean... | reverse complement strand
AATCCAAACGTGGGACCTTGCGTTTAATAATAACCTTAAAAACAGAATAAAACAAGTAATAATATAACATGGCAGGCAGAATAGAAGTTAAATATTACAATACTTACATATTAAAAAAATTAGCAGCAAGTAATGCTCCTACTAGAAATTGGTATGTTGAAGAGTCTAGAATAAGAGGGGGTTATAATAATTCTCAGACAGGCTTGTCTCCTCGAGCGTTTTTGGTTTCTGATGAAAATTCTCAGCAAACCTTAAGCAATTCTATTATATACTCTGGAATATTTAACTCTAGGACTGGTATTAATCAATCCAATCAGTTTCCTTCTGGCTCAAATATAACTAGGACTGTAGATCCCGCTAAAGGCAGTATACAAAAATTATATGCTGAAAATACAAACCTTACTATATTTCAAGAGCGAAAAGTAAATAGAGCTTTAATAGATAAAGATGCTATATACACACAGGAAGGGCAATCAATGCAAACAACTTCAAATGTTGTAATTGGTGCAATAACTCCATATGCTGGAGAATTTGGTATTTCAACTAATCCTGAAAGCTTTGCGGTATATGGTTATCAAAAATATTTTACAGATGTTAGACAAGGATCTGTATTAAGATTATCTAAAGACGGAATAACAGAAATATCTAACTATGGAATGGTCGATTATTTTAGAGATCAACTAGGAGCTTTAGGCGGAGGAGAAGCTTTAGGCGGCTATGATATTCACAACAAGTGCTACACACTTTCTTTGCAGCCACAAGCAGGAGCATCAAGCACTCTTAGCTTTGATGAAAGTATTAATGGATGGACTAGCAGATATAGTTATATTCCTAGTAATATGTTTAGTATTCAAAACAATTTCTTTTCAATTGAAAGTAAAACAGGTAATTTATATCAGCATTATAGCAGCAGTGTAAATAGAGCAAACTTTTACAACAACCAATACGTTAGCACAGTTACGAGCGTATTCAATCCAAACCCTTCGGTAATTAAAAACTTTCAAACTATAAATTACGAAGGAGCCCCAGGTTGGTCTGTAACGCAATTTAAGACCTCTACTGTTAGAGGAGTTGCTACAACATCAGCAAGAGCCATAGCTCCGTTTAGCATGCCTCTTACGTTAGCAGACATGGAAGCTAGCTTACTTAAAAATGAATTTAAACAAAAAGAAGATAAATATTTTGCAGATTTAATAAACATCGAACCCTCTGCTCAAGGTGAGGTTATTTTTGGAAGTTCTGTATCAGGTGTTAAAGGATTTTTTGCGACTGTTACTATGCAAGCAGCTAATACTTCTACATCAGATAGCAATGAGTTATTTGCTATTTCAACTAATTACAAAGAATCTTCATATTAATATGAAAAATAAAAATATAAGAAAATGATAGGATTAACATCAGCAATTATTGGAGGAGGTGCTTCAATAATAGGCGGCCTTATTGGAGGGGGCGCAGCAAAAAAACGAGCTGCGGCTGCAGCTAGAGAAACAGGTAGACTTAAAAGAAAATTAAGTTCGCTTGAAAATAGCAGACAGGCAATTATAAACCCCTATGCTGGAGCAAGCAATTTAGCTGATTTAGCTACAGATTTATCTAGCAGAATTAGTAACCCTATGGCGAACTTATCAGTGGCCACAAAAGCAGCCGAAATGAAAGTAGAGCAATCAGACATTGCTTTAGCAAATACATTAGATACAATAAGAGCAACAGGTGGTGGAGCTGGAGGGGCTACTGCATTAGCTCAGGCTGCATTACAAGCTAAACAAGGAGTTAGCGCTAGCATAGAGCAACAAGAAAAATCTAATGAAGACAAAAGAGCAGCTGGAGAAGCTCAAATGGAGCAAGCTAAATTAGCAGAAGCTAAACGCCAACAAGGTATTCAAATATCAGAAGGTCAAAGAATGCAAGGATTAGATGCTGCAGGAAAGCAATTTCAATTTGGTCAAAGGGAAAACAGAGAAATGCAAGCATTAGATAGAACAGCTAGTTTGCTGGGAGCCTCTAAAGCAGCTGCAGCTCAAGCTTCAGCGGATCAAACAAGCGCATTAACCGGCACAATTAGCACCTTAGGCAAGATTGGCGGCGGTTTATTTTCTTAAACTTAAAACAAAAATGGAAAACAATAATTTACTTCAAAATACTTTTTTAAAACAATTCAATCAAAGTGATTCTATTGCTTATGACCAAAAGTATATTTCATCACCACGAGATTTTAATTTTCAGCTATTAGACAATGCTTATAGAAACATGGGTAAAGTGTATGCTAAAATAAAAATTGCAATTGAAACAAACAAGTGTCAATCAGAGTATTGTTCAATTGAATTAGCTCAATTAAAACGTTTAGAAGAAGCGCCTCAGTCATCTTTAGATTTTTTAAGCTTGCTTATGTCTCAATTAATGATAACAGAAGAAGATAATTTTGATTTAAATAATGATTTTAGATATAAAGTTGCTAATAGCTTAATGAACGGAAGACCAGGTTTTTCTAAAACCGACGGATATAATGTTTCTTTAACTCTACTTGAAAATGGATCCCAGGAAATTTATTTTACAGGACCTGCTTTTATGAAATCTGTCCCGGATCCTTACGATCCTCGCTTTAGTATTCAATTAGAAAATCCATTAATTATTAACAGTGTATCTTTGCAAGCATTGATTGATTCAGAAACTATGCTTATTGCTCCTACGCCGGCTATAGATAAAGAAATGGATATACTTCTTACAGAAATTGGTTTATTTGCTCAAGAAATGATTAGCGAAGACGGCAAGTTAAGCTCACAAGCTAAAATTAGCGAAGAGTTTATATTAAAAAATTCTGACGGTTCTTTTGATTATGAAATTATAGATTTAGGAGATGGTAAAGGTAAAAACGTTCTTAAGTTTGACATGGAAAAAATAGGCCAAAAAATAGATCCTTTTGTAAATGCAGAAGTTGAAGGGCTAATGTCTTCAGAACAAATGGCGGTTGCAGCATGGAATGTATATATATCTAAATTAACAAATGATGCTAGCTGGAGCTATGAATTTGACTTACCTTTGCAACAAGATAAAAAAGTTTTATTTCAAACAAAATATAAAGAGTATTTTATGGAAAATTATTTAAAACAATTTATAACAAATCAAGCGCCTATAGTAGAAGAAGATATAGCTGTATTTGATTTAGCTCAAGCTAAACAAGCAAATGCTCAGAAGTTTTTAGATGATAACAACTTAAATTAAATTAAATGACATTATTAGAATACGTACAAACTTTAAGCTCAGATATATCTGTAGCTGAAAAAATTGCTCTAACTAAATCTTGGAAGAAAAAAAATGAGCCTGCTCAAGAAACTGTTCAACAAACAGTAGTTGAGGAAGAAGTAAAGATAAACCCTGCTGTGGAGACGGATGCACCTGCAACAGGGACAATAGATGGCGCGTCCGAAAGTTCAAGTTCTGGGGATTTAGCATTGAATATATCATTAAACAAACCTGATAATAGCATTCTTTTTGGTTGGCAAAAAGATATAACACCTTTACCTAAAGAACCTGAGATTATTGGAAAACTTGACATAGATCTTTCAGTAAAACCTTTAAATGAAATGATAAAGGATCTTAAAGCTAGTAAAAAAGAATTGTATGGCGATGTAGATTTTATTCCTGGTGAAATTAAAAAAGGCAAAGGCAACTACGAATATAAGTATGAAATAGTTGAAAATGAAAAAAAAGAAAAAACAAGAGAATTTTATTTTAAGGGAGCAAATGATACTGATTGGATAAATCAATCTGAAAGAATAAGAAAAAAACCAAAAAGTGATGTATTACAAAATCAAATGGTTGGAATTTTATCTGAGCTAGGTTTTATGTCAGAAGAAGCTGGGAAGAATGCTTATAAAATTCAAAAGCAAAATGAAAAAATACGAGAACTAAACAAACAACGTAAAGAATACAACGAGTTTCAAGAAAAAATAGATAATTATTGGAAAGAAAAAAATAAAAATGTTGACATTAATCCAAAAAGTAAATTTGAGGTTTTAAAAAACGATAATAGCGGTGGTTTTTATAATAGAAATAAAAATGTAAAGGAACGACTTGCAAAAAACTCCACGGGAATGCAGCAAGAGCAATATACCCCAGGATATTATTCTGATTTTAATTATGACAAAGAAAGTAACCAATCAGATCAGGTAATGCAAGAGCAGTATTACATAAAAGATTCTTTTGGATTAGTAGACAAGGATTCTTTTTTAGCTGAAGCATTAGGGCCTGAATTAACTAAAAAGTTTATTGGTTACTTAAATAAAAACGATTTATCTAAAGACCTTCTTAATAATGTGCTAGCGGGTAACTTTGGAGTTCATGGGGTTGCTTTAGGCAAACACCAAAATATTTATGATAAAGCCAACGAGGCTTATGATAATTTGTCAGGAGGTGGTGCTGGATTTAATTTTCAAACTTTGCAAAAAGCAGAAGTCGCTAGGCAAAGAAGGTTATCTACATATTTAAGTAATTTTTTACTTGAGAATAAACAAATGGAAGATAATAAGATTTTAGATGGTTACGCTTCTTTAAACCCTGATAAATTTAAAGGAATCACAAACGTAGTTGTTAAGAGGGCCAAAGCTAGATCTTTAATTTCAGAATTAAGTTGGAATGAAGAAGGGTTTACTAGCTTTGATTCATTAGATTATGAAAAAATTGGAGTTTACTTAGATAATTTTTTTCCACAATTAAAAGCTGTAAATGATAAAACAGAAGCTGCTAGAACTGAAAGAATAGCAGAAGTACAAAAAAAAGGAGGTTGGAACGGATTTTTATACGAAACAATGATAAGCATGGAAGATAATGTATTATCTAGAGCTCAGCAATTTGGTCATTTAATTTTATCAGATATTCTTAACTTTGATACCCGTTTTTCCATGATTCAAGAAGCTGAAGGTGACGCTCAAGAACTAGGGATGGTAAAAAAACCCTTTGTAAGCGGAAAAACATCCACAATAGCAGGAACAGAGTATGTTTTAGAAGACGGCGTTTTATACGAAGCAGAGACTAATACGCCTGTTTTAAATCAAGATATTTTAGTTCCTGGAACCGAAGATAAAGTAATGGACATTGTAAAAGGAAGTAACAAAACAACTACTTCTTTTAGCGGATCCGCTTCTACAACTACTGCTGCCGGTGCTTTAACCGGGCTAGCTGTTGATATTTTTGGAACAAAAGGAATAGGTAGAGCTACCGGGCTTTTAAGAAAAGTAGGAATTAGAAACATAGTAAAACTACCGCAAGCTAGATTAGACGGTATGCTGTATTGGAGTGGGCTTGGCTATGCTCAAGGTAAATTAGATACTTATCAACAACTAATAGCGGCTGGTCGTAGCGAAGAAGAAGCTGGTGAATTATCTGATCAAGCTGCAGCTCAAACAAGTATATTATATGGAGCTGCTGGCATATTTAGTCCAACTGAAAAATATTTTAATGCTTTTGAAAAAACAGTTAATTTTAAACAAACAGTTAGAAACGCCGTAACGCAGTTTACTAAATCAGGAAATAAAAAATCTTGGGGAGAAATATTTAAAAGTTACTTACCTACAAAAGCAGGAACTTTTAATACTGTAAAAGCAGCAGGAGGTGAAATTGTTGAAGAAACAGGGCAAGAAGCTGTTACAAGCTTAGTAATAAATGAAAACATAAACCAACAGCTTGGCGTAGATGTTTTAGATGCAGAATTTACAACTAGTGATTTAGCCACAACAGTAACTATTTCTATGGCAGTTTCTGGTGCTGCTACAAATATTAAAATGCCAGGTAGCACTAATAATTATAGCCAGCTAAATTCTAGTTTATTTATGATGGGTCAAAACCCTGCTGATACTAAAAAGTCTTTAGACAATTTAATTAAAAACGGTGAAATTACTCAGCAACAGTCTTCTGAAATTATGGCACAAGTTAGAGCTATAATTAATCAATCACCAAATATACCAAATTTTGTTTCTCCAAAAGCTCTTTTAGAGTCTTCTATGCTTTTACAAGATATTGAAGATTTGCGAGTTAAAAAGAAAAATCAAAATGAAGCATTTCACCCTGAGACCGATGCTGCTATTGTCGAATTACAAGAACAATTAGCAGAAATAACTAAGCCTGAAATTGAAAACTCAATGGCTAGGAAAGGATCTAGAAAAGCAGCCGAGCAAATAGGAGGCATTGAATTTCAAACATTTTCAGATCAAGAATCTATTGATAACAAAAAAAGCGAATTAGAATCTGAAGGCGGTACAGTACAAAAATCAGTAGGCTACGGAGAAGCTATAGATATGTCGGAAGTTAAGGGTTGGAGTGGAGCCAACACAATAATACTAATAAATGATCAGGTTGCAGGAGAAGACAATGTATACACAACAGATCAACACGAAGTATTGCACCCTTTTTGGCAGGCAACATTTAAAAATAACCCAGAATTAGCAATAAGATTTGGAAAATCTTTAATGGCCGAAATTGTAAACAATCCAGACATAACAGGCGGAAGTAAATTTATAGCCAGGTTTCAACAATATTTAAGTGATGATAATTACACAGCGGATATGACTTGGGAAGAAGTTATTCCTTTAGTTAGCGAAGCTTTAGCAAGCGGTGATATTGTTTATAACGAAAAACAAAATGGTTTTTGGAAAGGGATTGGTAAACAAATTAGTACTTTATTTTCATCTTCTAAAAAAGATCCTTTAAATATAAAGTTTAACACAGGAAAAGACGTTTTTGATTTTATAAGAGGATACAACCAAAGCATAGAATCTGGCGAAGGTTTAACAAAAGCACAACTTAAAGTAGCAAAAGAAGGCGCTAAAGGTGACATAGTAGACGGCACCAATAAAATAGACGGAAGAACTAAAGGGGCTAAAGTAAACAAAGCATTAGACGCCGGTATGGTTGTTAAGGCTGAAACTGAAGTTGAGCAGATAATTTCTAAAGAAAGCAAAAAAGATACAGGAATTGAAGCTTCTAATAAGGTCCAAGAAATTTTTGAAACTCAAGGAACAGATGGTGCATTTGAAATAATAGAGCAATTTGGGCCTATAGTTAGTAAAATTGTAGAAAAAAGAAGTGAAGCACCTAATTTTGATAGACAATTACTAACTGACGAAATTAATACAGGTAAAAGAGGTATTATAGATTTAGTAGCTGAATATAAACCTGAATCAGGTGTACCGTTGGCTGCTTATATAAACAAATTTTTACCAGCTAGAGCTATAGAGGCTTCTCAAAGAGTTTTAGGAGAAGAATTTACAACTGACGTTACAGAGGCTAAAGGCGTAATGGCTGAAGAAGTAACAACAGAAGTTGCTACAAAGCCTGTAAAAAGAAAAATAAAACCTAGCTCTCTTATATCTAATGATGCTGTAGGTAAGATTAAAGAACAAGTACAAGAAAAGATTAAAGGCATCGATCCTAAAAATCTAACGTTTAAAAAGCTTGGTGATTTAGCTCCTGAAATTATTGCAGAAGAAATTGGAATACCGGTTAAAAAACTTACTGCACCTGCTGCTAATTTATCAAAAGGAGATGCAACAGCTATACAGCAATTTGTTAATAAGAACGCTGATAAACTATTAAAGATATTACCACAAGGCGCAGTAGTAGAAGCTGCAACAGAGAAGCTCTTAGGCACCTCTACAGGCGTGCCAAAAGGATTGCTTGATGCATTTTATACTAAAAAAGCTAGACTTGGCAAAGGCGCTGGCCTTGCTCCGTTTGTTTTAAATAAAGGAATAAGCAAAGCTGATTTTTTAAAGGCTTTTGGCATTGTTGATGGCAAGAAACAAGAAGGATTTAACGCAAGGTCTTCTCAAGCGCAGGCTTTAAAAGGTATTGCTAGTTTATATGGAAAACTTGTAACAAACGAAATTGTAAGATCAGATACTGATTTAAGTTTAGAAACCAAACAAGATGTTGCTGCAGGTAAAAATACGTCAATGGCTAGCTTAAGAGCTAATGCTGAAAGTTCAACAGGGACTATAACTGGCAGAACTTTAAAAAACTATACTGTAAAGCAATTAAATGATTTAGGTTTTAAAAGTCTTGGAGATGTTAAGGAGTTTCTTGGATTACCACTTTTGCCAGCTCGGACTATAGGTGGCAAAAAAAGAAAAGCAGATAAAAATATACCTTTAAAGTCAGGCTATAAAATACTAGGTGGTAATCTAGATTTAATGACGGATGCTATAAATACATTTTTAGAAGAATATCCACAGTATAGAGAAATAATAAGAAAATCTACAACTAGCTCTTTAGGAAGATCTAGTATGGGATCTACTAAAATATTTGATAAACAAATTCCAAAAGGTGACCAGATTTATAAAATAATAACTAGAGATCCTTATAAAGATAGCAAAAGAAAGTTATCTAAAACTTTTGTTAAAAAAACAAACGAAAAAGATTTTTTAAAAGATCAATATGCTAAGCTTGAATATTTAGAAAACTACTGGTTAGATGTTCAGTCTTTTATAAATAAAAACCCTAAATTAGATTTCTTATTTGAGCAAATGCTAGACGACGCTCAAAACGACATGGGTAGTTTAATGAGAATAAGCCCTCCTATATTATATTTACCTTTAAACAGCAAAGGCGAGATAGATTTTAGCGTTGAAATTAGGGAAGAACATAACATGCCTCAGAACAACGTGGGTAGCATGCTTTTAGCTGCTGCTATAAATGGTGATGTAAAAAATACTTTTAAAATTGTATCAGCCGCTTACATGCAAGGGCCTTTAACTATGGCTGACGATAATAAAGTAAATGTAAAATATGGTAGATCCATGCCAGATTTCTTTTGGGACGTTATGGTTCCAAGAATACTATCAGGCGATTTAAAAATACCAGAAGGTACAGCTTCTTTAATAAGGTTAGTTGAATCTGATATAAGCTTAGACGGTTATAAGTTTTTACCTGAAAATAAAACGTTTTCTGAATACTTTTTTGGCACAAATGGATTGCCAACAAATATACAGAAAAAATTACTTAAAGATTTTTTTAGTGGGGACATAACTTTAGAAAACGCTAGAAAACAAGGTTTAGCTTATAATAAGTTAGCCCCAGGTATGAATAAAGCTTCTAAGCGGAACAACGATATAATGCCTAAAGATATAAAATACAATAGAGACATAACCGTTCCTATGAGTATTGATGCTTTAGCTAAAACCGATAAAGCTTTAGAGCTTGCTAGAAAATTAGATCAACCTGTTAAAAAAATTAGAGTATTTGATTTTGATGATACATTGGCCAGATCAAAAAGCATGGTTATTGTTAATATGCCTAACGGCTCTTCTAAAAAAATAAATGCAACTCAATTTGCACAGCAAGCTGCTGATTTAGAATTAGAAGGTGCTGAGTTTGATTTTGCAGAATTTAGCGAAGTAGTTGAAGGCAAGAAAGGGCCCTTGTTTGAAGTTGCTCAAAAAATAGCAGACGCAAGAGGAACTGAAGACGTATTTATACTTACAGCCCGCCCGCAAAATGCTGATGGACCTATAAAAGCTTTTATGAAAGCAAACGGTATTGATATACCTTTAAAAAATATAACAGGATTGGGCGACGGAACAGCTGAAGCAAAAGCTGGCTGGATGATGGGTAAAGCCGCAGAAGGTTATAATGATTTTTATTTTGCAGACGACGCAATTAAAAATGTGCAAGCAGTTAAAAATGTACTTAGTCAAGTAGATGTTAAATCTAAAGTGCAATTAGCAAAAGCTAGTAAAAGAGATACTTTTGATACTATCGTAAATGATATGATTGAAGATTCTTCTGGCATTGAAACTTATAAACAATATTCTGCTGCTAGAGCTCAAACAGTCGGCGCCAGTAAAGGTCGATTTAATTTCTTTATTCCTGCAAGTGCTGAAGACTTTACAGGTTTGTTATATAAAATGTTAGGTAAAGGTAAAAAAGGTGATGCTCAAATGGCGTTTCTTAAAACAAACTTACTTGATCCTTATGATAGAGCTGAGTCAGCTGTAACGCAAGCTAAAATAGCTGCGGCAAATGATTTTAAAGCATTAAAACAAAACTTAAAAACTTTACCTAAAAGCTTAAGTAAGCCAACAGGTATTGGAGGATTTACATTTTCACATGCCGTTCGTGTAGCTGTGTGGTCAAAACAAGGTATGGATATACCTGGATTGTCTAAAAAAGATATAAAAGAATTAAACGATTTTGTAGATAACAATGCTGAGCTTAGCGTTTTTACTGATGAGTTAATGAAGATTCAAAAAGGTAAGCCTTATCCAAAACCAGGCAAAAGCTGGCTAGGTGGTAACATTACTGGCGATATCATAAATGATATTAATAAAGTTAACAGAGCTGAATATCAGCAAGAGTGGAGAGAAAACGTTGATATCATATTCTCAGAAGATAATATGAATAAAATGGAAGCCGCTTATGGATCTAAATGGCGTAGAGCTATGGAAGATTCTTTGCGTAGAATGAAGTCTGGTAGCAACAGACCTCCTGGAGGCAACAGTGTAACAGATGGATTACTTGATTGGCTAAACAATTCAGTTGGTGCTGTAATGTTCTTAAATACAAGATCTGCACTGCTTCAAACTATATCTGCGGTAAACTTTATAAACTGGGGTGATAATAACATAGTAAAAGCAGGGGTTGCATTTGCAAACCAAAAACAATTTTGGGGTGACTTTATGACGCTTATGAATTCTGATTACTTAGTAGAGCGTAGAAACGGTCTTAAAATTAACGTAAGTGAATCTGAAATTGCTGATGCTGTAAGAGATTCGGATAACAAAGTAAAAGCAGCCATAGCATTTTTGCTTAGCAAAGGATTTGTAATGACAAGGTTTGCGGATAGTTTTGCAATTGCAACTGGAGGATCTACTTTTTACAGAAATAGAGTGAAAACTTTAGTAGGCAAAGGCATGGAACAAAAAGCTGCAGAAGCACAAGCTTTTGAAGACTTTAGACAAATAGCAGAAGAAAGTCAACAGTCAAGTAATCCAAATAGAATTAGTCAGCAACAAGCTTCTGGTGCTGGTCGTGTTATATTAGCTTGGGCAAATACACCAATGCAATACGCTCGTATACAAAAAAGAGCTGCTCAAGATCTTATAAATGGCCGTGGTGATTGGAAAACTAATGTGTCTAAAATAGTTTATTACGGCGCTGTGCAGAATTTAATATTCAATGCGCTGCAACAAGCTGTATTTGCTTTAGGATTTGGTGAAGATGACGAAGAAGAAATGGATGCTAAGAAAAGCGAAAAGATTTCAAGAATAGCAAATGGTATGATTGATTCACAACTTAAAGGCTTAGGTATAGGCGGAGCTGCTGTAGTTGCATTAAAAAGCACTTTAATGGAATTAGGCAAGCAATACTCTAAAGACCGCCCTAAATATGAAGAAGCCGTATTTGATTTATTAGGTTTTTCTCCGCCTCTTGGTTCTAAAGTTCAAAAAATATATAGCGGGCTTAGAAGTTTTAGCTGGAACATGAAAGACATTAAGGATAAAGGTTTAAGCCTAGACAATCCGGCTTATTTAGCAGGCGCTCAAATAACAACAGGTCTTACTAATATTCCGCTAGATAGAGTTATTAAAAAACTAAATAGCATGCGAGGAATTGTAAGCGAACAATCTTCTCTTTGGCAAAAAGTTGCTTTAGGGCTTGGTTGGTCTACTTGGGATGTAGGTCTTGGTTATTACGGAGGATTTGACGCGGCAAAAGTTTTAACACCTGAAGAGGAAAGAGTTAAAGAAATTGACGATATGAAAAAGTTAACTAAAACGCAAGAGCAAATTGATATGCTACTTGATTTAGGGTTAACTAAAAAAGAAATAAAAGCTTTAGGCAAAGAACAAGTTAGAGTTGAAAAAATTATAGAGCTGCAAAATGCTGAAGCTGAACCTAAAAAAGAAGCCAAGGTCAAAGAAGAAATAAAAGAAGAAACTAAGCCAACACCAGAAATAAAAGCAAAACCTAAAACCGAAAGCGTTGAAAGAAGGCTTAGAAGACAATTTGATTCTATTAAAGATGAAAACAAACCTGATCAAGTAAAAACATTACTTAAGTTTGGTTTAACTAAAAAACAAATAAGAGAGTTACAATACGAAAAAAATAGAGTAAACAAAATATTAGAATTAATGGAAAAAAATAAATAAAATGAGCTCACCATTTCAAAAAAAATTTAGTGGAAAAACTCCTTTTGCGCATAATCATCAACCCCCTAAAGCTTCTAATTATGAATTTTTAAATAGCGATGAAAGCTGGGAAGGTAAAGCTGATCGATGGCTTGATTTTCCACAAGAAAAAGGTAGAAGAGAAACTGATGAGCAATTAAAAATTGTTCCAGACAAAGATGGTTTAATGGCAGAGCAAAATAGTTTTAAGTATGGAGATATGAGACGTCACTGGAACACTTCCAACGAAACCGCTAAAGCTTTCAGCAAGAAAATGGATTTTTTGCCTTCTTTTATAAGCAAACCACTTGGCGTTCTTGCGGCTAACGTTGCTGGAGGGGGGCATGAATTAAATAACTTAATAGATGGCGGTTCCTTGAGGCAGTCTTTAGAGGATGGATTCACTAATGGATGGGGTGCGGCATCTTCTCTGCTAAGTGAAGAAAATGAAAAAAAACTTTTTAATATATATAAAAAATTTGGCCCTGATGGCAAATAAAAAAATAACAAATAAACAATGAGTATATCAGACATTAAAATGTACGCAATGAGTTTTGGAGTGGTTGGAATAACAACGTTTGGACATATAGAAACTTGGTTAAAAATTACCTTGCTTCTTGTAACTATTGGATACACCGTAACGAAATGGGTTAAACTTAAAAAAAAATAATATGAATCAAAAATCACCGCTTCCCATTAAAGAAGCCGCTTACGAAAAATCAAATCGTAAAATGCGTAAAGAAAACCCAGGAATGGGTAAAAGACTTACATCTGGAACAGACCCTCGAAGAGTATCATTTGCATGTAGATTTGCAGGTATGGCAGGGGCTATGAAAGATGCAAAAGGAGAACCAACAAGAAAAGCTATGGCTTTAAAAAAATGGGGCTTTGGCAGCGTTGGCGCAGCTAGTAGCTTTTGTAGTAAAAACAAATCTAAAAAATAATTATGGAATCAGGACTTTATAAAAAATATATTTCAAAATCAGATCCTTTTGACAAAGAGTTTGAAAATCTTCAAAAAATAAATAAAACAAAAGAGGTAAGACTTAAAACAGTAACTAACAAAAGAGTTAATTGGAGTGATAATCCAATACGCGAGGCTGATAAAGTTAAGCACCCTAAGTTTGCTCAAGCTATGAAAGCTATAAATACTTTTAGCGGAATGAAAGGCGGGCCAGAAGCAGATGATTATTTTAGAAAAAATATAGAAAAACCTGCTATTAAATATAATAATAAAACCTATTCTCTTCAAGCTTTAATACCAGATTAATGCGAAGCATAAATAAAATAATAGTTCATTGCTCTGCTACGCAAGAAGGAAGACATTTAGATGCTGCTGAAATAAATCGCTGGCATTTAAAAAGAGGCTGGAAAGGCATAGGATATCACTATGTTGTTTTGTTAGATGGCACTATAGAGTATGGTCGTAATATATACGATCAAGGGGCTCATGTTAAAAATCATAATAAAGGATCAATAGGTATTTGTTATATTGGCGGAGTTGAAACAGAAAGAGGTAAAAATGGCAAATGGATTGCTAAAGACACTAGAACACCTAAGCAAAAAGAAAGCTTGCTACTGTTATTAAAAACATTAAAAAAAATGCATGTAGATGCAACTATTCATGGTCACAACGAGTTTGCCGCGAAAAGCTGTCCGTGCTTTGATGCTTATAAAGAATATTGTAATATATAAATAAATGGGAAAATTAAAAAAAGGAAGATTATCTGAAATAGTTAAAGAATTGCAAGGAGCTTCTAAAATGCACTTAAAGCAATCAAAAGAAATCGATAGCCACATTAAAGATATGGAATCGCCTTTAGAATTAAAAGACGCATGCTATAAAAAAGTAGTTGCAAGATATGGCCCTAAGAATTCGGCATATCGAAGCGGAGCTATGGCTAAGTGTAGAAAAGCAGGCGCTGCTAACTGGGGAAATAAAAGTAAAAAATAATGTATCAATCGCCATTTAGTAAAGTTAGAAAAACCAAAGAAGGTTTAGCTCTTAAGCGTTGGTTTAAAGAAAAATGGGAAACACCCAGCGGCAAAAAAGATTATAGCGAAACAGACGAAAACACTTTTAGACCTACCAAAAAAGTTTCAAAAGATACGCCATCAACTTGGAGTGAATTAACACCTGCTGAAAAAGCATCTGCTAGAAAAGAAAAAAATACTAAAGGAAGAGTTACTAAATATAAAAAGAAAAAGGAACAAGATAAATAGGCGTACCATACCTAATAGTTCCTGTAACCAGAAAGGGCCCTCATAACGAGAGCCCTTTTTTGATTTTAGTAAAGTTTTGAGCAAAGTACCTATTTTAAGTACTTTCATCGAATTATTCCTATTATAACTACCCATCACACGCCAAACAATCTTCATTCATTGCTGTGGCTGCAATATCGCCTCGTAAGACGCTTTCTGTTCTTGTATAGTATAAAGTTTTAACTCCTTTTTTCCAAGCCTCGAAATGCACCTTATTAAGCCATTTAGGCGTTGCTTCAGAGGGGAAAGCTAAATTTAAACTAACTGATTGATCTACATACTGCTGTCTCAATCCAGCTTGATTAACTAATTCTAGCTGATTAATTTCCTTAAAAGTTTTAAATACCTCCTTTGCGGGGATGTCGTGGCCCATAGTAACATCATTAAGCTGATCAATATCTTGGACAGAGCCACCGTCAGCCAAGATCTTATTCCATATTTCTTCATTGTTTATTTTATGTTTTCTTAATAATTTAACTAGCGTAGGATTCTTACGTATAAACGTTCCTTTAGCTGATTGCTCAGTAAATACATTAGCTGCCCAAGGTTCTATGCCCGCCGAGACATTGCCACTGAGCTTACTATTGCTAACAGTGGGAGCAACAGCGCGAAGATGAGTATTACGCATACCAGTTCCAGCGCACCATAAAGGTTCTCCATAAGTTTCCGCAAGTGCCATGGAAGCTCTTTCGCTTTCAATTTTAATTTGCGAAAATATTTTCCTAGTCTCAAACTGAGATAGTAAACCTTCGAAAGGAATACCCTTCTCTTGTAGATATGTATGCCATCCGAGGACACCCAAACCGAGTGCACGCCCTTTTTGTGCAGATCGTACAGAATTTTCGAATCCGCGTAATCCCTTCGCCCTTTGAATAAATTCTTCCATAACACCGTCAAGAAACCAAATGGCGTCATATATAAGATTAGTGTCTTTCCATTCGTCATATTTTGCTAAGTTTAATGATGATAAGCAACATACAAAGCTATGGCTTTCATCGGTGTGTAATGTAATTTCTGAACATATGTTAGTCATATGCACTTTTAAACCGTTTTCTTTGTATGCTTTTGGATTGTTTTTGTTAACGTTTCCTTTAAACATAATATAAGGTTCTCCAGTTGCTTTTCGCTTTCTAAGTAATTTACTCCACTTATTTCTAGCTCCTGCATCTCCTTGTTCAAGCTTACGCATAAACTTGTCGCCAACAACTGCGCATTGATGTAAGTTAAGTGACTGTCTGTTGACATCTCCTTTTGGCTCTCGAATTTCGAGCCATTCTTCAAAATCATCGTGCTCAATGTTAATATTAACGGAAGCAGCACCTCTACGGACTGATCCTTGATTTGTTGCAAGTATTGTACTGTCGTATATCTTGCAAAAGGGCACGACTCCGTCTGATGTTCCATTTCCTGTTATTGTTGCGCCAGCGGGTCTAATCTGATTAATACCAATACCTACTCCACCGCCTTGCTTAGCGAGTAGCATCATTTCTAAATTCTTTTGTCCTATATCTTGAATAGAGTCTGCAACGTCGATACCGAAACAGCTAATAGGAAGACCGCGATCAGTACCAGTATTACTAAGTACAGGGCTCGCCAAACAAAGCCAACCATTCCATATGTATTCAAAGAATTTTTCAGCCATTTCAGGCTTATAAAGTCTACGAGCAACTGTTTTAGAGACTCTTTTGTATGCCTCACGAGGCGTTTCTCCGTCAAATAAATATCCCCCGGATATAGTTTTCTTGTATACGTCTGTATTACCCCACGAAGGGTAATCTTCTCCTTTAATCCATTCATTGTTCCACATATTTTATATTATAAAATGTTTTATCCAAGCTATTAAACCATTAAGATTTAAAGCTACTAAATTCCATTGTTTTCTTGATGCTGTTTGCACCATTACACATATAAAACCCAGGATATAAAGCCTAGGTTCTAATGTCCATTGAGCTGCTATTAAAAAGCCTGCTCCCATATATCCTGCTCTAGTTGCTAGTCGCTTCCAAGGACTTAGCCTCTTTTGCCTTACTAGATTCCTCAGCAACTTTTGTCCTAAGTTTTTCAATTGCGCTTTCATAATCGCCCATAAGTTTAATTGTTTCTAAAGTACCTACTGATAGGTCTTTTAAATATGCATTCTCATCAAGCAATTGTTGTACAACTTTGATAAGTGCATCGACTCTTTTCTCTAATAAATCTGTTCTACTTTGTTTTTGTCCTTTCATTCTAATTCCTCTTTTAATTCTTTATCGGTTAATCCTATATTACCAAATGTCTTCGAAGTCTTCTCCTTCACCAGCTTTCGAATAATCTGTCGGCCTAGTTGCGAAAAAATCAGTATGAGTGACGCCCCCGGTAAGATGATAGAACCAATCAAGATTACCTGCTGCTTTAACGTCATACGCGAAATACGATCCCAAGTCAACGTAACCCAATTCAACAAGTTTTTCATTTGTTCTCTTTTTTATAAAGTGTTTTAAATCATTTGCTGCAATGCCTTCAATGTCGCCCATTTCAAACATTTTATCAATATAGCTAACCTCTAGCTTAATCATTGTTTCAGCAGCTTTTATTATATCTTCTCGACATAAGTGCAGTAATTGATTGTCTTCTTCGCACATATCACGGAATAATTTACATCCCATTTTGCTGTGAAGAGATTCATCTCTTACTGACCATTTCATTTGTTGCCCAATACCTTTGAGTAAATTACGAAGCTGAAAACTATACAGCACTGCAAAAGCACTATATAAGCTAACTCCTTCGGCGAAGGCTG
>Ga0209711_10002332_pt1 | contig 17197 bp, 15 predicted proteins | sample ArcticOcean_MG_C_7_FD_187441 | JGI IMG/M metagenome (GOLD analysis project Ga0209711, IMG submission 187441) | Marine microbial communities from western Arctic Ocean - ArcticOcean_MG_CB11_88 (SPAdes) (version 2) | ecosystem: Environmental > Aquatic > Marine > Oceanic | place: Arctic Ocean... | reverse complement strand
ATTTGTGGCCATTCTAATATCTCCTGCTGCACCACTAGTAACATCTCCAATTTCAATTTCTTCGGCAGCTCTTCCGCCCATGGCACAACATACTTGATTAAGGACACGGCGCTTACTGTGATTAAGGATATCCTTTTTAGGGGTAAACATGGTGCTGCCCAAACTTTGACCACGGGGAATAATTGTAACCTTATGAATGGGAAGTAAACCATCATCAACAACAGCCTGGATGATTGCATGCCCTGCTTCATGATAAGCGATTATCTTACGATCTTCGTCATCCATGACTCGTCTTCTTTCAGTTCCAAAAGAAATTTTCTCACGAGCGTCATCTAAGTCAATACGCTCGACCATTTTCTTACGTCTGCGTGCAGCAATTAAAGCTCCTTCATTAAGGAGATTGGCTAAGTCTGCCCCAGAAAAACCTGCAGTTGCACGAGCTAAAGAGTTTAATTCAACATCGTCTGACAGTTTTATTTTCTTAGCATGTACTTTTAAAATAGCATCACGACCCTCTAAATCAGGAAGATCGATCATGACTTGTCTATCAAACCGACCAGGTCTCAGGAGAGCATTATCAAGAACATCAGGGCGATTGGTCGCGGCAATAATTATGACGCCTTCATGACCATCAAATCCATCCATCTCAACCAAAAGAGAGTTTAATGTTTGCTCACGCTCATCATTACCACCGCCAAGACCTGCTCCACGCTGTCTGCCCACTGCATCAATTTCATCAATAAAGATTAGGCAGGGTGCACTTTTACGTCCCTGTTCAAACATGTCCCTTACTCGGGCTGCCCCAACACCGACAAACATCTCAACGAAGTCAGAACCACTTATACTAAAAAACGGAACCTCAGCTTCACCAGCAACTGCTTTAGCAAGGAGAGTCTTACCTGTCCCAGGGGGGCCCACCATAAGAACTCCTTTGGGGATTTTACCTCCAATTTTTCTAAAACGCTTAGGGTCTTTGAGGAAGTCGACAATTTCTGATACTTCTTCTTTTGCTTCATCACAACCAGCTACATTATCAAATACAATTTTTTCGTTTTCTTTAGTCAGAAGCTTGGCTTTGCTTTTCCCGAAATTCAACGCCCCTTTTCCTGCCATTTTTAATTGCCTGACGAAAAGAAAGTACAGTAGACCAATAATTAAGAGGAATGGCAGAAGACTGAACAGTAAATCTGTCCAAATAGTAGTTGATGGATTTTCTCTAAGCTTCGCACCCAAAAGGCTTCTTAATTCTTTATACTCGGATTCAGTTACGCGTCCCTTGACATAAAATGGGAGCAATTGGTATTCATCTTCATTACTCGTGGCCAAGTAAGCTGGATTTTTAAAGTTTCCTTGGATCGCATACCACTCATCACCGCCTTTGGGGTCACTTTCGATAACTGCTTTCTCTATATTACCGTCCCGGGCTTCAAGAATTAAATCATTGATTGAGGTAATATTGCTATGCGAAGGAGTGATTTCTTGAGATTGTGCCATCGCAAGCCCTATTATTGCCGCAAGAACTGCTAGCCAAATAAGTAAGACTTTTGGGTGAAAGTTTTTTGGCTTTTCATCGCCGTCCTTTTTTGAGTTGTTTTCCACAAACTAGCATAATGAAGCAGTTTTATTGTAAGTCAAACGGATTACCCTAGTCAGACCAATAGAAACAGAGTAATTTCCTGCAGGAGGAAAGCCCGGAATCCAGACAATTTGATTGGAAATATTTACAATCATTGGGATCCTGGCTTTTTTTTCTTTGGTCCAATGTCTGTCAATCATCCAGTCTTTAACTTTTTTAGTACCGGGTGCACCGAGTGGGCTAAATCGATCGCCTTCAGTGCGAGTTCTTATGAACAAACCAGCACTTACTTGTTCGGTCGCAATGTAAGCATTTTGGCATTGGTCTACATTTCCCGAGGTAATCAACTTGAATAATTCCGAGTCTAATTTCATCGATTTCGCTTCAATGAAGTAACTGCTAGGCAGGTAAACTCTGTAGTTCAATGGTAAAATGCAAAGGCCCCATTGAATGCTTTCTCCTAATCGTTTTTCCCTCTTCAGCAAATTCTTATTTTTAATAAGCGTAAAAGACGGGGAGATGATTATTTTTAAATCTTGCTTATGGGTTATAGAATCCAGGATTTCATCGAGATGATATTGGTGAACCTGAGCCTGGTTCATTTCGTTAGCTAACCAAAGCGTAATTACTTTTCTCACCAAACCGCGCGGATATTGCATGAGTACATCCACTCGCAAATGCTCGGATTCTAAGGATTCCTTAAGAGTTTCTTTTGCCCATTGCTCAAGCGCATAATCCTGCTCATCCAAGAGATCTCGGGTGCGCTCCACTCCTTTAAGCAGATTTCGATCTGAATCTTTTTTCCACTGCGATAGTGTATTTTTTCGAATCCGATTTCTTAAATAAATTATATCTTCATTGCTGGAGTCATCCCTCCAGTAAATCCCCGCTTCATTGAGAGATTGGCGAATCGAATCCCGAGGTAGTGTGAGTAAAGGTCTCACAAAATAGAATTGCCCGAATTCCTGGACAGGTCTTGGGGCACATATTCCCTCAACCCCTACTCCACGTGCAACCCTCCATAAAAAAGTTTCTGCAATGTCATCCAAGTTGTGACCTTGGATTAAAACTGTCGCACCTGTTCCTTTTATGGTTTCCTGGTAAAAAAACCTTCTCTGTTCTCTCAGTGTGCCTTCGTCGGTTTTAGTTATGGATTCCGCTCGTCCGAGTTTAATTTTAAGTTGTAGTCTGCTTGCAATCTCTTCAACAAAAATTGCGTCTTTATTAGATTCATCTCCTCTTAGATTGTGATTGAAATGAGCGATGGTCAGTTGATCTCTTATTTCAGGGAATGCGGCGTATACCAATAAAAGAATCAAGAGAGAATCAGCCCCGCCCGAAAAGGCAACTACCCATGGGGAATTGGTATTAGCCAATAAAAATTCTTTTGATTTGAAATGCCAACTGTTAACTGGAGATTGCCGGAGCAGATCCTCTGCCTTTTGGGCTAGGTCAAGCGGAACCCTAGGGCAATCATTCATTGAGTCACGAAAGGCCGATATATTCTTGAGGGAACCAACGATGTAAGCACTCGGGTATTTTAACTTTTCCGTCTTCTTGAAGATTATTTTCCAAAAGGGCGGCAAGAACACGGGGGATTGCAAGCGCTGATCCGTTTAAAGTATGAACGGGACTTGGTTTTGCTCCCTCTTCTCTAAAGCGAATATTTGCCCGTCGTGCTTGAAAGTCCGTAAAATTACTGCAACTCGAAACCTCGAGCCATCTTTTCTGCCCCGCTGCCCAAACATCCAAATCAAATTGTTTCGCATGAGGGAATCCAATATCACCTGAACAAATAAGCAGCACGCGATATGGAAGACCAAGTTTTTGAAGCAGGCCTTCCGCATCGAGGCGCAAAGATTCGAGCTCAGAAAAACTATCCTCCGGATGAACCCACTTAACTAACTCTACTTTATCAAATTGATGGAGTCGATTTAAGCCTCGGACATCCTTCCCCCAGCTCCCCGCTTCCCGGCGAAAACAAGGGGTATAGGCACACCTTTTAATTGGCAATTGCTCACTTGGGATAATTTCATCGCGGAAGAAATTAGTAACTGGGACTTCGGCAGTAGGAATTAAATATAATTCTTCATTTTGGTCAAAATACATCTGTCCCTCCTTGTCGGGTAATTGTCCCGTGGCGGTTGCACTTTGGGCATTAACAACGATAGGAGAATGAATCTCCTCGTATCCATTATTTGAAGCTTCGTCTAAAAAGAAATTAATGAGAGCACGCACCAGCTTTGACATGTCACCCAAATAAAAGGGGAAGCCGGCACCTGCGACTTTAACTCCACGAGGAAAGTCGATCATCTGCTCAAACCATGGAATATCATAGTGAGCGAGGGAATGAGGATACTCTCCATCGATATTACCCCAAGTTGAAACCACTTGATTCTCTCCCTCGCCTTTACCATCTGGCACAGAAGAATGAGGGATATTGGGAATGGTTAAGAAAACTTCTTGAAATTTACCATCTGCTTCTTTTGCCAAAGCCTCAAGTTCCTTAACCTGGGCAGCCAAAGACTTCATTTCCTTTACTTTTTCGATAAATTCGGTGGAACCCTTTGGCAATTGCGACATCTCTGTATTAGTACTCTTCTGCCCCGCCCTTGCCTGTTCAGCTGCCGAAATTGCCTCCCTACGCTTTTGATCTAGTTGAACTGCAAGATCTAGATCGCAAGTGAATTTCTTGCGCCCAATAGATTGGGTGAGTTCTGATAAATTGTTTCGAAAGTAAGTTAAGTCGATCATGAGTTATTGATGAATAGGAAATATTAACTCCTATTTCTTATACTAGGAATTCTGTTGGTATGCTAGTCTATAAAAGTTAGATATGTTTCAATCTTCCAAAGGATTAAGATCTACAAAAGTTAATTGAGGGCATTTAGGAATCTTGAGTTAAACTATTCTAACTTTGACGAATTTCTATTTTTTGATTTTTTAGTAGATGATGCACTCTATTTTAATTCACGGTTCAAACTTTCTTCTTTGAAGAATCGGAATGCATATCTAGGGCGACTTCCTAAAATTGCCGTATTGAGATTGTCTGCACTTGGAGATGTAGTTCTTTGTGCATCAATGGTATTGCACCTTGTTAAAAGTGGTAAATTTGAAATCTCATGGATCACCACGAAGCAAACAAAGGATTTACTAGGAAAGATAGATGGTGTCGAATTCATCATTGTCCCGAAACCTAAAAATGTAAAAAAATTCCTTGAGTGTAGGGATATTCTTAAAAATCGGGAATTTGATTGTCTTCTTTTGGCCCAAGCTAGTTTTTCTGCTCATTTTGTAAGTATTAATGTTAAATCTAAAAGAAAGATTGGTTTTGACTCGAGCCGGAGTAAGGATTTTCATCGCTTTTTTATCGACGAATGTATCGATCCGAAAGAGGAACATTTTGTAGATGCTTATTTTAATTTCTCATCCAAATTAGATCTTCCAAAGCCTCGGAATGTTGAATGGACTGGATTATTTACCGACCAATCAAGGGACAAGTTGTTCGCCAATGAATTTCCTCCTGGGCAATTGGTCATGGCCGTAAACCCGTCCGCCAGTAAACCCGAGCGAAATTGGGGCCAAAAATCTTATGCAAAAGTTATTAATTATGTACAGGGCAAAGGAATCAAAGTGGTTCTAACTGGAGGCGGTGGACATGAGGAAAAACAATTCAATAACAGTATTTTCGCTATGTGCGAGAACCCACCATTGAACATGACAGGTGATATTCAACTTGGAGACCTCCCTTATTTAATCAAAAACACAAGTTTCCTACTTGCTCCAGATACCGGAACTGTCCATATTGCTCGGGCCGTTGGCGTGCCGATAATTGGGCTTTACGCAGTCTCTAACCCTGTTCTCACCGGACCCTATCAAGCTAGTGAATTCTCAGTAGAAAAGCATAAACTCGCATTAACAAAATTTAACAAAAGTAAGAATAATTCATTTCACTCCAGAGTGCATAATGATAAAGCGATGAACCTAATCAGCGTTAATGATGTAATTGTAAAAGTTGATGAAGTTTTAAAATCACTTTCCGCCCCAAAAAACTTAGGCTAACATTCAATGATAACAAAGCTATTAATAAGAGGGATAGGTTTTTCATTATCCAAGCTTTCGTATGAGACCCTTGAGGCATTCGCTTACTCATTGGCAAGGCTTTACCTTAGCTTACCGCTTAAGCGAAAAAGGCTCTTATTGTCAAACTTGACTCATGCATTTCCTGCTTGGTCAATAAACAAGATTAAGACAACTGCGATTGACTCGACTGTCTGTCTTTTTGAAATGGGATTTTTCTCTCTTATTTACCCACATTTGTCCAGATATGAAAGAAGGGCAACCATGTCATTCTCCAAAGATATTGAAGCGGAACTCAAGGAATTAAGGAAAGAAAGCCGTCCCACGCTCATACTTCTTCCACATATCTCACTCTTCGAATCAATTGTTACTTCACAGGTATTTCGTCCATATGGAGGTAAAACCTTGGGGGCGATTTACCGCCCAAATTCAAACGCTTCTATTGATAAACTAGTTAATAAATCAAGAACCGACCTTGGACTGAAGATCTTCTCTCGAAAGAAAGGATTATTACAGGCTAGGAAACATTTGAGCCAAGGTAATTGGCTTGCTTTGCTATTTGATCAAAATGCTGGACTAGGCGGGGAGTTGTCGCTTTTTTTCGACCGTTTATGCTCAATTACACCATTGCCCGATATCTTACTTAAGGGAGTCAATGCGAATGTGGTGCTAGCCGTACCAATTCGATCATCTTTTTTTCGAGCACAACTTAAACTCTATAATCTGGGCAAAGCTATGCCTGACGGGGCTTCAAAAATGGTTCATGAAAAACTTGAAGGTATAATTAAAAAACATCCCAAGGGAATGCCAGAATGGTTATGGTCACACGGAAAATGGAAGACTCAGGATAATGCTCAACAAATCTTTAACATTTACCTCAAAAGAAATTCTCTCCCAATAACTAGTGAAATCCCCAGGAAAACGAAATTCTGGATTAGGATGCCTAATTGGTTGGGAGATGTGGTAATGGCCCTACCCCTCATTAAGGCAATCGAACGAGGCCGACCAGACGCTGAGATAACATTACTGTGCCAATCACAATTTAAGCCATTACTCCAGCACTTGAGTGTCGGACATGAAATTATAGAATTACCCGCTAAGGGATCACGTTACTTCTTGAAAATTTGGTCGCTTCGCACACGATACCCAGATGTGCATTTTCTTTTTACTAATTCGCTGCGTGGCGATATTGAATCTTGGCTAATTGGCTCCCCCTTACGGCTTGGCGGAAGTATGGGAAGCAAGAGGAAATTACTCACGCACCAAGCGACGATCTCTAAGGATTTCGAAAATAAACATCAAGTTGAGCTTTGGACTGAATACTTAAAATATTTTGGATTAAAGACAGCAATTGATTATTCTCCTTTACTTAAAGTTAACAACCTCAATGTAAAACCTAAAGTGATATGCCTAGCTCCGGGATCCTCTAATTCCCCAGAAAAACGTTGGCCTATTGAAAACTGGATTCACTTGCTCAGGTATTTAGCAGGAAATTTAGTTGATTATAAATTTAAACTTATCGGCACCTCGAAAGATTCAATAATTTGCCAAACGATCGCCTCATCTTTACCAAGCAAAAATTTGTTTGATCATTCAGGGGGAACTAATCTGGTGCAATTATGTGAGATATTTCAAGAATCATCGGCCATTATTTGCAATGATTCAGGTGCTATGCACCTGGCCAACTCTCTGGGACTCCCTGTAGTTGCTATCTTTGGCCCGACAAGCCCTTCTATTACAGGCCCCGTCTATGATGCAATTACCACAATCCAATGCGACGATGGTAACTCAATGAGGAAAATTGCACCCAAATCTGTGGCTAATGAAGTCTATAGCATCTTGGGTAAGGAATTTTAATAGTCTTCACTCCTTAACGAGTCCAGTTGTGCATTTTATTTTTCCCCTAGAGATAGTTTCTTCAAGTCTGGCTAAGCTATTTTTTACATGCTTTTTTTCTAAAACCGGATGATTGAGGTGGTATACAAATGCCCGCCCGTAAATAAATTTACGCCAAATTCCATGGTTGTAGAGACGTGAGCAAATATCAGAGTCTTCCCCTATCCCCCAACCTTCATACTCTTCGTCAAACCCGTTTATTTCTAAAAGGTCTTTCCGCCATGCTGCCCAATTGCACCCAATTAAGCCTCTTTGCTTTTGGTTTATTTGAATAATTGGCCAAGGGAACCTGAATGCTTTAAACAATCCGCTTACTTTGCCGGTAAATATAAGTTTAGTGATTGAGGACTCGTGCCTAATAAGAGTTTCAACATGGCTTTCCGCGATAAAGCATCTTCTGCCTTGGACGAAATAGCCAATCTCAGCCAATTTAATATGGTCTATAATAAAATTTTTACTTGGCAGGCAGTCGCCATCCAAAAAAATAATATAATCGCTGTTTGACTGACTTAAGGCTTGGTTCAGAATTTTACATTTCCTAAAGCCTTCGTTTTCATGCCAATGATGCTTAATGAGAACATTTTTTGCTTTCCTCAACTTTCGAATGAGTGCTGCAGTTCTTGTATCAGAGCCATCATCGGCTATGTGTATACAATTTGGCAAGTCGACTTCCTTTAAGATTCGCTCGAGGATTTCACTTAAAGCATCTGGGTTGTTATAAGTACTGATTATTAGATCAACAGATTTAATTTGGTTATCCATTAGTTTAAAATTGATTCCCACCTTTTGAATACTTGATTCAATTTCTTTTTATAAAGGATTTTTTTTAACAAACTGCGTGGAAATTGTTGCAACGCTAGTTCGACTCTTTTGTTGTATCTGTATGTTAATGACTTTAAATCTTCTTTATTAGTTATATCTAAATATTGTTCAATTACTTTAAGATTTGCTTCTCTAAGGTGGATCAAATTTTTCCGACCAATCGCTTTATGCTTGTTAAGCAGTTGACGGCGATTTTTTTTCATTAGCGACTTTACACCTAACGGCACTTGGGAAAAAGATTTACCACCTCTATGATAAACGAATACATCTTCAGCAACAATAAGTGAACGGCCAGTCGAGGAAATTCTAATGCAATAATCGACATCTTCATAATATCCCTGTCCAAACCTTTCGTCTAAATCTCCAACCTGAATCCAAGTATCTCTGCTAAATGCAACGCAAAAAAAACTAAGTTGGGTACTTTCAATATTTAATTTAATAGTGTTTGCTAACCATAACTTAGCTTCTTTGAAAGTATCTTGCGGGCATTCCCCAATACAATTAAGTAATTGCTCGTTCCCTACAGAATTTGTCATAGGTCCAACCGCTCCCCAGTTTGGATTATCTTCTAACTTTCCTACAAGAAGTTTTAATGCCCCAGATGGAACAACCGTATCGCTATTTAGTAAGATAAATATTCCTGAAGAGGCTGCTGCGAGACCTATATTATTTGCCGCTGCAAAGCCTTTATTTTCATCATTAAATATAATTTTAATATTATTAATTTTGTTAAATTCATTTAGGCATTTTTGAGTTTCATTATCAGATGCATTGTCAACGATTATGACTTCATAGCCCAGATGTGAATCGTCCTGCATTAAGCTTTGCATACATAAACCTGTTGTGTCATGAAAATTATTATAACTTACAATAATGATGCTTGCTTTGAATTTACTATCTAACATTTTAATAATTTATTTATGAAAAGTAGGATGCCACCAAAACAGTTATCACGAATACTTAAAATCTGGAGGAGAGTTAAAAATAAATTTTCTGAGAAAACTACTTTCGGAAAACTTCATATATTTTACAGGATTTCTGATTCTAGTTATGATAAAGAAAAACCTAGTTATGTTACGAACAAATCATGTATTAGGAATTGCATTGAAGCATTCAAGACAGTTGATTTCAACATAATTGCAGATAATGTGTCCGGAGAAACATGGTCTTGGATTTGTAATGAATTTAGCCATTTATATAAAGAAAGAACATCTTTTGGAAATGGAGCTGCTAGTTTTAATCATGCCTTGAGTTCTGCGCTAAAACTCCCCCTAGATGATGTAGTATATTTTATAGAAGACGATTATTTGCATAAGAGAAATTCGCAAAATGCATTACTCGAGGGAGTGAAATTAGGCGCAGATTACATCACCTTATATGATCATCCCGATAAGTATTTGGATACTGATAACCCATATGTAGACTGTGATGGAGAGATTACTAAGGTTTTCCTGACCGAATCTTGTCATTGGAAGCTTACAAATTCTACCACGATGACTTTCGCATCAAAAATTGGTACACTCTTACATGATGAAATGATTATCAGGGAAAGAACAAAAGGCACACATCCTGATGATTTTAACATGTTTGGTGACTTATTTGATAACGGGAGATCCCTAATCAGTCCAATTCCGGGTTATTCAACTCATGGTCAAACTGATTCATTATCCCCCTTAACTTCATGGGGCGATTTAACCTAATAGTAAAAATAATAAATAATTGTATGAATAAGAAAAAATTCATTGAATACTTTGAGTCTGGCGAACTCCTCGATCTGAGTGATTCGGAGCAGGTTAAAGCTTTTTATCATTGTATGGATAAGTATTCTGAAATCATATGTGAATTTAAGGGTAGGCAAAAAATCCTTGATGTCGGTTGTGCGGGTGGAGTCATGCTTTCAATGTTAAAAAAACTCGGATGCGACTGCTATGGTGTAGATTACTTGGACTGCAGGAAGCTTTACCCATACGCCTATGAGAAGCACGGAATTAAATTTTCAGTTTGCAATATCGAAGTTGATGAACTTCCTTTTGCTGAAAACTATTTCGATGCAGTTTCTTGTGGGCAATGTTTTGAACATTTCACTCATTCTCCAAAGCATGCGATGAATGAATTCCATAGGGTTTTAAAACCTGGCGGAATTGTTGAAATCGATGTGCCAAATGTTACTTGTTTTCATAATCGATCACGGTTAATTAGAGGTAAAAATATAGCTTGGGATTTTGAAAGTGCTTACTTCGACTGCGAACCCGTTTCTTATAAAAATATGTCATTCTTCCCAATGCGACATAACCACGAATATACTATAAATGAATTAAAAACTCTTCTTCATCGAAGTAACTTTAAAAATGTAGAAGCTCGATTCATGAAATCAAAGCAATACAGGATAGGACTAGCAAGTTTGCTTTCGATTGGTTCAAATATTAGAGACTGCATACCTTCATTTAGGAAATCCTTGATTGGTTTAGGTAATAAATGATGTATTATTTTCGGTTCAAATTTAAGAGATTTTTTCAACTATCTTTTCTCCAATAAGTTGCTATCGAATCAATTGAAAAAATAGGCTCATTAACACCATGCTTTTTTCGATAGTCGGTAACAGCTTTCCTACAGCTCTCTAAACAGTAATCATCGATTACGCAAAAACCGCCTTTTGATAACTTTGGATATAAGTTATTTAATATATCGTGTGTCGATTCGTACATGTCGCCATCTGCTCTGAGAAGAGATAGATGTTGAATGGTAGGGTCAGTCAATGTGTCCTTGAACCAGCCTTTGAGAAATACAATTGAATCGTCTATTAAATTATAATTTTTGAAGTTAAATTTCACCTCTTCTTCGGAAACACTAAGGAAATCGTAAGTATGATGCCCCCCCCCCCTGTCTTTAGGATATTCAGGCGCATTTGGTTTAGGCAAACCTTCAAAAGAATCTGCAACGAAGACTTTAGTTCCTTCCATTCCATAGGCTTGAAGGCATCCCTTCATCAAAATAGTTGCCCCACCTCTCCATACACCTGCTTCCAATAAATCCCATTTTATGCCATCATTAATAATTATTTCGATGCAATTTTGAATATTGTCTAACCTTTTTCTTCCAATATTGGTATGTGCGTACCCAGACCAAGTTTTACCCTCTAGTCGATCTTCATTACTATAATTTAAAGGTTTTAAGATTCGTCGATTAACTCTTTTTTAAAGTTCCTTAAATGTGCGGATGCTGGAATGGGAGGTTCGGGCCACGAAGAGAAGGTTTAGGCAGATTTTAACAATTCAAGTTAAGCATCTCGTGATTGTTTTTTCATGTAAGAGCTAAATCAAAAGATCCTTCATCATAAACCAAGAATTTTAAACAGTCTATTTTTTTTTGCTAATTTATTAATCATAAAGTCCTCATAGTCAAAATTATCCAACTTACTATGAATCCAATTATTTTTGGCCTCAACAATGAAATTGTCTCCGAACTTTCCTTTTACTGCTCGCTCAACACCAGACCATCCATAGTCATCTCCTGCCAAAATCCCAGAAGGTTTAATCTTTGGATACCATGCATTTATATCCTTCACTACATTGTCGTAGTCATGAGATGCGTCAATGTATACAAAATCCAAACTTTCGGCTTCGTAATCACTCGCTGCTTCAATTGAGGGCTTTTGTATTGGATTAATCAAATCCCAAACTGGTTCAAGGTTTTTCTTAAAAACAGGAAATAATGAACCGTGTTCCTTTAAGTGAGGTTCATAGGAGGGCGAGTCAGCATCCCAATGTTCTTCAGAACCTTTCCAGGTGTCTACAACATCAAACAAAATCTCTTTCTTGGAATTTAAGATTTCGACTGCCATGAAGGCCGCACTTTGCCCTTTCCATGCACCAACTTCAACGAAACGTGAACCGCTTTCAAATTCTTTGACTATACTGATATAAAGTTCTCTCGCACCAAACCAACCTTGGATTTTCTTGTAAAAATGTTTCATAATTAAGATATTTTTTCAGCTATAACAAGAAAGCTATCCTTCCTGTCAGGCACTTGATCATATGATGCAGATATTTTAAGCCCTAGGCTTTGTAGCAGAGAAACAACTAGTTCGGGTTCCCATACATTATAATGAATGGTACCATCATTTAGCATTTCACTTGGGGGAATATGACTGTAATGACTTGCCAATCCTTTTTTTATTACCTTTTGCAACCATTCCTCTAGGATTTTATCCTTGATGACATTTTGATTGCCTTTGACCCTTTGATTAAGAGCTTTAAGCGTTGTTCTTTGCCTGTCGTTGTCGAACATCCTGCATGCATGAGGCAAGAACAGGATAACTTTGCCATTTCTCTTTAATATCCTTTTCCACTCATTGATCGTTTTAATTGGATCGTAAATATGCTCTAAAACATGCTCACTTAAGATAAAGGTAAAAGTGTCGCTTTCATAAGGAACCTCTGATGCGTCAAAGAAAACCTTAGCAAGGCTATGATTGCCCGCATGATCTGTAAATCTATCACTAAGAATTGTTCTTTCTGCTGGTGCAATCGTCCAAGTGCCGCAACCAACTTCAAGTCCGTATCCATGCGGAGCAAATTCCTTTATTTTCTTTCGCGACCATGGTCGCCTAATATGCTTCCAAAATTGCTTATAGATAGTTTTCCACCCCGCATGCTTAAAAAGATTCTTTGAATAGAAAAGCCAACCGTTGCGAACGAAATTATATTCTTTGATCCTTAATTTATCCACAATTTAACCCAATAATGAATCTACTAGTTTTGTAATCACTAAAGTTGAATTTTCAGCCGAGAAGCACTTTTGTTTTGAAATATCATTCATGTCTCCATTATGCCACTTCTGGCATGCTCTACCAATATTATTTTGAATTGATTCCTTGGTGCTTTGATTTGAAACGAAATTAGAACATGGGTTGATGAATTTCATCCATTCACCAGGGCATGGTGTGCATATAAAAACAGGCCTTTTAGTCCACAAGTATTCGTAGATCTTAGAGGGTATGTATAATTTGCAGATCCTTCCTTCTCCATGCAGGAGTAAAAGAACATCTGACTTTTTCATTTCTTCTAAAACTCTTTGCCTCCCAGACTTATTTGTTTTTGGATCATGCCGCAATCTACCGTGGTTGTAAACAATCGACCTTATTGAAGAATCAATTGAATTCAAAGTATGCTTGTCAAAGTCTCCACCGTAAGAATGAATTTCAATTTTGTTTTGCATGCTGGGGTTTTCATGTAGGAATTCTTTCAGTGGTTTTAAAAATGAAGATAGAGTTCTCTCATCTGTTAATCCGCCAAAATAGCAAAACTTAATTTTTGACCCTTTTTTATAGCATGCATCACCGAAATTCGGTGGAGACATGCCAGGTCTCACCACCACCCCTCGGGCACCAAGTTGCGGATTCCTTTTACTTGCTTCTTCTAATGCCCCTTCAGTATACCAAATCGCGGAGGAAGAATTAATGCAAATGATTTTCTCAATCATTCTGTTCCAGTTATATGCAGCATTAGATCTACCCCAAGAATCATGTATTAACGGATCGTAACATTCTGCTATCCATGGAAGATTATATTTCCGGGATAACCAATGTGCGCAAAGAAATGCTGAACTCGCACCACCTTGAACATAAATGAGTTCAAATTTCTTTTTTTTCATTAGCCTAAGACCTAGTAGGCAAGAACTTATGCACCATGACCACTGACTATCAAACCTGAGTAATGTTTTTTCGATTAAGAAAAAAGGCAGAATGAAAATAGTGAAAATTGCAATCAAGGATTCACATAACAATTTACTTTGAATGCGGTTGCGTAAAAAATGACGCATTTCGAACTTCAAGCCAGATGGTGCAGGAGAAAAAACTTGATGGTGTTCATATAAAACATCCTTTTTGCCACTAAATGCACTCAATAGAACAGGGGTAATTCCAGCTTTAACCAAGTATGGCAACTTATCGCTAACATGATGGCTAGCTGCTTGACCATCCATGTTCATGCAGTGCGCAATAATAAGCCAATTTCTAGTGTCGTTCATTTAAAATTGATACAAGGAGCAATATAAATCTACGGAATCATTCCATGAGAAAGGTTTATGATTGAAAGAATTATGACACGAATTCTTAATGCACAATGTGACTTTTTTCGTCCAATAACTTACATCTTTTGAGAAGTTTATTGATTGACTCTCGTCTAATCCATGAAATGCAGCACCACATTCCTTTGAGCAAATTACGGGGATTCCTAGGCTGCAGGCCTCTGCAATGACCATGCCGTAAGCTTCCTTTTTTGCGGGGTGCAAAAGCATGTCGATCTTGCTATAAAAAACTTCTTTATTCTGTACAAAACCAAGCAGTTCAACTTTTTTGATTTCCTCTATACTTAGTCCAATATCATCAGTTTTTGGAAAGCCAGCAAGGCATAGTTTAGTGTTAGGATATTTATTGGTTACTTCTCGCCAAATTTCAATGACCTTAAGTAAACCTTTACGCTTCCACTCCTTACCGATGAAACCAATAATAGGCATTTGTATATCAAATTTTTTTTTGGAGGTATTAATTTTCGCCACACCGGGTGGAATGGGATGACTCAATATATTTTTGGTAAAGGGAAATTTTTCTTTTATTTGCTCAGCAATAAGTTGAGAAACAGGGACAATCTTTTTTAAATTGTTCGAGTTCATTTCTCTTTTTTCAAGATACTCGTTCATGTACTTACGAAAAGTGGGCAAACCTTTTCTAGGGAAATTAAAAAGGGTTGAATGAATAGTTGTCACATGGTGACATGAAGAGCGCTCATGACTGTGAATGATTTCGTTTGAGTTACTGTGTTTGTTGACCCAGTTGGACACTTTTTGTGAGAACATTATGTGTGAAGCCCATCTCGGCTTTTTTATACTTTGTCCAAGTTGAATAACCTTTATTTCATTCTCAGTTTCGGTAACTTGTGTTTCACATAAAACTTTTACTTTTACCCCCTTTTTACATAGTTCCTCTGTTAATCGAAATACATACTCCTCCATACCTCCACATAGACCAAATCGTTTAACTACTTGAATGACTTCCATAGATTAACTTTTAGTTTTATCTTTTAAACGAGTTAATTCCTTAAGTTTTGCATATCGGTAAAAGGTTCCCTCCATATTACAAAATGCAATTACAAATCCTGCCCAACCGTCTAGTATACCCAGCCTAAGAATGTAAATTCTTATAAAAGTCCATAAACTTCGAAAAATAATATTAAAACTGGAGGGACATTCTTTTTTCTTGTCGATTATTTTCTCTGCTCCTAATTCCGAATACCGATCCATTTTCTGTAAGATTTCAGAAATTGTAAGAAATGGGATTTGAATGATTGATTTTTTGAGGTGCCCTATCTCCCCTTTAACCCTATAGTCTTCATGGACAAGGTCTTTTGATTCATAGGTCATCTTGCCTCGTTTAAATAACTGAGGTTGACGATAATTAGGATACCAACCGCAAAACCTTATTTCCTTACCCATGAAGATATTCCTCCGGGGCATAAAGTATGCATCCTTTGCTGATTCTTGATTGATCGTGTCGATGATTTCTTCCTTAGCTTCTAGAGTACACCTTTCGTCAGAATCAATAGAGAATATCCAATCATGTGATGTGTGTTCAATACCGGCTAATCGTAATTTGCCGAATCCTTCAAACTTTACTTGTACTACTTTAGCTCCGAGTTCTTTTGAGATTTCAACCGTTCGATCAGTACTAAAGGAATCAATAACCACAATTTCATCTGCCCAAGTGACACTTTTTAATGTATCTGCAATTTTATCCTCTTCATTATATGCTAAAACATATACAGATAATTTAACTTTTTCATCCATAGGAACTTAAAATAAATGTTAGAAGATAATCACGAAGACATCATTGCCAAGGCTATGCGGGGACAAAAGATTGGCAAGGCCATGCTTGCTGACTTGGCAAAGGTTGAAAAGAGCGAAATTGAAAGACTACTTGCGGGTGAAGTTATCGAATCGATCATTAGTAAAATTGCCCCGGTTTTAAAGCTTGATACTGAAAAGCTTTTGATTTCAGCAAGGAAAGAATGGCTTCCGGAACCAAGGGAATTATTGGGTGTGAAACAGTTCGTCTCGGATTTTGGCTCGATGACAGTAAACTCATATGTTGTTTTTGAACAGAATTCAAAAAGAGCATGGATTTTTGATACTGGAACTGAATGTGACTCACTCTTATCATTCATTGAAGAAGAAGGCTTAAAGGTCGATTCTATTTTATTAACACATACTCACCGAGATCATATTTTCTGCTTAGACAAATTAAAATTTCGCTTTAAGGGGGTACGTATATTTGTCCATAAAAGTGAAGAAATAGAAGGGGCGACTTCAATAGCTGAGCATTTCGAACTTGTAATGGGTAGACTTAAATTAAAAGCACTCCATACTCACGGACATTCAGTCGGTGGTCTATCTTATGTAATTGGTGGACTCCCCTGCCCTTTAGCTGTCGTTGGGGATGCGATTTTTGCAGGTTCAATAGGAGGTGGAATGGTTTCCTACCAAGATGCATTGCAGACAAATCGTTCGAAAATCATGAGTTTACCGGACAATACCATTATTTGCCCTGGTCATGGACCTATTACGACCGTTAAGGAGGAAAAGGAACATAATCCTTTCTTTCCTGAATTCTGAAGCATTATCGTGACTGGAGACGGAAGTCTTCGAGTCCGTTTTTCCGGCAAAGATCGACTACTTTGGTTACATGCTTGAGTGGGACTTCTTCGTCAGCTACCACTAAAATGACTGGTTTCTTGGGCAGAGTTGCTGTTGCTTTTAATAATTGAGTAA